>Ga0316191_10000442_pt1 | contig 26997 bp, 25 predicted proteins | sample Eddworburr2cm_MG_FD_204928 | JGI IMG/M metagenome (GOLD analysis project Ga0316191, IMG submission 204928) | Coastal sediment microbial communities from Maine, United States - Eddy worm burrow 2 cm | ecosystem: Environmental > Aquatic > Marine > Coastal > Sediment | place: USA: Maine... | reverse complement strand
CGACCACCACTGTTGGTCTGGGCGATGGCCTGAACGCCATTGGCAAGAAAGCCATGATCTGCATTCGCGAAGCCTCGCTTGGTCCGTGCTTCGGCATGAAGGGCGGCGCTGCCGGCGGCGGCTACGCACAGGTTGTTCCCATGGAAGACATGAACCTGCACTTCACCGGTGACTTCCACGCCATTACGTCTGCCCACAACCTGCTGTCGGCAATGCTCGACAATCACGTCTACTGGGGCAACAAGCTCGACATCGACATTCGCCGGGTATCGTGGCGCCGGGTCATGGACATGAACGACCGCGCTTTGCGCCAGATCGTGTGCAATCTCGGCGGCGTGGCCAATGGCTTCCCGCGCGAAACCGGTTTCGACATCACCGTTGCCTCGGAAGTCATGGCGATCCTGTGCCTGGCAACCGACATTGACGACCTACAGCGCCGGCTCGGCGATATCATCATCGCCTACAAGCGTGACCGGTCACCGGTTTACTGCCGTGACATCAAGGCGGACGGCGCCATGACCGTGCTGCTGAAAGATGCCATCCAGCCCAATCTGGTGCAGACACTGGAAAACAATGCCGCCTTTGTGCACGGTGGCCCGTTTGCCAATATCGCCCACGGCTGCAATTCGGTGATGGCAACCACCACAGCTTTGAAGATCGCAGATTATGTGGTCACCGAAGCGGGCTTCGGCGCAGACCTTGGGGCGGAGAAGTTCTTCGACATCAAGTGCCGCAAGGCCGGCCTCAAGCCGAAGGCCGTTGTGATCGTGGCAACTGTTCGCGCCATGAAGATGAACGGTGGCGTCGCCAGGGCCGATCTCGGCACGGAAAACGTCGATGCCGTCAAGGCAGGCTGTGCCAACCTCGGCCGTCACATCGAAAACATCAAGAAGTTCGGTGTTCCCGCCGTTGTCGGTATCAACCACTTCATCACCGATACCGATGCCGAAGTCGAAGCCCTGAGCGAGTTTGTAAAATCGCAGGGCGCCGAAGCGGTTTTGTGCAAGCACTGGGCACATGGCTCGGAAGGCACCAAAGACCTGGCCAACAAGGTGGTGGAAATGGTCGAAGGCGGCACTGCCGACTTCAAGCCGCTGTACTCAGACGATCTGAGCCTGTTCGAGAAGATGGAAGCCATCGCCAAGGGCATCTACCGTGCCGATGGTGTTGTCGCCGATGCCAAGATCATGAACCAGTTGAAGGCCTGGGAAGACCAGGGCTACGGCAAACTGCCGGTGTGCATGGCCAAGACCCAGTATTCCTTCACCACGGATCCGACCATGCGCGGTGCGCCGACCGGGTTCACCTTGCCGGTGCGTGAAGTACGGTTGTCGGCGGGTGCCGGTTTCGTGGTTGCCGTGTGCGGTGAGATCATGACCATGCCGGGCCTGCCGTCTGTCCCGGCTGCGGAATCGATCATGCTCAATGACGACGGTCAGATCGAAGGCCTGTTCTGATCGGCAGCATAGCTGATGCTTTGACAAATTGAAGGGCGCGGAAGGGTAAATCCTTCCGCGCCCTTCCTATTTTCAGCCAATACGTCTCACGCCGCCAGCGTACCGCGCACCGGATAGTCGTTCTCGATCACATATTTCAGAACACTTGCAAGTTCCGCCGCCTTGGCCCGGCCGAACGGCGCGGTCTGAACCGACCAGTGATACAGGGTTCCGTCCGGGCGCACGATCGCCATACCGGGTTCAGAAAACACATCTGGCTCGGCATCCTTGATGGCAGACGACAGGAACAGGCCCCAGGCCTTGGCCTGATCCCTTGAGAGTCCGTAACCGAGTTTCAATCCGGAAACGTCCCAGTCACGCGCCGTTTGCTCAGCCAGGTCTTTCGTGTTCATGCTCAGGGCAACGACATCGATACCAAGACCGGCAAAGTCATGCAGCTTGGCGCGGAAGTCGGTCAACTGACCCTTGCAGATCGGGCAGTGCAGGCCACGGTAAAAAATCACAATGGAAAAATTTTCCGGCGCATCGGCGTTGAGTGTGAATTCTCCACCCCCCACCAACGGCACGGTCAGGGCTGGTACAGGCTGTCCGGGAACCAGTGTCGAGTGCATGAGATTGTCTCCAGTTAAAAGATAAGGGGGCAGTGCCCGTTTAACTGGACACTGCCCCCAAATGGATCAACTCACAAGGGTGTGAGACGCCTGGCAGTTATGCCCGCAACCGCTCGTTGTCGGCATCAAACGGGCTTTCTGCAATGACCGTTGCCTGAAACAGCTCACCGAGGATTTTCACCTGCAGCCTGGTGCCTTCCGCAGCATGTGCCGGCTTGACCATGGCCAAAGCCAGGGATTTGCCGACCCGCCAGCCATAGGAACCTGTGGTCACCCGGCCAATCAGTTCGCCTGACGCATCATAGACAGCTTCAGACCCGCGCGCGTCACAGTCCTTGATGTCGTGCACTTCCATCGTCACATAGGTCCATTCATCCCCGGCGGCATGGCGTTTGACCAGTTCGTCACGGCCAATGAAATCGCCCTTGTTGGGATGCACGAACCGGTCCAGACCGGATTCATAGGCCGAATACTCAACCGACAGTTCGCGGCCGACAAGGCGGTAGGATTTTTCCACCGCCATCGTGCCCATGGCCCGGATTCCGAACGGCTTGATGCCAAACTCTTCACCGGCTTCCATGACCAGGTCGAAGATCAGGTTCTGCATCTCGATCGGATGATGCAGTTCCCAGCCAAGCTCGCCGACGAAGTTCACCCGCAGCGCATGGGCCTGGGCAATACCGACATTGATGAACTTGCCGGTCAGCCATTTGAAACTGTCAGTGGACAGGTCGGTATCAGTCAGCTTCTGCAGCACGTCGCGGGATTTCGGGCCGGCCAGAACCAGGACACCCATTTGGGTGGTGATTTTCTGCAGCTCGACCCCTGTGTCCGGTTTGAGCTTGGTCAGGTAATCCCAGTCATGGCGCTCATAGGCACCGGGACCCACCAGATAGAAATCATTTTCGCCGCGCTTGTAGACCGTGAACTCGGACCGCACACCGCCCAGCTTGGTGAGCAGGTGACACAGGCCGACACGGCCGATTGTCTTTGGAATCCGGTTGGCCAGTATCGAGTCCAGCCATTCGGCTGCATTCGGTCCCGTCACCTCGTACTTGGCAAACGCCGACATATCCAGAAGGCCACAGTTCTCGGTGACGTTCTTCACTTCATTGCCGACATGTTCAAAATAGTTGGACCGGCGGAACGACCACAGTTCCTTGACCTTTTCACCGGGCCTGGCCGGTGCATGATTGTCTCTGGCAATCACATCAGGGCGCACGATTTCATCGGGCTCGAAGCCATAATCGGTGCTTGGCGCAAACCAGTTCGGACGCTCCCAGCCATAAACGGAGCCGAATACCGCGCCGAGCGCTTTCATCCGGTCATAACACGGCGATGTCTTGAGCGGACGCGCGTCCCAGCGTTCTTCATCCGGGAAATGCGGTGTGAACACATTGCGGTAGGCTTCTTCGTTCTTGCGCTTCAGGTAGCCGCGCGATGCATACGGGCCAAACCGGCGCGGGTCGACGCCCAGCATGTCGATGGAGCTTTCTCCCTCGACAATCCATTCAGCCAGTTGCCAGCCGGCACCACCGGCAGCAGTGACGCCAAACGAATGGCCTTCATTGAGCCACAGGTTCTTTTTGCCCCAGGCCGGCCCGATGATCGGCGAGCCGTCCGGCGTGTAACAGATCGCCCCATTGTAGACTTTCTTGATGCCAACCTCGCCAAAGGCCGGAACCCGGTGAAACGCGCTTTCGATATGCGGCGCGATCCGATCCAGGTCTTCCTGGAAAAGTTCGTACTCAGCGTCTTGATCCGGGCCATCCACATAACAAACCGGCGCACCGGCTTCATAAGGACCAAGGATCAGGCCGCCTGCCTCCTCGCGCATGTACCAGGCTGAATCAGCATCCCGCAGCACGCCCATTTCAGGCAGGCCATCTGCGTGGCGCTGCTTGATCTCCGGATGGGCTTCGGTGACAATGTACTGGTGTTCAACAGGGATGACGGGAATGTCCAGGCCCAGCATGTCGCCGGTCTGGCGAACGAAATTACCGGTTGCCGTGACCAGGTGCTCACAGGTGATGTCGCCCTTGTCGGTTTTCACAAGCCACTCGTCATTGGCCTTCTGCTCAATGGCAATCACCCGGGTGTTGCGATAAATCTCCGCACCCTTGTCGCGCGCGCCCTTGGCCATGGCCTGGGTCAGGTCGGCCGGCTGCACATAACCGTCGGTTGGGTGCTGGATAGCACCGAGCAGGCCGTCGGTATTGCACAGCGGCCAGATTTCCTTGACCTGTTCCGGTGTCAGCAGGTTGACGTGAATGCCGATGGTCTCGGCAACACCGGCATAATACATGAACTCGTCCCAGCGATCCTGGGTCTGGGCCAGCCGGATGTTCGACACCTGGCGCAGGCCCACATGCTGGCCGGTTTCTTCCTCAAGTTTGGAATACAGATCCAGCGAGTACTGATGCACCTTGCCGACCGAGTACGACATGTTGAACAGAGGCAGCAGGCCTGCAGCATGCCACGTCGAGCCGGACGTCAGTTCATTGCGCTCGACCAGCACAACATCCGACCAGCCCTTCTTCGTGAGCGCATAAAGCGTGCCGACACCGACAACACCGCCACCAATAACAACAACACGTGCATGCGACTTCATAATTCAACCCTCCGGGGTCAGAGCAACGCTTTATGTTCCGAACCATAGTGAAAACAACTCAACACGTGTGAAGTCAAACGACCGGGCAGCGCAAAATTACGACACATGCGGGTGTCTCAGACAGTCACGCCCAGCGAGCGCAGATCGCGTCTCAGGCGATCAGGATTGATGAATTGCACAGAATGCCATCCCGCATTGCGCGCTGCCTCAACATTTGCAGCCACATCATCAATGAAAACAGTCGCCTCAGCCACAAGATCGAAAGCGGCAACGTGATGCTGGAAAATTTCAGCCTCGGGCTTCAGAAGGCCAATTCTGCCGGACACCGTAATGCCCCGAAACAGCCTGAAAAAACCGAAACGCTGCGAGGCTTCATCAAAAGTCTCACCGTTGAAATTGGTCAGGGCTGTTACATCGACACCATCGCCGGACACCTGCTCGAGTATACCGACACTGTCTGCAATTGGCTCCGGCACCATGTCATGCCAGCGCTGACGAAATGACCTGATCAGGGCTTCCCTGTCCGGATATCGCGCGATCAGCTCAGCTTCGCCCGGCGCCCAGGCGTGAACCCGGTCCTGCGCGGTTATCCAATCACGCGAGCAGATGTCGCGCAGGAACGCATGCCGTTCCACCTGATCCGGTATCAGACCGAGATAGGCCAGTTCCGGGTCAAAATTCAAAAGCACATTGCCGATATCAAAAACGATGTGCCGGATAACCATCAGCTGATGCCAAACTCGCTGAACGGAATGAACCCGAGAAGGTCGCCTTGCTGCACCGATGCTGCTTCTTCAGGCACTTCGATGAGCCCGGTTGCCTGCCGCAGCCCGGATATCAATCCGGACCCGTCGCGCTGAAATTTTCGCAGGACGGGACCCTCGCCGGTGTTGTCCACCCAGCCGCGCCAGAATTCCCGGCGGTCGGTTTTCTTACCTGGAATCGCAAAACAGGCCGGCAGCGGATAGCGTTGCGGAATCTGCCAGTTGGCGCCCTGTAGCCGCGCAAACATCGGTTGCGCATACAGTAGAAATGTCACAAAGGCAGCCACGGGATTACCTGGCAGACCGAAGAAAACCGTGTCGCCGATCTGTCCCATGGCCAGCGGCCTGCCGGGTTTTACCGCCAGCTGCCAGGCGTGAAGCGTGCCCATTGACTGAATGGTCTCGACAATGAAATCCGCCTCGCCGCGGCTCGCGCCGCCTGTTGTAAGAATGACGTCGCACTCATGCGCCGCGGTTCTGACCACCCGTTCAACCCGGACCCGGTCATCGGGGATCACCCCATAGTCCACCGGTTCCGCCCCGACCGTCTTCAGCAACCCGCGCAGCAAATGATGATTGCTGTCATAAACCTGACCATCGCCCAGCAGGATGCCGGGCCGCACAATCTCGTCTCCGGTTGAAATCAGGCCCACCTTGAGCCGGGCAAACACCTTGATGCGGCCGGCCCCGCCGGATGCAATCGCTGCCACATCCTGCGGACGCAATCGCTGGCCGGGCTGCAGCATGACGTCGCCCTGCTTGACGTCTTCACCGGCAAGCCGCGTATTGGCACCGGCTTTCAACCCCTTCGGCACAACAAGTTTTGTGCCGTCGACAGCCGCGTCCTCCTGCATCAGGCAGGTATCGGCCCCGTTGGGCATCACGGCACCGGTAAAAATACGCGCTGCCTCACCCTTCTTCAGCGCCCGTTGTGGCGCATGGCCTGCCGCAATGCGCATAACCACCTTGAGCTGTGTATCGTCATCTGCTTGCAAGGCCTTGCCTGCAAAGGCATAGCCGTCGACAGCCGCATTGTTGAAGGCCGGAATATCTTGCCGTGCCGCATAGTGTTCAGCCAGCACGCGACCGTGCGCCTTTGAAAGCGCGACCTCCTCTACGTCTGCAACCGGCGACATGCGCTCCAGAATGAGCGCTACCGCATCATCATGGCGCATCCGGTCCTTGTCGTGCAGAAAACAGTCATCGAGCAATTTGCGGGACATCAGTTCAAGGTACCTCGACCAGACCGGTACGCCCACAGATAAAATCAGCCAGGGCAAAAATGTTATCGCGATCATAGACCGGAACCGGACAATCTGTGACCTCGCCATTGGCGGCAACTGCCACAATGGTCTCATCTTCGTCACTCAGTTTCGGATTGGTATTGTCAAGATTACGCACTTCGATCTTGTCGTGGCCATCGCGCTTGTAGCCTTCGACAATCACCAGGTCGCATGGATCCAGCCTGGCCAGCATCTGATCAAGCGACGGTTCCGCATCATCGCGCAATTCGGAAATCACCGCCCAGCGATGCCGGGACACCACCGCAACCTGCGCAGCACCTGCCGCACGGTGGCGAAAACTGTCACGCCCCTCATGGTCAATGTCGAAGGAATGGTGCGCGTGCTTGACTGTCGACACCCGGTAGCCGCGGCCTGTGAGCTCCGTTACCAGCTTTTCCACCAGCGTGGTCTTGCCGGAGTTCTTGAACCCGGCCACCCCGATGACGCGCTGTGTCATGCTGCCAGCCCTTTCGCAATGCGTTCGGCTTCCGGCACATCATCGGGCCGGTTTACATTGAAAAACGGATCAAACCCGCTGGCGGCAAACTCGACCGCGACCAGCTTGTGCCGCGCTGTCCAAAGATCAACCTTGCGTATGTCTTCATCCACCAGGGCCGAGTGCAGGTCATCCTTCAGGCGCACGGGCCACAGGCCAAAGACCGGATGATTGCGCCCGTCGGACGCAGCACAGGCCATATCGGCACCCTGATGCTCGGTTGCAGTCAGCAACCGGCTGACGAAATCGGTCGGAAAGAACGGTGTATCTGTCGCAGCGGTCGCCACCCATTCGGCATCAGGCGCATTTTCTGCCGCCCATGACAAGCCGGCCAGCACACCGGCCAGCGGGCCTGCAAAACCGTCAACCGTATCCGGCATGACCGGCAGGCCATAACCGGCAAACCGGCCAGGATCGCCATTTGCATTGAGGATGACCGTGCCAACCTGCGCACCGAACCGGTCAATGACGTGATCCAGCACCGGCCGCCCGGCAAGTTCGATCAGGCCCTTGTCACCGCCCCCCATGCGCCGAGCAAGACCACCGGCCAATATGCAACCGACCACGTTACTCACTGCTGGCTCCCTTGCGCCGATGCTTGCGGTCTTCATCCTCGATCTGGGACAGATCGGCATCAAACTCGATACGTTCAGCACCAGACAAGGCCAGGAACCGTTTGCCCCGCGCCCGGCCAATGACCGTCATGCCGACTTGGCGGGCAAGGTCCACACCCCATGCGGTGAAGCCTGAGCGTGACACCAGAATGGGAATGCGCATGGCAGCGCACTTGAGGATCATTTCAGACGTCAGCCTGCCGGTTGTGTAGAACAGCTTGTCATCCGGCGACACCTTGTTGAGGAACATCCACCCGGCAATCTTGTCGACGGCGTTGTGCCTGCCGACGTCTTCCAGGTAGACCAGCGGTGTATCGCCTTTACACAGCACACAGCCATGGATGGCTCCCGCCTTGAGATAAAGCGACGGCGCGGTATTGATCTTCTTCGTCAGCGCATAAAGCCACGATGTCTTGATCCGGGCATCTTGAGACAACCGGATGGTTTCGAAATTCTCCATCATGTCCCCGAACACCGTGCCTTGCGCACAGCCCGAGGTCCGGGTCTTCTTCTTCATCTTCTCCTCGAAGTCGGTCTCGCGCACCGTGCGCACCACAATCACTTCAAGATCGTCATCATAGTCGATGCCGGTAATCTCGTCGTCGTGCTGCAGCATGCCCTGGTTGAGCAGGTATCCCACTGCCAGCCAGTCCGGATGATCGCCGATGGTCATCGACGTGACAATTTCCTGGGCATTGAGATAGATGGTCAGTGGGCGCTCGTGCACAACATGCGTATCGGTTGGCGCACCGGTCTGGTCGATACCGGTGACCGCACGCGACAGGCGCTCATCGTCCGGATCGGGCACGATGGCAAATTCCGATATGTCATGCGGCGTGTTCATGCGTGTGCGTAAATCCGTTGGGGCGGTATGTGCAGGACGATCTCGTCACCCACCGATATGCCACCTTCACGCTCGACCCACGCCACCAGCCCGCGCTTGTTGCGCGCCAGTTTCGGAAACGCCATGCCCTGGTCGCGATGATGCTTTTCGATGACATCGCCCACATAACGGCAAGGTGCATTCTCACCATCGACAATCAGGGTTGCGCCTGAAGAAAACATCATTCGTGTTGATGGCGGCAGAAATGTAAGATCGGGAATGCCCGAGGTAACCAGGTTTGCGCCGACCCATTCCGGTTTCAGCTCCGGGATCCCGAGCAGGCCGGCAACCTCTCGCAACTGCTCGACCGACAGTATGGACATCTGGCGCGTATTCGCCAAAGGCGTGCCACGCTTGTACTGGGCCAGCATGCGGCTGTCCGACTGGTAGCCACGACCGGCATGGCAGTCGCCGACAATGCCGTCAAACACCATCTCCATCCGGTTCACATGGGCTTTTTCCAGCCCGGTCTCGCGATCCGGACTGGACAGCAACGCTGTAACCCTGCCGACCAGTTTCGATTTCTCAAGTACTGCCATGGTACGCCCTTTTAAACTTCGGGCTCGTGTATAGCATCTTCGGGCATCAACGAAACCGTTATGCAGAACATAACAGCTCCGCTGTACTTACTCGGCTGCCACCTTGTGTTCACTGCCGGCAGGTTCAACTTTGGCGGCGCAGAACTTGAACTCCGGAATTTTCCCGTACGGATCAAGCGCTGCATTGGTCAACAGGTTCGCGGCAGCTTCGACAAAGGCAAACGGTATGAAGATGGCGCCAACCGGCACCTGATCGTCCTGCCGCACCATGATCTCCACCTCGCCGCGACGCGTTGTAACGCGCACCCTGTCACCCGCCTTGACGCCAAGCTTTGTTATGTCCGCCACATTCATCTGAACCACCGGCTCCGGGTTCACCGCATCGAGCACGAACGACCGCCGTGTCATCGCGCCCGTGTGCCAGTGTTCAAGCTGGCGGCCGGTTGACAGAATGAACGGGTAATCCGCATCAGGCGTTTCATCCGGCGGCAATACCTTGGCCGGCACCATCTTGCCAAGGCCTGATGCCGTCGGGAACCGGTCGGAAAACACGATATCCTCGCCGGGATGATCAGGCGCGGGACACGGATAGGCCACCACGTCTTCTGTGATCAGCCGGTCCCAGGTGATATTGTCCAGCGACGGCATGGCAAGTTTCATCTCGGCAAACACATCGGCCGGGCTGTCATAGGTCCAGCCAAGGCCAAGCCGGTTGGCAAGGTCACAGGTAATGACCCAGTCCTCGCGCGCCTCGCCCGGTGCCTCAAGCGCCTTGCGGCCCATCTGCACCTGTCGGTTGGTGTTCGACACCGTGCCGTTCTTCTCCGGCCACGCCGATGCCGGCAGGATCACGTCGGCAAACATCGCCGTTTCGGTCAGGAAGATATCCTGCACCACCAGGTGATCGAGCTTCGCAAGTGCTGCACGGGCATGGTTTACATCCGGGTCGGACATGGCCGGGTTCTCACCCAGAATGTACATGCCGTTGATCGCGCCATCATGGATGGCATGCACGATCTCCACCACAGTCAGTCCGGGTTCGGGGTCCAGTTTTGCATCCCACAGTTTTTCGAACTTTGTGAGGTTCTTTTCATCAACCACTGCCGAGTAATCCGGAAACACCATCGGGATCAGGCCCGCATCGGATGCGCCTTGCACATTGTTCTGGCCACGCAACGGGTGCAGGCCGGTGCCGGCACGGCCGGTTTGACCACACATCAGGGCCAGCGAAATCAGGCAGCGCGCATTGTCGGTTCCATGGGTATGTTGCGACACACCCATGCCCCAGAAGATAATCGCCGCATTGGCCTGGGCGTATTTGCGCGCCACGGTGCGGATTTCGTCCGCCGCAATGCCGCAGATGGCCTCCATGGCTTCCGGTGAGTAATCCGCCAGGTGGTCTTTCAGCTTGTCGAAGCCTTCGGCGTGCGCCTGGATGTACTGCTCGTCATACAAGCCTTCTTCGACGATCACGTTCATCATGGCATTGAGCAGCGACACGTCCGCGCCGTTCTTGAACTGCAGCATGTGGCTGGCATAGCGCTTCATCGCCGTGCCGCGCGGATCAAGGATGATCAGCTCGGCACCACGCTTTGCTGCTTGCTTAAAATACGTGGCGGCAACCGGGTGGTTCTCGGTCGGATTGGCGCCGATGACCACAATGACATCAGAGTCACGAACCGCGGTAAATGGCGCGGTTACCGCACCAGACCCGATGGTCTCCATCAGCGCTGCTACCGACGATGCGTGGCAAAGCCGCGTACAGTGATCAACATTGTTGGACCCGAAACCAACCCGCACCAGCTTCTGGAACAGATAGGCTTCTTCATTGGAGCACTTCGCAGAACCGAAGCCCGCCAGCGCTTTTGGGCCCTTGGTGTCGCGGATGTTCTTGAGGCCGTTGGCGGCCACATCAAGTGCTTCTTCCCAGCTCGCTTCGCGGAAGTGCGTCAGGGGATCTGCCGGATCCATGTTCAGGCCCTTGGGCAGGCCTTCCTTGCGAATAAGCGGCTTGGTCAGGCGCTCAGGCGAGGTGATGTAGTCAAAGCCGAAGCGGCCCTTCACACACAACCTGTTTTCATTGGCCGGGCCACCCTTGCCTTCAACGAAAGCGATATGGTCCTGGCCGGTCTTTTCATCCTTGCGGATGTTGTAGGTGATCTGGCAGCCGACACCGCAATACGGGCAGATGCTGTCGACCTGGCGATCCGCCTTGCGGCTGCCGCGTCCCTCTTCATCGACGATGGTGGCGGGCATCAGCGCACCTGTCGGACACGCCTGAACACATTCACCACAGGCCACACAGGTCGATGCGCCCATCGGATCATCAAAATCGAAAACCACCTTTTCATGCGGTCCGCGGAACGCCATGCCGATCACGTCATTGACCTGTACTTCGCGGCAGGCGCGAACACATAAGTTACAGTGAATGCAGGCATCCAGATTGACCGCCATGGCGGGATGCGAAATATCGGGTTTTGGTGATGTATCACGCGGAAAACGCGATACATCCACGTCCATAGCATCGGCCCATTTCAGGAAAGACGACTGGTCATCATGGGCATCTTCACGCTCAGGCTGGTCCGCCATCAACAGTTCGATCACCATTTTGCGGGCGTTGGATGAACGCTCATTCTGGGAATTTACAACCATGCCCTCGGACGGTGCCCGTACGCACGACGCTGCCAGAACGCGCTCGCCTTCGATCTCGACCATGCAGGCGCGGCAATTGCCGTCCGCGCGATAGCCCGGCGCGTCCTTCCAGCACAGATGCGGAATGGTGGTGCCTTCGCGCTTGGCCACCTGCCAGATGGTTTCGCCGTCTGTGGCCTCGACTTCACGTCCGTCGAGGGTGAACTTGATTGTGCTACCGGACATCAGGAAACGTCCTCCTTGAAGTGCGTCATGACAGTACGAATCGGATTTGGCGCAGCTTGGCCCAGGCCGCAAATAGATGCATCGGCCATGGCTGTTGTCAGCTCGCCCAGCAAGGCCTCGTCCCACGGGCCTGACTGCATCAGCTTGACGGCTTTTTCGCATCCCACCCGGCAGGGCGTACACTGGCCACAGGATTCATCTTCGAAAAATTTGAGCAGGTTGACAGCCGCATCGCGCATGGAATCCTTGTCGGACATCACCACAATTGCGTGCGAGCCCACAAAACAGCCAAGCTCGGCAAGCTCACCACCAAAGTCCAGCGGCACATCGCCTTTCGAGGCCGGCAGTATGCCACCGGATGCCCCACCGGGCAGATAGCCCTTGAAGGTGTGCCCGTCGGCCATGCCGCCACACATGCCAATCAGTTCGTTGACCGTCGCGCCCGCCGGTGCCAGCACCACGCCGGGATTTTTCAGGCGTCCCGACACGGAGTACGAACGTGGTCCCTTGTGACCGTCCTTGCCTTGCGAGGCGAACCAGTCCGGTCCTTCTTCAAGGATCTGCGGCATCCAGTACACCGTCTCGATATTGTGCACCAGCGTCGGGCGCCCGAACAATCCGACCTGCGCAACATAAGGCGGCCGATGCCGCGGCAGACCGCGCTTGCCTTCGATGGACTCGATCATGGCGCTTTCTTCACCGCAGATATATGCACCCGCGCCGCGCCTTACATGTACATAGCCTGCCGGTACGATGCCGCCGGCTTCCAGCTTGCCGATCTCGTCTTTCAGAAGCTGCACAACCGCCGGGTATTCATCACGCATGTAGATATAGGCGGCGGAGGCATCGACGCCCCAGGCTGCAATCAGCATGCCTTCAAGAAACTGGTGTGGACGGGTGTGCAGATAATGGCGGTCCTTGAATGTGCCCGGCTCGCCTTCGTCGCCGTTGATGCACAGATAGCGCGGGCCGCTACCGGCGCGGACGAATTTCCACTTCTGGCCCGATGGGAAGCCGGCACCGCCCAAACCCTTCAGACCGGCTTCAAGCAGTGTGTCGATAACCTGCTCGGGCGTCTGCGACCCGCCGCGTAACGCCTGCAATTGTTTGTAGCCGCCTTCAGCCTTGTAGTCCTCGAATGACTGGTAGGCCGGCATGTCGGGACTGACAGCCTTGTCGCGGGCCATGATGGTCAATTTTTCAACACTGACATTGCCGACATAATTGTGCCCGACGGCTGCCGCCGGCGCCACATCGCACAGGCCCATGCACGGCCCGTGCACCACACGCACATTGTCAGGCGCATTGGCGCCCAGCGCCTTGATGATGTCCTGCGCACCCGCCATTTCGCATGACAATGAATCACAGACCCGGATGGTAATCTCTGCCGGTGCCACCTCGCCTTCCTTCACAACATCGAAGTGATGGTAGAAGGTCGCTACTTCGTAGACTTCCGCCATCGGCAGGCGCATGGCATTGGCCAGAGCAGCCAGATGGCCGGCCGACAGATATCCCCACTTGTCCTGCACCAGATGCAGATACTCGATCAGCATGTCGCGCTGCAGTGGCTGATGCGCATCCAGCAGGGTTGTCACCTCCTGATCGGCAACAGGATCAAGCTGGCGGCCTTTCGGAAATGCCCTGCCCTTGCCCTTGCCGCCCCGGCCGGGCCGGATAGGCTTGAAACCGTCACTGCCTGTGTGCTTGTTCATGTTCGCCCATACCTTCTGCGAATTGTTGCTGGACCAGCGCTACGCTGCCCGCTACACCGCCATCATGCCTGATTTGACGACCCGATTTACCGGCCCTTCAAACCATGGCTGAGACCGGAGCGCGCAACAGCACTGGCCCATTCTGCCAGTCAGAATTAAATGTTATACCTGAAGGTGTCCAGTTTAATGCAAGATTTCGATCATGAAATTGATGTCAAAGGCCTGCAATGCCCGCTGCCGGTCCTGAAGGCCAGAAAGCGGCTTATGTCTATCAACTATGGAGAAACATTGAAAATTCTTGCGACAGATCCAGCTGCGGCAATCGATTTTCCGCACTATTGCGCCGAGAGTGGGAACCAACTGGTAAGCCAGCATGAAGAAGCCGGTGTTCTGGTTTTTGTCATCAGAAAAACTCATGCCAAGTGAGGTTTCTGAATTACTCGGAGTTCACACCCGACGTCTGAAATAACTGCTTTTCAAGGCGTCAGGGCCTCCTGGACGCCGGCGGTAAACCCGACCAGCACATCACTGCCCATGACAAATACCGGCCGCTTGATCAGGGCCGGATGTGCCGTCATCAGCTTTATCGCGGCTGCCTCGTCGACACTCTCCTTGTCCTGCGCAGGCAGTCCGCGCCACGTCGTGCCACGCCGGTTGAGCAGTGTTTCCCAACCTGCCTTGCCGGCCCATCCGGCGATCACCTTGTCATCAAGATTCGCCTTGCGAATGTCGTGAAACTCGTGCTCAACCCCTTCAGCCGCCAGCCATTTTCGCGCCCTGCGGCAGGTGTCGCAATTGTTCAGCCCGTAAACCTCGATCATCATCCACCTCTGCGCAAAGACAATGTATCATCGGAAAACGCTTCCGCACCGCCGGTGATCGGGTCTGTGAAAGCCTTTAAAAGTCCGTCCAGTTCATCGCGGCGGATGTCGCGGGTGATGAACACCAGCCTGGTCCGATGATCTGCATCAGGCCATCGCTCAAGCCGTTCCGGCGGATGCAGCACATGCTGCACCCCGTGCACCACCACCGGGCGGTCCTCATCGTCTGCAAGCTTGACGATACCCTTCATGCGTAAAAGGTTCGGACCGTGATAGCTCTGCAGCAACTCCAGAAACAGTTCGAACTGCATCAGCCCGATGGCCTTGTCCGTGGCGATGGAAAACGAGCTTATATGCTCATCATGCCGGTTCACATCATGTGAGTGCGCATGATCGTGTGCATGATCATGGCCTGCTGCATGAGCGTCCTTACCGGGTGTTTCAGCCGCAGTGCGTCGTGACCGGCGCCGTCCTGCCCGCGCAGGTGCATCAAAGGCTTCTGCTCCCAGCCAACGCCGTATCTGATCGGGCCTGGCTTCCGTATCTGCCGCAGCGCCTTCAAACAACTTGTCGGCTGAAGCCTCACCATTGTGTGTCGTCAGGATGCGGGCTGCCGGTGCCAGTTTGCGCATCCGCGCGATGATGTCATCCAGGGCATCTTCGCCGTCTGCCCCCGACAACAGGTCCGCTTTTGACAATACCAGCTTGTCGGCAACCGCGACCTGCCTGACCGCCTCGTCATGCTGATCAAGTGTCGAAGGCCCGTTCACGGCATCAACCAGGGTCACCACCCCTTCCAGCCGGTAGCGTTGCAGAAGCTCGGGATGGGACATCAGTGTTTGCAGAACAGGTGCCGGGTCCGCAAGCCCGGTTGTTTCTATGATAATCCGGTCAAACGCCTTGATGGTGCCGGCATCACGCCGCGCCATCAGGTCAATAAGTGTATCAACAAGATCGCCACGGATAGTGCAGCACAAGCACCCCGACGACATTTCGAACACATTGCTGTCGGCCGTCTCCACCAGCAGGTGATCAAGCCCGATCTCGCCAAACTCATTGATGATGACGGCTGCGTTCGACAAGGCAGGATCCTTGAGCAACCCGTTCAACAAGGTGGTTTTTCCAGCCCCCAGGAAGCCTGTGAGAACCGAAACCGGAATCGATGGAAGTGCTGACATTTCTTTAAACTCGTCTGGAACGGTGCCGGTGCGCAATTGCGCACCCTATCGCGTGCAGGGTGCCGGTAGCAATGCCGGCACACTTTCGCGCGATACGCTCAGCCTGTCATCATTTGTCGGAGGCCGGCTTGCGGCGTTTCTTTCTTACTTTCTTTGCTGGGGGCTTGCCGCCCTTGGCTTTTTCGCGGCCGGACAGGCTGGCAAAGGATGCAAACACCGATGGCGTCACCACTTCGCATTTGCCGCCCGCTCCCTGAACCTGCTGGCACAATGACTGGCTGGTGCTTTTCGAAATATTGTATGTTACCGGCACGAAATCCTTGGTGAACGGAATCCGCACCACGCCGCTTCCCGCCTTGCTGAAGGCGTTTACCTTGACCGCCTGAATGCCGTTGATGACGGCTTCGGCCTCAGCCGCGCTCTTGAACTTGCCGAATGTCGCGCCCCAGCCGGTAAACTTGTCGGCACTCACCATCTGCAAACCCGTGCCGCCACAAACCCGCTTGCGCAGGTTCGGCGGCGTACCGCCTTCATTCTGCAGTGCCGTTATTGAAGTCGTGGCCGGGTAGCCTGCAGCGGTCTCCATGACCACTTTTGCCTTCTGGGCCCGTGCCCTGCCGCTGCGGGTGCCGAACACCACGCCGACGACCAGCCGGCCATTTACATTGGCGGTGGCCACCAGGTTGAAACCGGACGGGCAGATGAATCCGGTCTTCATGCCGTCGGCCTTGTCCCATATGCGCAGCAGGTAGTTGCGGTTGCGAAGTTTTTTCTTGCCGAGCTTCAGGTACGGCGCGGAATAGTATTTGCGCGCCTGCGGATACTTGCTCAACAACGCATAGGACAAGATCGCCATGTCCCGCGCCGTCGTGTACTGCCCCTTGTCATAAAGGCCATGCGGATTGACGAAGTGCGAACCGGTCATGCCGAGATCGCGGGCCGTTGCGTTCATCAGCCGGGCAAAGTCTGCCTGCGTGCCGGAAACGATTTCAGCCAAAAGGGCCGCCATGTCATTGGCCGAGTAGATCAGCAAGGCCTTCAGTGCCAGATCAACCGATACTTTCTTGCCCGGCGTGAACCCGATCTTGCTGGGCGGAGGAGCCGAAGAGGTCTTGGTAACAGTACCCTCGGTCTCAGTCGTGATCTTGCCCTGTTCAATGGCCTGGAACACCACATAGGCCGTCATCAGCTTGGTCAGGGAAGCGGGGAACCACGGTTTGCCGGCGTCCTTGGCAACCATGACCTTGCCGGTCTTGCCGTCATAGACAACGACCGGATTTGCAGACGCCGCCGTCAGGCTGGCCAAGAGTATCAGTCCAGTTGTCAGGAAAACCCGTACCATGAGTGTGAGTGAAGCTGCCAAAACATGTACCTGTAAACTCGCCGTGCCCCCCGGGTTAGCAATGCCTAACACCTTCGCGGCAGGCGGATCAATGGGGCAATGCACCGCTTACACAGTTGTTGCTCTGCTTAACCGGCGTGGCGGGAAAAATCCACGCGCATCTGCCACAATCAATCAGTTCGTCGGAAACTTTGGTGCCCCCAGCCGGACTCGAACCGGCACGCCCTCACGGACAACAGATTTTGAGTCTATCGCGTCTACCAGTTCCGCCACAGGGGCCTCAAATCGAGGCGGATAATAGGCAAGAGCGATCACCCGTCAACATCAAACATCACCACAACCCAAATGAGGCATACCAACGGCAGTCAATTCACAAGTTCGATGGACAAATCGCGGCTCCCGGCGTATTGCCTTCGCCCATGTTGAGAAATCTCTATGACTGGTTGATGAGACTTGCCGGCCACCGCCATGCACAATGGTACCTGTCGGTGGTTTCGTTCGTTGAAAGTTCGGTTTTTCCAATACCGCCGGATACCATGCTGATTCCGATGACACTGGCAAAACCTGCAAATGCGTGGCGCTATGCAACCATCTGTACCATCGCCTCGGTGATCGGCGGGCTGGCGGGGTACTATATCGGCTATGCGCTGTTTGACACACTCGGCCAATGGATATTGAGCGTCTACAATCTCGAAGACAAATTCTTTGATTTCCAGCAGAAGTTCAATGAATGGGGTTTGCCGATTGTGTTCTTTGCCGGCCTGACACCGTTTCCCTACAAGGTCGTGACCTTGATGAGCGGCGTTACCGAAATGGCATTGCCTACATTCATTGCAGCATCCGTGGTATCGCGCGGACTTAGATTCTATCTGGTTTGCGGCCTGCTGTACTGGCTCGGCGAGCCAATGCGGGAATTCATCGAGAAATATCTTGGCTGGCTGACGCTGGCTGCAGGCATTGCCCTTGTGGGCGGGTTCGCTGCCGTCAAGTTCCTGCTGTAAAGCAATTGAGGAGGCCTCGGTGACAAGGACCAGATCTGTACGAAAGTTTGCACTAGCTGCATTTCTGATTGCCCTGGCAACCATTACCGCAGCATGGACATTCGAAATCGTCGGCGGCTACAAGCCTTGCCCCTTATGCCTGCAGCAACGTTGGGCCTACTATTTCTCATTGCCGATATTGGGCCTGATCTGGCTTCGCATGTTGACACTGCAGGCAGACCTTGACGTGGTGCGCTGGGGCCTGATTGCCGTGACCATCGCCATGGCGGTCAATGCCGGCATGGGCTTTTATCATTCCGGGGTTGAATGGGGTTGGTTTGAGGGACCGTCCTCCTGTTCGTCCGGCGCCGGCCTGTCCGGCGGTCTGCCGGATCTCAGCAAGGCGACCGTCATCAATTGTTCGGAGGTGCAATGGCGCATGCTGGGCCTGTCGTTTGCCGGATGGAACATGGTCATTTCCGTGATAATCGCCGGCGTCGCAGCCGCGGGCGTCAAACGCTCCTACGGATCCAACTCGGTATCCCAGTAGAGATAATCCTGCCAGCTTTGATGCAGATAGTTCGGCGGAAAATGCCGGCCATTGGCATGCAGTTGATGCACCGTCGGTTTGATCGGATGCATGGCAGGATGCATGCCGCAGTCCCGGGCCATCTTGTTGGCCTTGCGCAGATTGCACGGGCTGCAGGCAGCCACAACATTGTCCCACGTTGTCTGGCCGCCCTTTGACCGGGGGATCAGATGATCAAACGTCAGATCTTCGGCCTGCCCGCAATACTGGCACATGAACTTGTCACGCAGGAATACGTTGAAGCGTGTGAACGCGGGATAGCGCGCCGGCTTCACATAGGTCTTCAGAGACACCACGGAGGGCAGCCGCACTTCAAAACTGGGCGAGCGCACAACCGTGTCGTATTCCGAAACGATGTGGACGCGTTCCAGAAACACAGCCTTGACCACATCCTGCCACCCCCACAGCGACAGCGGATAATAGCTCAGCGGCCGGTAGTCGGCATTCAGCACAAGAGCCGGACAGCTGTCCGGCGCAACATTCGGGTGCAGCACGTCCTGTCCTTCCAGGTTGGTTGCAACAGATGCGAGCAACGATTCATATCTACTATATCTTGTGCAACGGGCGTGTGAAGGGTGCAAATTTGTCACTGACCGGGCGCTTTGTGACGCACCTGATGGTCAGATTCCCACGTCGCGCTGGCGATGGCTTGCATAAAGACCCCACAGATAACACGCCGCAACCGCGCGCCAGGGCCGCCAGTGGTCACCATGACCGGGCATGTCAGCGATAGACGGTACCTCACCAAGTTGTTCAAAAAGCTGCACACCTGCCCGCACCGCAAGATCGCCGGACGGCCACGCATCACGGCGGCCAAGGCAGGTCACCAGGTAAATATCGGCCGTCCACTGACCGACACCACGAAGCTTTTTCAGCTCGGCAGCAGCACGATCGTCATCAAGCTCTGCCAGCGCCGCGAAGTTGAACGTTCCCTCGTGTTCGGCTTTCGCCGCATTGATGATAGCTGTCGCCTTGGCGCGGGTCAGGCCATGACTGGCCAGGTCGGACACCTGCATTTCGCTTATGCGCGCCACGTCGAAAGGCGACAGCGCAGTTTCAACTCTCGCCCAGATAGAATTGGCGGCCTTTGTGGAAATCAGTTGCCCCACCACAATGTGGGCAAGGCCCGCCAGGCCGCCTTCACGCCTGCGCAGCCTTGGCAGTCCGTTTTGCTCATGCAGCACCCGGAACCGGGGGTCAAGCTCGAACAGGGCTTCCGCTCCGGCAGCAAGGTCATCTATCGTGTTGATGGTAAGGGTGGGTTCTCTCATGAAGGCCAGTATAGGTTAGCCCCGAACTCTGGCCAGAACATTTGACGCGAAAGGCGTGAACAATATGGCAGGATTGTTTTTTCGCTTTGCTCCCAGCCCGAACGGCAGGCTGCATCTGGGCCATGCCTATTCAGCCCTGTTCACGGCGCAGCAGGCAAAAATTCACAGTGCTACATTCCTGTTGCGCATCGAAGACATTGACCGGGCACGATGCAAGCCCGAATTTGCCGAACAGGCACAGGCCGATCTCAGATGGCTCGGCCTGGACTGGCCGCAACCGGTGCGTCACCAGTCCCGGCATATGCATGAATACACCATCATCATTGACCGGCTTGAAAGACTGGGTCTGCTGTATCCGTGTTTCTGCACCAGGGCCAAACTCTCAAATGCCCCGGGCACGAAAGACCCCGACGGCACAACTGTCTACCCCGGCTACTGCCGGTTGATGACAAAAATGGACCGCAACCGGCGCATGACGGCTGGCGAACCCTATGCACTGCGGCTTGATATGGCAAAAGCCATCGTCGCTGCCGGACCTGATCTGAGCTTTTACGAAGCAGGTTGCGGCCCGAATGGCGAAACCGGCGTCGTTGCCTGCACACCGCAGGCCTGGGGCGATGTTGTGCTGGCCCGCAAGGATATCGCAACCAGCTACCATGTCGCCGTCGTTCATGATGATGCCATCCAGGGCATTACCCATATTACCCGCGGCATCGACCTGTTTCACGCCACCTCCATTCACCGGGTCCTGCAATCCATTCTGGAGCTTCCGGTGCCGGTCTATATGCACCACAGGCTGATCCCCGATGATACCGGGCGCAAACTGTCGAAGAGCGCACGCGACCGGTCACTTGCGGCCCTGCGCGAGGAAGGCGTCACAGCGGACATGATACGCGAACAATTCGGGTTCTAGAACATGCCAGGCAGATCTACATGTGCGGTACCAGTGACAGCACAATGGATAAGGTGACGATGGACAAGGCCGTTCCCGCCGCCACGCTGGCTGACAGGGCTGCTTCCGCGGCACCCTGGCGTTCTGCAAAAATATAGGCATTGGCGCCTGTAGGCAGCGCTGCAAACAGCACCACGATGCCGGCCTGCACTGCCGTCAGATCAAACACACCAAACGCCAGCACGGCGGCAATTGCCGGCATGACGGCAAGCTTGAGCGCCATCAGGACACCAGCCGCGATCCCGCTGCCCATCAATCCGAACCGCGCCAGCGACAAACCGAGTGCAAACAGCGCAGCCGGAACAGCGGCCTGGGCCAGCATGGACACAATTGTGTCTGCCATGGGGTGAAGCCCGAACCCGGTAATATTCCATACACTTCCGGCCAGCAGCGCCAGCACAATCGGGTTGGTAAACAGGTCTTTCAGCAAGGTGCGCAGCAATGCCGGCAACCCCTGCTTTACGGTCTGCGAACCCCATTGCGCCAGCAAGGTGGCGGCAAACCACTGCACCGGCAGATGGATGGAAATGATCAACGCCATCGGCAACACGGCATCGGTGCCGAAATAGGCAACCCCCAGCGGCAGGCCCAGCATCACAGTGTTGCCGAAACCAGCACCAAGGGCTGCTGATGCGCCCCCGGCACCTTCGAGTCCCGGCACGAACCGCGACGCTGCAATTGCCAGTATCCACACGACAGCCACCGTCGTGAAGAACGCCCCCCACAACCCCCATGGCGGGCTTGCCGGTATGCCCAGTGTGACCATCGCCTTGAACAGCATGGCAGGAATCGCAAATGTGAATACGAATGTGGACAGCCCCCGCGCGGAGCCTTCAACGAAAAAACCGAACCGGCCCGCGCCGAAGCCGAGCACGATCAGTGCAAACACCGGCACCACAGTTGTAATTACACTCTGCAAGCGAACCCCTGCCCCTCGATTGAGGTTGGATATTGTCTGCGCACCCGGATTGGATACACTGAGCGCATGGCAAGCTCCAGCAGAATACCGCCGAACGTTGACAGCAAATCCGCCAGATTGCTCGAGCGTGCCTACAAGCTGTCAAGCGATGCAGACACCCACGAGCTTTATCGCGACTGGGCGGACACCTATGACAAGACCATGCTGGAGGGACTGGGGTATCTGTCACCTCGTCTGGTGAGCCGGCTGCTGGCCGATCATGTGTCGGACAAAACCATGCCGGTGCTGGATGTCGGTGCCGGAACAGGTCTTGCGGGGCTGGAACTGGCGGGGCTGGGTTTCACCCGCATTGATGCGATTGATTACTCGGCGGACATGCTGGCGGTAGCAGCACAACGCGCCATATACACAAACCTGATCGAGGCCGATCTTGCCAAACCGCTCGACATCGCTGACGCGACTTATGGCGCAGCCGTTTGTACCGGCACATTCACCCATGGCCATGTCGGTCCTTCATGCCTTGCGGAACTGTTTTGCACTATCAGGCCGGGTGGCCTGTTCGCCTTTTCGATCAACACCGGTGTCTGGGTTGATGAAGGCTTTGAGCGTGAACTTTCCCGTCTTGAGAAAACCGGCGCGGTCCGGCTGGTGACGCGTCAATCAGGTATCAATTACGAAACGTCGACCAGCAATGATTCATGGCTCAATGTCTATGAACGGAAATAGCGAAAAAGCCCGCCGCAATCTGCTGCGTGCCAGGGCAATCACCGGCACCGATGATGCCCGCTCAGTCTATGCGCAATGGGCTGCCAGCTATGATCGTGACGTGTTTTCCACTCTCAAGGTCACCGGCACCGACACAATTGCAGACCTGGTGTGTGAACATACCGCAGACATTCACAGCGCCCGGGTCCTTGATGCCGGTTGCGGCACCGGTGCAGTTGCAGCCCGGCTGAAAGCCCACGGCTTTGACCTGATCGATGGCGTAGACCTGTCTCCGGAGATGCTGAAGATTGCAGAAGCAAAGCAGCTTTACCAAACGCTGATCGAGGCAGATCTCAACCAACCCCTCGACCTGCCGCACGCTCCCTACACCGCCATTGTCAGCGCCGGCACTTTCACCACGGGACATGTGGGTGCGGGAGGGTTTCACAACCTGTTCGCTCACCTTCAAGGCGATGGCCTGATGGCCTGCGTCATTGCAAACCCGGTTTGGCAGCACGACCGGTTTGATGCCTTGATCGATAATCTGCCGGTTGATGTAGTGGCCAACCGGATAGAGGCCACGATACCGGACGGTGAGCCGGACGCGCATATGCTGGTTCTGCGCAGGAACTGAACTTCCAATTCACTACAGTTTCAGCTTGTAGCCGATATGGCTGGCGACAAATCCGAGCCGGTCATAAAACCGATGCGCATCTTCGCGGGTCTTGTCGGTCGTCAGTTGCACCAGGGCACATCCGCGCGACCGGCTTTCTGCTATGGCAAACTCGAACATGCGTTGCCCCAGTCCGCTTCCTCGATGTGAAGCGGCAACACGCACGGCTTCGATCTGGCAGCGCCAGGCTCCCTTGCGGCTGATACCGGCGATGAATGTGAGCTGCATGGTCGCAGCAATCACCTCGCCTTCCTGGGCCACGACAAGAAACTGGTTCGGATCACCATCCAGCGCATCAAATGCAGAACCATAAGCTTCATCCAGCGGCAGCCGGGCATCTTCACGGCCATTGCCGAGACCGTCGTCCGCCAGCAGTTCCACGATAGCGGGAAGGTCCTCCCTGCATGCGCGTCGCAGGACCACGTCCATCGTTCACTCCTTACGCGGCAGCATCATCAAGGCGGCTATCAATCTCTTTCACGATCTCACCCATGATCCCGGTCATGCGGAAATCCTTGGGCGTGTAGACCTTGGCAACACCCATCTGTTTCAGCACATTCGCATCTTCTTCCGGAATGATGCCGCCCACAACCACGGGCACCTTGTCCATGCCGGCAGAGCGCATCCGGTTCATCACATCGCGCACCAGCGGCACGTGGCTGCCGGACAGGATCGACAGGCCAACCACGTGTACCTGTTGCTCGATAGCTGCCGACACGATTTCTTCCGGCGTCAGGCGAATGCCTTCATAAATGACTTCCATGCCCACTTCGCCGGCCCGCACCGCAATCTGTTCCGCGCCGTTGGAATGCCCGTCCAGACCAGGCTTGCCCACCAGGAACCTGACCGGCACGCCCAACCGCTGCGACAGGGCCATAACCTGCTCACGCACGGTTTCCGAATTTTCCGGGGCCGCCAGGGTAACAACCGTACCGACCCCGGTAGGTGCCCGGTATTCACCGAACACATCGCGCAGGGTTTGCCCCCACTCGCCGGTGGTCACACCGATTTTCGCACACATAATCGACGGGTCCATGATGTTGCTGCCGTTCAGTGCTGCCGCCTTCAGATCAGACAGGGCAGCCTCGACAGCCACCGCATCACGCTCCTTGCGCCATGTCTTGAGACGTTCAACCTGTTCCTGTTCAACGTGTTCCGGCACCGTCAGGATGCTGTCACCGTCGCCGCCTGACAAAGGCGATGGCTCACTGGTCTCATAGGCGTTGACACCCACAACGGTCTCGCGGCCTTCTTCAATCGCCTTGATGCGCGCAGAGTTGGACTTGACCAGTTCGGCTTTCATATAGCCGCTGTCAACGGCCGCCACCGCACCCCCCATCTGCTCGATAACTGCCAGTTCTTTCAGTGCCGCAGACTTCAATGCCTCGACCTTGGCACCGATAACTTCCGAGCCGTCAAAGATATCACCGTTTTCAAGCAGGTCAGTTTCGAACGCCATGATCTGCTGCATGCGCAAGGACCATTGCTGATCCCATGCGCGCGGCAGACCGAGCGCTTCGTTCCATGCCGGCAATTGCACGGCACGGGCGCGCGCATTCTTTGACAGAACCACGGCCAGCATCTCGATCAGGATGCGATAGACATTGTTTTCAGGTTGCTGTTCGGTCAGCCCGAGCGAGTTAACCTGCACACCATAGCGGAACCGGCGCAGTTTTTCATCCTCGACACCATAACGGGTTCGGCAGATTTCATCCCATAACTCGGTGAACGCCCGCATTTTCGACAGTTCAGTGATGAACTTGATACCTGCGTTCACGAAAAAGCTGATACGGCCCACGATCATGGGAAAATCGTCATCCGGCACCTGCCCGGACGCTTTCACACCGTCCAGAACGGCGATTGCCGTTGCCAGTGCAAAGGCAAGTTCCTGGGCCGGCGTGGCACCGGCTTCCTGCAGATGGTAGGAGCACACATTCATCGGATTCCACTTGGGACACTCAATGCGCGACCAGGTGATTGTATCGGTAATGAGCCGCATGGACGGCTGCGGCGGAAACACATAGGTGCCGCGCGAAAGATACTCTTTGATGATATCGTTCTGTGTGGTGCCGGTGAGACTGGTCCGCGGCGCACCCTGCTCTTCAGCAACCGCAACATAAAGTGCCAGCAGCCAGGCGGCTGTCGCATTGATCGTCATCGACGTGTTCATGCGCTGCAGCGGAATGTCCCGGAACAGGGTCCGCATGTCGCCTATGTGCGACACCGGCACACCAACCTTGCCAACCTCACCGCGCGCCAGCAAATGATCGCTGTCATAGCCGGTCTGGGTCGGCAGATCGAAGGCTACCGACAGACCTGTCTGGCCCTTGTCAAGATTGCGGCGGTAAAGTTCATTGCTGGCTTCAGCCGTGGAATGCCCGGCATAGGTGCGGAAAATCCACGGGCGGTCACGGTTTGTCTGGTCACTCATCGAACTGCTGATCCGGTTGCTTGTTATCTCATCGACTTGCATTGAAAAACGCACCGCTTGCCGCGCTGCACTCATACCGAAGGTATTAATCAGGCAATTGCCGATAATCGAAGCATGAACTTTATTGCAGCGCAACCAGACTTTGAGATTAGTCGGGACAGGCGGGTGCCTTCAGCCGGGATATTCGCAAAAACAAATGGTCCGACCGCCTAGTTGGTGGAGTTGCGGTAATATATCAGCAGCATCAACGCGGCCACGGCCATTCCGATATTGGCGGCCACGGCAATCATCACCATGCTGTCAATGCCTGGAACGTGGAAGCTGCGGGCAAACATGTTGGCAACATAAGCACCAGAAAACAGTCCGGTGAAATTCATTATCGTGTTGAAAAGAGAGCTGAATTTTATGTAGGAATTGATAATGGTGGTGCCCGCCAGGCACATTGCACAAACGATCAACAACGGTGTCGTACCAAGATCGCCATTGGCGAACGGCAAATACGAATTCCAGTGAATGTAAACGCCAAAAAGGCTCAGAAAGTCATTCATGCCTGCTGCCTGAAATCATCGTTCTAGATGTCGAACTACGACACTAGGCTATTGAGGTTGCCAATAGGTAAACAGGGTGTGGAAAATTTTAATTGGACAAATTCCTTGTTGCAATGCAGCATTGTCTGCCTGATGCTAGATCAGGATGATTTTTGGTTGGACAACCAAAAATCATAAACCTGATCGCTTTCAAAGTGATCGAGCAACTTTATGGGTTCACTTGAACCCATGTTGCTCTATGCCGGAATTTTATGCAGGAGATCAATTATGGGTGTTTCAGCGATACGCGACACGGCAGAACCGGCAGCGAATTCCGGGGCTGCGCGCAAGGACCTTTATGAGATCGGTGAGATTCCACCGCTTGGACACGTCCCTAAGGAAATGTATGCCTGGACCATTCGTCAGGAACGCCACGGCGAACCTGATACCGCCATGCAGGTCGAGGTGGTGCCTACATGGGAGATTGATTCCGACGAAGTGCTTGTGCTGGTGATGGCTGCAGGCGTGAACTACAACGGGGTGTGGGCATCGCTGGGCATTCCGCTTTCACCAATCGATGGTCACAAGAACCCCTACCATATCGCAGGGTCCGATGCGTCGGGCATCGTCTGGGCCGTTGGCCGCAAAGTGACGCGCTGGAAAGTTGGTGACGAGGTGGTCATTCACTGCAACCAGGACGCCGGCGACGATGAAGAGTGCAATGGCGGCGATCCGATGTTTTCTACCTCCCAGCGCATCTGG
>Ga0316191_10000439_pt1 | contig 27080 bp, 23 predicted proteins | sample Eddworburr2cm_MG_FD_204928 | JGI IMG/M metagenome (GOLD analysis project Ga0316191, IMG submission 204928) | Coastal sediment microbial communities from Maine, United States - Eddy worm burrow 2 cm | ecosystem: Environmental > Aquatic > Marine > Coastal > Sediment | place: USA: Maine... | reverse complement strand
TATCGCGATCATCCGTGAAGAAGATGAGCCGAAGCCGGTGCTCATGAAGCGCTTCAAGTTGTCTGATATCCAGGCCGAAGCAATTCTCAATCTGCGCTTGCGCAATCTCGCCAAACTCGAGGAGTTTAAGATCAGGGGCGAGCAGGATGAGCTGCAGAAGGAACGTGACGTTCTCGAAAAGACACTCAACAGTGCGGCGCGCCTGAAGACGCTCATAAAGAAAGAAATTATCGAAGACGCCGAAGCCTATGGCGACGAACGTCGTACCGAGATAGTCGAACGCAAGGCAGCACAAGCGCTGGATGAAACGCAGCTCGTTTCCAGCGAACCCGTTACCGTTGTGTTGTCGCAGGCTGGCTACGCGCGTGCCGCGAAAGGCCATGATATTGATCCGACCACATTGAGCTACCGGTCGGGTGACAACTACCTGGCTGCCGCGCAGGGGCGCAGCAACCAACTCGCAATGTTTATCGACAGCACAGGCCGTGTGTACAGTGTAATCGCAGGGACCCTGCCTTCGGCACGCGGTCAGGGCGAGCCACTGTCGAGTCGCTTCAAGCCACCTGATGGCGCAGGGTTCTGCGGTGCGATGATCGGTGACAGCGACAAAAAATACCTGCTGGCAAGCGATGCAGGCTACGGGTTCATTGCATCCCTTGGCGACCTGGTGTCGCGCAACAAGGCAGGCAAAGCAATTTTGCGTGTACCGGCAGGCGGCAAGGCTGTCGTGCCGGCGCCCGTGCCAAAGGGTAAGGAATGCCTGATCGCGGCGGTCAGCTCAATCGGTCGCCTGTTGCTGTTCGAGATGGATGAGTTGCCAGAACTCGCAAAGGGCAAGGGCAACAAGCTGATAAATATTCCGGGTCCAAAATACAAGAGCGGTGACGAAAAGATGGTGGCCGCTGCGGTTGTTCCCGAGGATGGCCACCTCGAGATTTACACCGGCACCCGGAAAATGACGATCAAGTGGAAAGACCTCGACGATTACTATGGTGATCGAGCGTTGCGAGGCAGCCTGCTGCCCAAAGGCTGGCGAACAGTCGAGCGACTCGCGGGTATCGAGTAATTCAGGCGCGTCGCGTATTGACCGTACCGCCCTCAACGTCCATCTCAACGGTCTCGTCGTCGTTGGCGACGTGCATCTCTGCCGTTTCGTCGGCGGCCGACATGTTGACGGTTACGGCTGCCGTGTCATTGGGGTCGACTCGACGTTTCATCTCGGCCGTCTGGTCATCCTGTTGAGGTAACTGCGCGGTAACGTCGAGCTCGGTCACCGAGGCAAGCGACAACTCCGACGTCATTTCGTCGTCCGGATCCTGTTTCAGCTCTTTGACAAGCTCCGCTGCCGCACGCGCGATCTCTTCGTTCAGTGCCTGCGTCGCCGTCATTTCGTCCTCGTAGTCCTGCTCGAGGATGTCATAGTCGACTTCCTTGCTAATCGTGTAATTGTCGGAGATGAGCGTCCCGTCGTCCGTGCCGACCGGGACGGCCATGAGGTCGCGTTCGGTGACGTCTTCAGGATGAGGCATCTTGGTCGCATCCATGATGACGGACATGTCGTAGTCATCGTCCTCGGGGAGCACTTCACTCTCGAGAATCGATTCCATCTCTTGCGCTAATGGCGGAATAATGTCCGTCTCGCTGCTTACTTCGGCCTGCGGTTCGAAGGGCAATTCGATGTCGAGTTCGGTCGTATCGGCAAAACCAAAGTCCTCGGCCACATCCATCCCGGTGCCTTCCCCGAGTCCTGTTCCGATAATGAGGTCGGCATCGAGCGCGAGATTTTCCTCGGTTGGAGAGTCGTCGGAAATGTCGTAATCGAGCTCATCCAGGGCGCCGAGTTGCTCAGTGTCTTGGGGAGCCGGCGCAGCCGAACGATCGACTATGGGGCCGACAGGCGTCGAGCCGAAGCGGCCGCGTGCCCGGCGTCCGAACAGGATCAGGCTGGCAATAATGGCGAAGCCACCGCCGATCAGCCAGGTAAGCATCGACGTGGATTCGTTGCGTGAGCCCGTCGTGATGATCGCTGTTGGCACATTGGGTGACGTCGACGTTGTCTCGGGCCCGGCCAGCTCGGTATCGGGAATAACGATGCTGCCGGCGGGCTCTACAAACGGGTTATCGCTGTCAAGAATGACATCGCCCGGTCGCAAGTCGTTCGTGCTGTCTGTAACAGCGACGGTGTTGTCTGTTACAGCGGCTATGCTGGCAACTGCAGCGGCCTCTTCAGCCGGTGCGTCAGCCGCTGTGGGAAGTTCAGCGGCCAGAGAGCTCTCGTACACGGCATCGGCGCTGCTTTCCGTATTCGGTGCGGCTGCCGGGGTGTCTTGTACGGGTGCGACTGCAACCGTTGCGGGCGCCACCTCTGCAACAACCGGTACTGAACCGTCGAGGCTCGGAATGATGAGCCAACTGCCGGCCTTCAGTTTGTTGGGATCATTGTCGATAAACGCGTCCGGGTTCGCCTGGAAGATCGCATTAACCGCCGGCCACAGTTTTGTTGACCGGTTCTCGATGCGACTCACGATGCCACTTAGCGTGTCACCGACCTTCGCCTGGTAGCGCGATGATTGCCCGATAGGCTCCAGCAGCTCGTCTCTGGTTGCGAACGGTGTCTCGCTGGACGCAACCGACGTAGCCTTCGCAGCCTTCGGTACTTCGCGAGTTGACGTGACCTGTGCAACCGGCTCACTGGCTTGCGCTGTATTTGCCGGATCCACGAACAACATGTATTCGCGGCTCAGATTCGGTGTGTACGGACAGTTCACCGTGATGCGCGTACCAAGCATCGGTTCCCGGATGCTCGTGTTACCTGCAATGATGATTGCGCGTTCAGTGATGCTGACCGTAGTACCGCCGATACCGGGAAGCCCGCTCGTCGACTTGCCGATCGACACACAGGTATTGCTCAGCATTTCATTGGGCGCAAGTGCATAGGCGATGCTTGCTCGCAGTGGCTGTCCGAGATTCGAATGAACGGTCAGTTCACCGAGTTCGAGTGCCGCCGCCGGCATTGCAGCCAGGCCGCCGCCAAGCGCGACGATGGGCAGAAGAGTGCGCGTCATTGCGCGGTCTTTCGCGTTATGCGTACTTGCTGTTTTCTTCACTGTCGGACACTCCGATTGTCTTGCGGTACACAGTCTGCATTTACCGCTTCTCAGTAGCTATGAACCCATTCTAGTTTCAGAGTGATATCCGCCGCTAACGGGTGGTTCCGCAAACGGAGTGTGACTGCTGTCACACTTTTTGCGCCGCTACTGCCCGTTCGCGGCCGCGAGTTCGTCAAGTGTATTGGTGACGCCGCTGTCAGTGTGTTGCAGGACGACTTCAGGCTCGTGAACATAATGTCCCTGCATGAAGTCGAGTCCAAGCTGGAACAGGACCGCCATGGCATTGGCGTTCTCGACACGCTCGGCAATTGTCTTGATGTTTCGTTGTTGTGCGGCGAGCACGATTCTCTTGACAGCGTCCTGCATAGCGTTGTCCGTCATCAGCGTGTGCATGAGCTCGCCGTCGATCTTGATGTAGTCGGGTTTCAGCATGTCGAGCATCTGGAATCGATCCTGATCAACACCGTAGTGTTCGATTGCAAAACCGATACCGAGCTTACGAACCTTCTTGACGAGTTGTTGCGTGTGTTTGATGTGCTTGGCCGCATCTCGCTCTGGTACCTGCACGACGAGCCGCGAACAATCGAAGCCATCCTCATCCAGTTTCTGTTCCATCCAGCCCGCAGTCGTCGGGTCAGTAATGGACTGCCTGGAAAGGCGAACAAACACGCGGTCGGCTTCATTCTTGCCACAGAAATCCATCGCCGCTGTAAGCATCCAGCGATCGATGTTCTTCATCATCTTGTTGCGCCGCGCCGCCGGGATGAATTCCGATGGCAGGACCGAATTGCCCTGATCGTCGATCATACGAACGAGAAGATCGAACATCTGAATGGAGTCGCTGCGCAAACCAGCGATAGGCAATTGGGCAAGGCGGAAGCGATCTTCCATCAGTGCTGATTTCAGGTGTTTGACCCAGATGGCATCGAATTCTCGTTGCTTCGTATCCTCATCAGCACTCTCATCGAGGTAAGATCGGTTGCCGCCGGCTTCCTTACCCATCTTGTAGGCCTGGACAGTTGCGGCCACGAACTCCTCGAGGCTGCTGAATACTTCACTGACGCCACAGGCACCAACGGTGCAGGTCATCTGGGTCGATGTTTCACCCACCTCGAACGTCGTCTTCTCGAGGGCGTTGATCAATTGCTGCCCCCAAACCTGTGCATCGTTTGCGCTGCCGCGTTCCAGAAGAATCATTATCGAGGTGCCTTCGAATCGCCCGGCGACGTCACGCGGGTGCATCCGCTTGCGAACAAATTCCGCGAATTGCGCGAGAATCTCCTCCGACTGAATGATGCCGACCTTGTCTCGTACCTCGCCGAAGTTATCCGGCTTGATATACACGAGGCAGTGAGTGCCGGAAGCAGGCTTGCGCTTCAGGCGTTTTGTGATTCGTTCGAGAAACTGGGCCCGGTGAAAGAACAGCATCGTCGGATCCCGCTTCAGCGCATCGTGGACGAGCTTGGTGGGTTCTTCCGCAACTTTCAGTTGCGGGGCGATCCGAATCTGCACGCATGGCTCTTCGTCGAGATCAATCTTCCGGAATTCGAGGTGCATTTCCTCGGCATCGCCAGAGCCAACGTGTGACTTGACGATGAGTTTCTCGCCTTTCTGCCACTTGCCGGCAATGGTGGCGACCAGTGCACCCTTCAGGGCAGCCTGGCTTTCGGGCTCGAAGTTGTCCATGACCGGGAGACCAATGAGTTCGTTCTTGTCCCTGATCTTGAATTGCTGCAGCCACGCGTCGTTGACGTCTATGAAAATACCTTCCTGTACGAGCGCGTAAGAGCTCGCAGAAATGGCCATGTGATCTTTTAGCTGCTTCTTGTATTCGGTCGCTGATTGCAGCGTCGAGTTGAGCGCGCGCTCGACCCGCAATGCCCGCAGCTCTCGCGTTACGATTGACTGCAGGCGCCCCTTGAGGCCGAGCGATACGAGATCGCAGGCACCTGAACGCATTGCTGACTCGATATCCGCCTCCGTCGCCTGCTGTTGCATGGCGATGACAGGCACCTCGGGGTCATAACGATCTTTTTGCTTGACGACCTGGCGGATGGAATCCGGGTAGCGGTCGCAGTTGAGAATAAGGAGTTCCACGGTCTGGCGGCTGAGCGTATCGGCCAGCCGCTTGTTACTCGCGACCCAGTGGCAATGTGCCGCATGACCGGCGTCGCGTAACGCGCCGTTTATAAGCTCGACATCGTCCTGATTGTCTGTCAGGACAGCAATTGAAATACTTTGGCGCCCGTTCAAATCCTGATCCCTGGGTTAGGCGGGTAAGTCCCCGTGATATCCATATTCTGTTAAGAACCTAGGAGTCTAGACACAGTGTGCGAGGGAGTCTCTGTCCGGAGTGCAAAACCGTGACCTGATTCAAGTTTCCGGGGGCTGCAGCGCCGAATAGGGCCGAAAATTCGACTGGCGTGGCTGCCTGACTTCGGTATCATAGCGCCTCGTCGCCAACTGGCGGCACGACGTTTGAGAGCGAAAATCATGGCAAATTACAGCACCAGCGAGTTCAGATCCGGTCTCCGCATCATTATTGACAATGATCCCTGCATCATCGTCGAGAATGAGTTCGTGAAGCCTGGCAAGGGACAGGCGTTCAATCGCGTCCGGATCAAGAACCTCAAGACGGGAAAGACGGTCGACAAGACCTTCAAGTCCGGCGAGTCTGTCGAGGCTGCGGATGTAATGGACACCGACATGCAGTTCCTCTACGCGGACGGTGAGTTCTGGCATTTCATGGTTCCGGATACGTTTGAGCAGTATGCCGCCGATGCCGCAGCTGTGGGCGATGCCAAGGACTGGATCAGTGATGGGGACGTGTGCGGTATCACGCTCTGGAACAACTCACCGTTGATCGTCACAGCGCCGAACTTCGTCGAGCTCCAGATCACGGAGACGGATCCGGGCGTCAAAGGTGATACGGCCAGCGGCGGTGTCAAACCGGCGACGTTGTCGACTGGCGCCGTCGTGCGCGTGCCGCTGTTTGTTGATCAGGGCGAAGTCATCAAGGTCGACACCCGCTCACGCGAGTACGTGTCGCGCGTCAAATAAAAGACCTGCGCTCTTCCTGTAGCGCACAAAACGATCTGCACAGCATCTCGACGCCGACCTGGTCTGTTTCCGAAAAACGGCCGGGTTCCGGGCTGTCGATGTCGAGTACGCCGACCAGGTCGCCATTTACGACTAATGGGACGACGAGTTCCGAGCGCGAGTCAGGGTCGCATGCAATGTGGCCCGGAAACGCATGCACGTCGGCAACGCGTTGTGTCTGCAGGGTCGATGCTGCAGCGCCGCACACGCCTTCATCCAGGGCGATATGGACGCAGGCCGGTTTTCCCTGGAATGGGCCGAGGACGAGTTCGTTACCCCGCAGCACGTAAATACCCAGCCAGTTAATGTTGTCGATTGCGTTGTACAGCAAGCCGACAAAGTTACTGGTAGCAGCCAGCGCGTCCGACTCGTTCTCCAGCAGGACCTGTAACTGGCTGTCGAGCAGCTTGTAGTCAGTCTTGTTCATGCGTCGGCCTGGAACGTAAACGTAATGACGTTACCAATATCATCGGTCTTGTTGAATAGCATCAACAGGCGCTCCAGTCCGAGGGCCACGCCAGCGCAGTCGGGCAGCCCCGACTCGAGTGCCGCGAGAAGGAGTTCGTCCACGGGTCTTACGGGGCGTCCGCGACGCCGGCGGGCGACGTTGTCAGCCTCGATGCGACGCAGTTGTTCGTCACTGTCAGTGAGTTCCACGTAGCCGTTCGCGAGTTCCACGGGTCCGAGGAAGACCTCGAATCGGTCGGCGACGGCATTGTCATCGGGGCACAGCCGTGCCAGCGCAGCCTGGCTGGCGGGGTAGTGGCGCAGGACCGTCAGATGGTCCGGCGCAAATTGCGGAGTGACGCGAGTTGCCAGGACCAGGTCGAGCCAGTCGTCGCGCTCGTCACCCACGGCCGCACGCAGTGCGTCGTCAGCCTCGGCGGCCTCTGCGAGCGACGCGATATCGGCAACGAAAGGATCGAGGCCGCAGGCGGCAATGAATGCGTCGCGATACTCGACGCTGTCGACGTCGATATCCCGGTCGAGCGCGGCGCTGATGACGCCAACTGTATCGGCGACGATCTCGTCCAGCCCCATGCCGAGTCGGTACCACTCGAGCATCGTGAACTCGGGCTGGTGCAGTCGCCCGGACTCGCCGTCGCGAAACACGCGACACATCGAGTAGATGTCCGGGTAGTCCGCTGCGAGCAGGCGTTTCATGCAGAATTCGGGCGAGGTATGCAGGTATAGCGGCCGCCCCGACACCTGGCAACGCGTAATTTCGAGGCTTTCGATCTGGGGATCGCTTACGGCGTAGGGGCTCAGTACGGGCGTGTCCACCTCCAGCACGTGGGCTGCCGCGAAATAGGCACGAATGCGTTGTTTCATCCGCGCACGTCGTGCGGCAGCGCCGGGCCCGGATGCGGGTTGCCAGTCACTCATGCTGATGCCTGTTTCAGTTCGCCTATTTCCTCGCCCATGCGCAGGGTTTCGCCGGGCTCGAGATCGTCATCCCATTCCGCCATACCGTCGGGCAGCAACAGGATTACGGTCGAACCCATGTTGAACCATCCGAGCAAGTCACCTTTGGCCACCTTCGTCGGATGACCCGAAATGTCCAGCACATCGACAACGCCAGTTTTGCGTGGACGGATTTCGCCCGTCCACGGTGTTGAGATACTGCCGACGTTGAGTGCACCGACAAAAATTACCACTGCCGGTCCGTAATCCGTTCGAAAGTGCATGACCAGGCGTTCGTTGCGGCGGAACAGGCCGTTCACTTTTGCGACCGTTGCCTCGTTTACGCTGAACAGGTCGCCCGGCACGTATCGTGCAGCGACGAGTTCGCCAGCAAGCGGAGCATGCACACGATGGTAGTTGTAGGGCGCGAGGTAAATAGTCGCGAAGTTACCATCGATATAGCGATCGACTTCCTCAAGATCCGTTGCGAGCAGATCACTCAGTGAATAGTCGAAGCCTTTGGCCTGGAAGATGCTGTCGCCAAGAATTTTTCCGGCAAAGCTGACGGTGCCGTCAACCGGGGAAATGATTGCGTCACTGTCATCGTCGATCTCGCGAGCATCGTCCTTCAACTCGCGAACGAAGAATTCATTGAACGTCGCGAAATCGCCAGGCACGTCAAGTCGCACTTCATCGAGTTTGACATCGAACGCGCGCACGAACCGGGTGATCAGAAAGTCCTTGATGCGTGTATTGCGGATACGGGCAATACGATAGATGGCTGCCGTGAGCCAGTGTCGCGGCAACAGGTATTGAAACACAACAAACAAGTTAGCTTTCATTACTGTTCCTCGAAAGAATATTCAACCGTCAGGGCCGGCACATCGCCGCTCATGAGTTGCAACGTAACGGAGTCCTGCATGTTGCGGGCGCGCATCAACATCAGGTGTTTTCCGCCACGTTCGAGCGTTACGCTGCCGTTGGCCGGCACGCGCAGTTCTTCTATCTCACGCATGCGTGCGACGCCGTCTTCGATGGTCGTCTCGTGAATCTCGACGGACTCAAACTGCGGACTCATCACGCTGCTGATAAGAATATCTTCGCCGGTGTTATTTGTGAGCACGAGAAACCCGGCGCTCATGTGCCGCCCGGGCATTGGTTTCGTTACCTCGATGTCGGTAGCGACGAGAGGCGGTTGTGGCGCGCCACAGGCAACGAGAAGCAGAGTGAGCAGTAGCGGAACGACACGCATTAGTTGTCACCCATGATTATTGGCAGGTCGTATACGTAATTTTCCACGACGTGCGGGCCACTGAACAATGCGTGGAAATCGCCGTTGGGATCAATGACCAGCACAGCGGCAGAATGATCAACAACGTAATCGTCACCGTCGGCGGATTGTTTCTCGAAATAGATTCCCAATCCGCTGGTCAGCTTCCTGACTTCCTCGAGGCTGCCGGTGATGCCGAGGTTGTCGTCGCCGAAGTAATCGACGTATTGGCTCATTATCTCCGGTGTATCGCGCTCCGGATCGACACTGACGAGCACAATGCGCGGCAGAGGTGACTGGCCTCGCTCCTCGAGCGCGGTCTTGGCCGTGGAGAGCACCTGCAGTGTGGTTGGGCAAATGTCCGGGCAGTGGGTGAAACCGAAGAATACGAGGTCCCACTGGCCCTCGAATACGGTCTGGTCTGCCGGATTACCGTGCTGATCGACGAGACTGAACGCCGGTAACGGGTTGGGTGCCGGCAGTACGAGTGCATATTTCGGTTCGGATGGGGCTTGCGTGCGCAGGCCAAGGAAGATGCCGGCCGCGAGCACGGCCGCCAACCCGATGGCAACAAGGATGTTTCTGGGGGTCATATCGTTTGAGTGATGATTACTGTCGCTGAGGTGCCAATTCTACAGGCAGACGGGCCTCTAAGGTGATAGATTCGCGCGGCATGAACGTCGAGCAACTCATACGCGATATCGCCGGCCGCTTCGAGAAGGCCGGGCTGAGCTATGGGCACGGCACGGACAATGCGATCGATGAAGCCGCCTGGCTGGTGTTTGCGAAGCTCAATCTGTCCCATGAAGACGCACCCACGGTCTATGCATTGGCCGTTGCCGATGATGACGTTACGGCGCTTCGGGCACTGGCATCGCGACGTATCGAAGAGCGGATTCCGGTGGCCTATCTCGTCAACCAGGCGTGGTTTGCCGGGCTTGAGTTCTACGTGGACGAGCGCGTGCTCGTGCCGCGGTCACCGTTTGCAGAGTTGATCCTCAGCCAGTTTTCGCCGTGGATATCGCCCGACCAGGTGCGACGCGCCGTCGATCTCGGCACCGGGAGCGGCTGCATTGCAATCGCAACCGCCCTCGCGTTTCCGAATGCGGCGGTTGATGCGGTGGATATTTCGGAGGATGCGCTCGCCGTTGCAGACATCAATGTGCAGCGCCACGGGGTGGAAGATCGTGTCCGCACGATCAAGTCCGATTTTTTCGCCCAACTCGGCGATGCGCAATATGACCTTGTCCTCAGCAATCCGCCGTATGTCGATCAGGCCGATATGGACGCGCGTCCCGCCGAATTCCGGCATGAGCCTGCACTTGGGCTGGCGGCCGGTGACGATGGGCTGGAATCGGTTCACAAGATTCTGCAAGATGCCTCGCGATTTATGACAGACAATGGAATACTCGTCTGCGAGGTCGGCAACAGCCAGGCAGCACTTGAAGCTGCCTACCCGCAACTGCCATTTGTATGGCTCGAATTCGAGCAGGGCGGTGCGGGTGTGTTTTTGCTGACGAGCAGTGATTTGCGACTTCTTGGGCAATAGATCAGGTAGCAACAGGTGTCGGGCAACAGTTTCGGAAAATCGTTCGTAGTAACGACGTTCGGCGAAAGTCATGGGCTTGCGCTGGGCTGTATCGTGGACGGCTGTCCTCCGGGAATGGAATTGTCGGAAGCCGATATCCAGGTCGATCTCGATCGGCGCCGTCCGGGGCGCAACAAGCACACGACGCAGCGCAACGAGCCTGACCAGGTACGCATCTTGTCCGGTGTGTTCGAGGGCAAGACGACAGGAACGCCGATCGGCCTGCTGATCGAGAACACCGATCAGCGCTCGAAAGATTACGGTGACATCAAGGACAAGTTTCGTCCCGGGCACGCTGATTACACCTACCAGCAGAAATACGGCATTCGCGACTATCGCGGCGGCGGCAGATCGTCGGCGCGTGAGACAGCCATGCGTGTTGCTGCCGGCGCCATTGCGCGCAAGTATCTCAAAGAGCGCGCGGGCATCGACATTCATGGTTTTGTTGCCCAGCTGGGCCCAATTGAGTTGCAGGCCAGTGATTTTTCGATCGTCAACGACAACCCGTTCTTCTGTGCCGATCCGGACAAACTCGACGAGCTCGAGGATTTCATGAATGACCTGAGGGAGCAGGGTGATTCGATAGGCGCGAAAATCAGTGTGCTGGCGCGCGGTCTGCCACCCGGCCTGGGCGAGCCCGTATTCGACAAGCTCGAGGCTGACCTGGCTCATGGGCTTATGAGTATCAATGCCGTGAAGGGCGTGGAAGTCGGGGCTGGGTTTGCAGCCGTCACTCAGCGCGGCAGCCAGCATCGTGACGAGATGACGTCGTCGGGCTTCAGCAAGAACGATGCCGGCGGTACGCTGGGTGGCATCTCGTCCGGGCAGGACCTGTTAACGAGTATCGCGCTGAAGCCGACGTCGAGTATCACGAAGCCCGGCAAAACGATCGACAAGACAGGTAAGGAAACCGAGATCGTGACCAAGGGCCGTCACGACCCCTGCGTAGGGCTGCGTGCGACACCCATTGCCGAAGCCATGGTGGCGCTCGTCGTCATGGACCATTACTTGCGGCATCGCGCACAAAACGCGGATGTCGAAACGGAAACCCCCAAGCTGTAGGAGCGCGCCCCGGCGTGCGACAAACCCAGAGAGATACAATGAGCAAGACATATGACATAGCCGTAGTTGGCGCCACCGGCGTCGTCGGTGAATCCATGCTGGAGATACTTGGCCAACGAAAATTCCCTGTCGGCAAGGTCTACGCGCTGGCGAGCGAGCGCTCGGTGGGCAAGACCGTCGAATTCGGCAATCGCGAACTCGAGGTTGAGGACCTCGCCGACTTCGATTTTTCAAAGGTGCAAATCGGCTTGTTCTCGGCAGGTGGTTCCATTTCCGAGGAATATGCGCCGAAGGCGGCCGCTGCCGGTTGTGTTGTCATCGACAATACGTCGCACTTTCGCTACGACGACGACATTCCTCTCGTGGTTCCGGAGGTGAATCCGGAAGCGATCGCGAACTACACGTCGCGCGGCATAATCGCCAACCCGAATTGCTCGACGATTCAAATGGTTGTTGCGCTGAAACCGATCTACGACGCTGTCGGTATCGAGCGTGTCAATGTATGTACCTACCAGGCCGTATCCGGTGCCGGGCGCAGCGCCGTCGAGGAGCTCGTGAGACAGACGACGATGCTACTGAACGGCCGTCCACTCGAGATTGAGGGTGATGCGAAGCAGATTGCATTCAATGCGATCCCGCATATCGACGTTTTCCTGGACAACCGCTATACGAAAGAAGAAATGAAAATGGTCTGGGAGACACGCAAGATCCTGGGTGATGACGCTATCCTGGTGAATCCGACGGCCGTAAGAATTCCGGCGTTCTTCGGGCACTCCGAAGCGGTCCATATCGAGACGCGTGACAAGATTTCCGCAGAGGCGGTATCCAGATTGTTGGCAAATTCCCCGGGAATAGTGGTTCTTGATGGCGTGAAAACGGGTGAATATCCGACGGCTGTTACCGAGAGTTCGGGAGCGGACCCTGTCTTTGTCGGAAGAATCCGCGAAGACATCTCTCATCCGCGTGGAATTGACCTCTGGGTGGTTGCAGACAACATACGTAAGGGCGCGGCTCTAAATAGCGTCCAAATTGCTGAAATATTGGCAAAAAACTATCTATAAGCTATAGTTCGCAGGCACATCAGCCCCGGACTGGATGTCGTTACTGGGGGCTTTGAGGGTTTGGAGAAATACATTATGTCGCGACGCCTTATGCGTATCTCGCTTGCACTTGTCCTTTTGCTGTCGAGCGAGGTCTGGGCCATTGGACTGGGTGACATCAATCTGGATTCGGCACTCAACGAGCCGCTGCGGGCAGAGATCGAATTGCTGTCAGCCACGCCCGAAGAACTGTCGAACCTGGTTGTTTCGCTTGCATCGGCCGAAACATTCGATCGCTACGGGATCGATCGGCCGTTTTATCTGCAGGAAATCGAGTTCAACGTCCTGAGCGACGGGCCAAACGGTCCGGTTGTCCAGATTCGTTCGCGTTCGCCGATTACCGAGCCCTTCCTGACCTTCCTGGTGGAAGCGACGTGGTCAAGCGGCCGCTTGTTGCGTGAATACACAGTCTTGCTGGATCCGCCGACCTATGCGCCACCGGTCGTGCAGCAGGCACCGGCTGTCGAAGCGCCGCGCCGCGCAACGCCGACGGACAGCGCCCGTATCGAGCGCCAGCCACCGGCGGCGCAGCCCGAGCCACAGGCCGCGCCACAGCCTGAGCCGGTGCAACCGACGTATACGCCTCCGACATCACGGCCGGCACCCCAGCCGGAACCGGTCGCGGACGAGCCTTCTCCTTCTTATGATGCACCCTCTTATTCAGGCACGCCGGGTGGTGATGTCTACGTCGAGCGTGGCAACACGCTGTGGGGCATCGCGAGTCGCATGCGTCCCGACAGCCGCCTGACAATGAATCAGACCATGCTGGCGATCTTCGAGGCGAACCCGCACGCGTTCTCCGGCAACATCAACAAGTTGAAAGCCGGCGTGTCGCTGCGCGTTCCCAGTGCCGACGAAGTGTTCCAGATCAGCCGTGGTGACGCGTTCTCCGAGGTGAAACGCCAGAACGACGAGTGGCGAGGTGGTGCGGTCTCGACGCCGGATACGAGCTATACCGATACGAGCTACGACGACACGGATTACACGGCTACTCAGGACACGTCGACCACGACGGATACAGTGGTCGAGACACCGGAAACCCGGCCCAGCCTGACGCTGGTGCCGCCTGATGAAGAGCCGGCAGGCATCGACTACGACGACGAACTGGATACCGCCGAGCCACCGAGCCGGGAACAGGAAATCGAGAGTCGGATTGCTGAACTCGAAGCCGCGGATGTGCCTAACCAGCGGTCGCTGATCGAAATTCGCGACAATGAACTTGCCGCCTTGCGCCAGGAACTGGCCGAGATTCGGGGTGAGATCTACGAAGCACCTGCTGACGACCTCGTTGCGGAGGATACGGCGGACACGGACGAGATATTTGCCGACGACGAGGCCGCGGCAGACGTGGATGAAGTGGCCGCTGACGATGAAGCGGCCGATGCCGAGCCGGAGCCTGCCACCAACGTGATTCGTACGCCGCGTGTCAGCGAGCCGAGCATGATGGATCGCATCATGGGGATTCTCGGCAGCTTCTGGACGAAGATTATTGCCGCACTTGTACTCGTAGCCGGTGTACTCCTGTGGTTTGTGCGTCGTGGCCGTGGTGAAGATGACGACTCGGGCCCGTGGGAATCGCTGGATAGCGATGAACTCGCGGCCGGATCGATGACGGGCACCGAGACTTTGCGTGCTCCCAGCCACGACGATGAGTCCATTGTCGTCGTCGAGCAGGATTCCGGCATACGCCGGATGGACGATGACACCATTGAGGCGCCTGCTCCTGAAGTCGCGACCGATATCATCGATCTCGATGCCGGATCCGCCGGAACTGGCGAGTTTGGCTCCCTGGAAGACACATTCAGCAGTGAAACGGCTGTCAATCTTGACCAGACCGATCCACTTGCCGAGGCTGATTTTCATATGGCCTACGGTCTGTATGACCAGGCAGCAGACCTTGTAAACGGTGCGCTCGAAGCGGATCCGGGTGACAAGACCCTCATGTCCAAGCTGTGTGAGATCTACTTTGTCTGGGGCAACCGGGACGCGTTCGTCGATGCGGCAACGAGACTGAAGACCGCGGTCGGCAGTGACGGCGAATCTGCAGATTGGGACAAGATTGTGATCATGGGGCAGCAGATTGCCGGCGATCACGAGCTGTTTGAAGGCGCGGGCGTGGCTGGTGCGACGAAAGCCGTTGACCTGTCCTTCGAGTCGGAAATGGATGACGCCGCCGAACTCGACATGGACTTTGGCGGTGACGAAGGCGCATCGACCGATGTTGTCGATCTGGGCGCTGGCGACCCCGATGCAGATGACGGCGTCGATTTCCTGTTTGACGACGAGGCCGCGGCTGACTTGCCGACCGACGATGAAACGGTTGCCAGCGACAACCTGGATGTCACGGCAGAAATGCCGGCGCCGGTCGAGCCAACCGTTGAGACACCGACGATAGAGCAACAGTTTTCGGGCATGGAGGGTACGTCCGAGCTGCCATCGCTGGACGACACGTTGGGCGATGCAGTCATCGGAAGTGGTCAGGATGCAGAAGCGACTGCCGAGATCAATCTCGATGAGCTGGATCTTGATATCTCCGGGACCGAGATTACCGGTACGAACGAGGCACTCGAAGACACGGGCATCAACGAGGCCCTGGGTGCTTTCGATGATGACACTGGCAGAAACCTGGCGATCGACCTCGACGAAACGGGCATAGGCGAAGCGCTGGATCTCGACGATCTTGAAGGCCTGGACGAGCTCGATTCAACGGGCCTGCGCCTGGCGCCGGATGAAACGGGTCGTATGCCGATGCTGGATGTTGAGGCAGAAACGGACGCGTCGATAGACGTGGACCTGCTCGATGCGACGGGCCATACGCAGATTCTGAGCGAGGACATGGCGGTCGATACGGGCATCCATGCCAGTGCGGATCTGGGTGACGATGAAGAAACCATGCTGGCACCGGGCTATGGCGACGAGGATACCGAAGTTTCCGCGGATGCCGAGACCTTGCTGGCTCCCCTTGATGATGACGACGAATTCGATTTCGCCAAAACGGAAGCGCTGCCTGCGGATGTATTTACGGGCAACTCCAGCCTGGACGAAACGGGCGAAATGCCGGCGGTTGCCGGAACCGAAGTTGATCTCGATCTCGACGATCTGACTGCAGCGCTGCAAGTCAGCGAAGTCGGCGACACGATCGAGCAGGTTCGCGATGATGCAACGGTAGAGCAGCCACGTCCGACTCTGGGCGAGGAAACGGCTGAAGTCCCGACGATGTCGATTGCGCCGGAAGACATGAGCGACGATCTGCATGATGCACGTACGATGACAGAGGTCGGCACCAAGCTTGATCTTGCTCGTGCGTACGTCGATATGGGCGATCCCGCGGGTGCACGCAGTATTCTCGAGGAAGTGCTCGACGAGGGCGATGAAAGTCAACGTCAGCAGGCACAGCAGTTACTCGATTCACTGCCCGGCTAAACCGTCCGTCCATGCGCATCGCGCTCGGCATCGAATACGACGGCACGTCGTACAACGGCTGGCAGCGCCAGAAAACCGGTCTCGGTGTTCAACAGCGCCTTGAAGAGGCGCTCTCCCTTGTCGCCAATGAGAAGGTGGAGCTTGTCTGCGCCGGGCGCACGGATACCGGCGTCCATGCATCGGGCCAGGTTGTTCATTTTGATACCGAAAGCGAGCGCAGCGAGCGGGGCTGGTTGCTTGGTGCAAATACCAACTTGCCGGAAGACATCAGCGTTACCTGGGTCAAGCCTGTCGATCAGGATTTTCATGCACGCTTTTCGGCCGTGGCGCGCTCCTATCGCTACGTCATCCTGAATCGGCTGGAACGCTCCGCCCTGCACCGTAACCGGGCGTGGTGGGTTTATGAGCCGTTGGACGAGGCGCCCATGCAGGCCGCTGCGCAGCAACTTCTCGGTGAGCACGACTTTTCGGCTTTTCGGTCAGCTGCTTGCCAGGCAAATACCGCCGTGCGGGAAATCACTGCCATCAGCGTCAGTCGCAGCGGCGACTGGCTGACGATCGACGTCACGGCCAACGCATTCCTGATGAATATGGTTCGCAATATTGTCGGATCCCTTGCTGCAGTGGGTTTGGGAGAGCGGGGTGTCGAGTGGATTGGTGGCGTTCTAGAGGGACGCGATCGCAAGGCCGGGGGCATCACGGCGCCGCCCCATGGACTGACGCTGGTCGGAGTCGAATATCCGGAGGCCTTTGGTGTCCCGGCGGCTGGCTGTTCAAGGGCGATATGGATATGATTCCCGCATGAGCTGGTTTGAGAAATTGATGCCATCGCGCATCAGCACCGAGAATCGCACGAAGTCAGTGCCGGAAGGCGTGTGGATCAAGTGTCCGACCTGCGATGCACAGCTGTATCGCAACGAACTGGCGCGCAACCTGCACGTATGCCCGAAGTGCAATTTCCACATGCGCATCGGCGCCCGCAAGCGACTGGGTTTCTTCCTCGACCCCGAATCGCTGGAGGAACTCTCGAGCGGGCTCGAGCCGGAGGACCCTCTCAAGTTCCGGGACAGCAAACGCTACCGCGACCGCCTGGTGCAGGCGCAGAAAAAGACCGGCGAGAAAGATGCGCTCGTGTCCGTCAAAGGCACGCTGTTTGGTCGACCCGTCGTCGCATGCGCATTCGAGTTTTCGTTCATGGGGGGCTCCATGGGTTCCGTTGTGGGTGAACGTTTTGCGCGCGCCGCGAACTATGCTGCGGAACACAAGATGCCGCTGATCTGCTTCGCGGCCAGTGGCGGTGCCCGTATGCAGGAGGCCTTGTTCTCGTTGCTGCAAATGGCCAAGACGTCTGCCGCGCTGGCGAACCTGGGTGCCAGGGGTGTTCCCTATGTATCGGTGCTGACTGACCCGACGACTGGCGGCGTATCGGCCAGCCTGGCGATGCTTGGTGACGTCAATATCGGGGAGCCAGGGGCGCTGATCGGTTTTGCGGGGCCGCGTGTCATCGAGCAAACGGTTCGCGAGCGCCTGCCTGAAGGGTTTCAGCGCAGCGAGTTTCTGCTTGACCACGGCGCGATCGATATGATCGTGGATCGCCGCAAAATGCGTGACGAGATTGGCGACTTGCTGGCCAAATTCGAAAATCGCCCAAGCCCCGTTTCAAAGTCCTGATTCTGAATTGATGCTACCGACCGGCACGCCACTGTCTGCATGGCTGACATGGCTCGAGAGCCTGTCGCCGAACGAAATCGACCTCGGGCTGGAGCGCGTGCGCGAGGTGCTCGAGCGCCTGGAACTGCCTGTCGCCAGGCACGTAATCATCGTTGCCGGGACTAACGGGAAAGGCTCCAGCGTAGCCATGATGAGCGCGCTGCTGCGCGCCGCCGGCAAGCGGGTCGGCACCTACACCTCGCCGCACATGATCGATTACAACGAGCGTATTGTCGTGCAGGGGCAGTCGGTGAGCGATGACGAGATCGTGGCTGCGTTCGAAAAAATAGAGGCGGTGCGAGAGGATGTACCGCTGACTTACTTTGAATACGGCACGCTTGCCGCGTTTGTCGTATTTGCTGAGGCAGCCCTGGATGTCTGGGTACTCGAGGTGGGCATGGGTGGCCGTCTCGATGCGACCAATGTGCTGGAGCCGACAGCGGCGCTGATTACTACCGTGTCGCTGGATCACTGCGACTGGCTCGGGAAAGATATCGAGACGATCGCGGTCGAGAAAGCCGGTGTCATGCGTGGCGGGATTCCGGTGGTATTCGGATCCGCTGACGTGCCCAAGGCGATTATCGACCACGCGGCATCGCTGGGGGCAGATCTCCTGCTTCGGGGCAGGGATTACTCACTGGACTCAGTGCCGCAACCCGGGTTGCGCGGCGAATTTCAGATCGGCAACGCCGCCGCGGTGCTTGCTCTTCTGCGAGCGGCAGGACTGGAAGAGGCGGCGGACGAGGCGCTGGCGGCGTCGGTACTGCCCGAGGTGCAGCTTATGGGCCGTGGCCACAGCATCGAGCACGATGGCGTCGAATGGTTGCTGGATGTTGCGCACAACCCGGCGGCAGCGGAGGTGCTTGCCGCGACGCTGGGCTCCGAGCGGCATCCGGGCGACACCACCGCCATTATCGGCATACTTGATGACAAGGATATTGACGGCATCGTCGAGCCGTTGAATCAACACGTCGACCGTTGGATCGCCGTGACGGCGAAAAGTCACCGCGCCGTGCCCGCAGGCGAGCTCGCACGGCAGATTGCCAACGTGTGTGGCAGACCCTGCCTGATCGCAGAATCGCTCGATGAGGCGATGGAATCCGCGCGGCGCGATGCCTCGATAAATGACAGAATACTCGTCACGGGATCGTTCTATCTGGTTGGTCCCGTGCTGGAACGGCTTAGGCTATACTCGCGACCCCAACTATGATGGAACGTGCTTTGAAAGAACGCATTATCGGCGCTGTGGTACTCGTCGTCTTCGTCGTGCTTGTTGTGCCCGTATTCCTGGACGGCCCACCCGAGGATGGAGAAATCGTGTCCGAGCGGGTGATGTTGCCGGGCCAGGAGGACCAGAAGAACCAGACGGTCGTGCTCGATCGAAACCGTACCCAGCCGGTACCGGCTGCGACTGCGCCAGCCGCGGCCCCCGTCAGGCAGGAGCCTGCGCGGCAGGAGCCGGTACAAGAGGAGCCCGTGCGCGAGGAGCCCAAACCCGACGTGGTGCCCGACAAACCGGTTGAAGAGCCTGCGCCGAAACCCGCGCCACAACCGGCGGCATCGACGACGGGCATGTGGGCAGTTCAGCTGGGCAGCTTTTCGAACAAGGAAAACGCGGAAAAACTCGCTGCGAATCTTCGCAAGCAGGGATACGCTGCATTTCTGAGTCAACTGACCACTGAGAACGGGCAGCTCCACCGTGTGCGAATCGGACCGCAAAAGGACCGGGAGAGTGCCGAGGAGATGGCAAAGCGCCTGGCAAAGGTGGGACAGAAAGGTCAGGTGGTGCCGCACCCGTGATATTATTGCGCTCCATTTTGACCCCTGACGTGCCGAACTGAGACGACATCTCCGATGCCGATCATCGACATACTAATTGCCGCCGCCATACTGGTTTCCGTCGTTGTCGGAATATTCCGCGGCTTCGTGAAAGAGGCGATATCGATCGCCGCGCTGTTGGTCGCAATCTGGGCGGCGCTGTATTTTGGCCCGGAAGCCGGCAATATTTCCGAAAACTGGTTCAAGTCCGAAGAGCTGCAGATGTGGTTCGGTCGCGTGCTTGTTTTCCTGGTCATCCTGTCTCTGGGTGGACTGCTTGGCTGGGGTATCTCCAAGCTCGTGCGCCTGTCGGTTCTGAGCGGTATGGATCGGTTGCTGGGCGCCGTTTTCGGCGTTGCACGTGGCATCCTGCTGGTAGCCGTGGCGATCATTGGTGCCCAGTTTGCAGGATTTGACAACGATAATTGGTGGTTGCAGTCGAAGCTTATTCCGCACTTCGAGGTGGTTGCTGACTGGATCAAGATAATGGCCCCCGAAGGCCTGGACCTGATTACCCCGGATAAACAGGCAGAAGAACTGCCGATCGAAGTCTGAGAGAGATACAAATATGTGTGGCGTTGTTGGAATTGTCAGTACTCAGCCGGTTAACCAGGCGCTGTACAACGCGTTGACCGTATTGCAGCACCGCGGTCAGGACGCGGCAGGCATTGTGACCTGGAGCGAGGAGCACGGGCTCAAGCAGCGCAAGAGCAACGGACTGGTGCGTGACGTTTTTCGCGCGCGGCACATGATGCGGTTGACGGGGCACGTGGGCATTGGCCATGTGCGTTACCCGACGGCGGGTGGCGCCAGGTCGTCCGAAGCTCAGCCGTTCTACGTGAATTCTCCGTACGGTATTTGCCTCGCACATAACGGCAACCTGACCAACTACGACGAGCTGGCCGAACTCCTGACCCGCGAAGACCGCCGCCATCTCGCGACAAACTCGGATTCCGAAGTATTGCTAAACGTCCTGGCTCACGAATTACAGACTCGTGTAAATGGCCGGCCGACTGCCGAGAATATCTTCGATGCTGTCGAAGCCCTGCACAAACGTTGTACCGGCGGGTATGCCATCGTCGCCTTGATCATTGGTTTCGGCATCGTTGCATTCCGCGACCCGAATGGTATTCGGCCGCTGGTGCTTGGCGAGCGCGATAGCAACGGCCAGAAAGACTACATGGTCGCCTCGGAGAGCGTTGCGCTTGATGCGCTGCAATTCAATCGTGTGCGCGACCTGCGACCAGGTGAGTGCCTGTTTATCGAGAACGATGGCGTCCTGAACGCTCGCGACTATCCGGGCGAAGTGCGCCACACGCCGTGCATCTTCGAGTATGTGTATTTCGCGCGGCCTGATTCGATTCTGGATGACCTGTCTGTCTACAAGACGCGATTGCGCATGGGCGAACAGCTTGCCGGCAAGATCGTGCGTGATTTTCCGGACCACGACATTGATGTCGTGATTCCCATCCCGGACACCAGCAGTACGTCAGCGTTACAAGTGGCCTATCACCTCGGCGTGAAGTATCGCGAGGGTTTCATCAAGAACCGCTACATCGGTCGTACCTTCATCATGCCGGGGCAGGCTGAGCGCATGCAGTCGGTGCGCCGCAAACTGAACGCCATTCCGCTGGAGTTTCGTAACAAGAACGTGCTGTTGGTCGATGACTCGATCGTGCGTGGCACGACCTCGAAACAGATCATCAAACTGGCGCGGGAGGCGGGTGCCCGAAAAGTTTATTTCGCATCAGCAGCGCCGCCGGTTCGGTACCCGAATGTCTATGGCATCGACATGCCAGCGGCCACAGAACTGATCGCCAATGGCCGGGAGATCAAGGAAATTGAGGAGCTGATTGGCGCTGACCGGCTGATCTACCAGGATCTCAACGGCCTGGTGCGCTCGGTGCGCCACGGCAACTCTGCGATCACAGAATTCGATACGTCGTGCTTCTCTGGTGAGTACGTTACCGGCGACGTTACTCCTGAATATTTGAGTGAGCTGGAATCACGCCGTAATGATGCGGCCAAGCAGGCCCGCCAGAAGAAACGCAAGGCCAGCGCCAAGGTCGTCTCTTTGTAACGCTTGTCGGCGCGCGACAATCCCGTTCCTATGAGCATCAAGGTCATGATTATCGATGAGGAGGCGCAATTTCGCACCTTGCTCATGCATCACGTCACGACCCATTGGTCTGACGCGATTATCTCCGCCTACGATCCGACCGAGGCAGGGCACCTGCCGGACGAGTTTTCCGGTGCCGGAAACGATCTCATCCTGCTGGGCAGCAGCCATGGCGATCGCGATGGGGTCGATGTATTGCGGCGCTTCGTGAATCGGGAAAACTTTCCGCCGGTTGTTTATTTCGGTACCGAGGAAGATCAGGACGAGGCGCAAAAGATTGGCCCGGATGCCCATTTCATTCGTCATCACATCAAGCACGATTCACTGATCGTCGGCCTGAGCGACGTACTTGTTGCGCGCCAGCGCATTGCGTCGACGAGCGCATTGTTCGTTGGCGATCTGCGCACGGGCATACATCCATTGATCAAGGGCTACCGGTTCATCCGCAAGCTCGGCTCGACCGAACACTCGGGCGTGTATCTCGCCGAACGTGAATCGACCCATCTGCAGGTTGTACTCAAGGTGCTGCGACAAATGCCCGGGAACGATGCGAGCATTGGAGCATTCGACCGCTTCCTGCAAGAGTACGAAACGATTGCGGAAATGGATCATCCGAATATCGTGCGCATCTACGATCTCGGTGTGGCGGACGACCATGCACATATTGCGATGGAATATCTTGGCGGTGGTGACCTGAGACGAAAAATCGACCAGGGCATTTCGGAGCATGCGGCGGTCCAGTACCTGCGCCAAATAGCGGGCGCCCTGTCTGCCGTGCACCAAAAACATGTGCTTCACCGCGACCTGAAGCCGGCCAACATCATGTTGCGCATGGACGGCTCAATAGCGTTGATCGACTTCGGGCTCGCGAAAAGAGCGAAGCTGGAGAGCGAGATAACGGATAAGGGCGAGATTTTCGGCACGCCGTACTATATGAGCCCCGAGCAGGGACACGGCAACGGAGCCGATGAGCGCAGCGACATCTACAGCCTCGGCGTAATTTTCTACGAGATGCTGACGGGGCAGAAACCGTTCAAAGCGGATACCGCAATGGGCATCATCTACCAGCACGGAAACGCCCCGATTCCGTTGCTGCCAGCGCGTCTCGCGCGCTTCCAGGCGCTGCTCAACATGATGCTGGCGAAGGCGCCCGCGGACCGGCTGCAGTCTGTTGAGGAGATTGAAGAGTGGCTGTGACGGTCGAGGTCCCTGAGAACATCGCTTCGTTCCTGCCAACGCGAACGCCGGAGACGTGGCTGGTCGAGGCATGTAACCGCTTGCCCGAGATGCTGATCGACCACGCCAATTGTGAACTCAAGGCCGCTTCTACTGCGCTGGGCTTTCTGTACCGCTACCCGGACCGCGCAGCGCTGGTGCAACGCATGTCGCGGCTGGCACGTGAAGAGTTGCGACATTTCGAGCAGGTACGCTCGATCATGGACGACATGAACATCCCGTTCGAACGGCTGACCGCCTCGCGCTACGCAGGTGGTCTGCGCGAAGCGGTTCGCCACGAGGAGCCGCATAAACTGCTCGACCTGCTGCTGATCGGTGCCTTGATAGAGGCGCGCTCCTGCGAGCGCTTTGCGAGGATCGCGCCACGGCTGCCCGAAAGGCTGGGGCGCTTCTACGGCGGTCTGCTCGCATCGGAGGCCAGGCATTTCGAGCACTACATCGCGTTTGCGAAATCAGAGTGCGATGTGGATACAGCAGACATCGATCGACGTCTCGCAGAACTCAAGGAACTCGAAGCAGCGCTGATCATGGATCCCGACGACGAGTTCCGCTTCCACTCGGGCACGCCGGCCCAGCAGCACCTAATTGGCACCTAGTTGTTAGCGCGGCAGCTCCACCAGTCTGGGTCCGTCCTGATCCCACTCGACCATACTGCCCTGGTCGTACCAGTCACCGAGCACGATGCGCTGTGCCGGACGGCCGTCCACCTCGAGCGGATGCACGGCCGGGCGATGCGTGTGGCCATGCAGCAGAATGTCGACGCCGTGATCCCGGATTATCTGCAGGACGGCCTCACGATTCACGTCGGCGATTTCCTCGTCCATCGTGCCGTGTCGAGCCATGCTCTGCTCGCGGGCCTGCAGCGCAAATGCAATGCGCTCCTCGATGGTCCTGGCCATCATCATCGCTTGCCATTCGGGGTTGCGAGTCATTGCCCGGACTTCTTGATACTCGACATCGTCGGTACACAACGCATCACCGTGACTGAGCAGTACTTTCTTACCGTGCAGTTCAATTGCATGCGGGTCGCCGAGCAAAGTCACGCCGGCCTCGGCTGCGAAGGCGTCCCCGATTATGAAGTCTCGGTTGCCGTGCATGAAAAAGACAGGTACGCCGCTGTCCGCCAGTTCGCGAATCGCCGACTTCATCTGGGCGTAGTAGGGATTCGGGTCGTCGTCGCCAAGCCATGCCTCGAACAGATCACCCAATATATAGAGTGCATCCGCATCGCGTGCCGCCCCGGCAAGAAATGCCAGGAACTGTTCGCCGATCTCGGGTCGCTTCGCCTCTAGGTGCAGGTCGGAGATGAACAGCGTCGTCATGTTACTCGGGGTTGACCCGCGTCATATTCTCGATGATCACCGGGATGATAGGCGCGGGCGCGCCGCCGGGACCGTTGGGCTCAGTCTCGTATTGCGCGATCAGGTCGACGACATCCATACCCTCGATCACGTAGCCGAAGACTGTGTAGCCCCAGCGACCCTGCGTCGTGTGTTTGACGGGGTCGAGGTTCGCTGTATTCGGATCATCAGCGACATTGTTGACGACGTTGATAAAAAACTGGGTGCCTGCGGAATGCGGGTCCTGGGTTCGTGCCATGGCGATCGTCGAACGCAGATTCGCGAGGCCGTTGCCGGACTCGTTCGGGATCGACTCTGCGGTCTCACGCAGATTGAAGTCCTCATCATAGCCGCCCCCCTGGATCATGAACCCCGGAATAATGCGGTGAAACACCGTGCCAACGTAGAAGCCCGAATCCACGTTCTTGAGGAAATGCGCAACCGTCAGCGGCGCCGCCTTGCCATCGAGTTGCAGGGTGAAACTCCCGGCTGACGTGGTTACTGCGACGAACGCGACGGCCGGGGCGGTACCGTCCTTTACGAGGGTGGTCTCTACTGGTGGTGCGGCCGCGTCCCAGGTACAGGCGGTCAGGGCGAGGGCGAGCAAAGAAATCAGTGCATTTTTCATCGAATTATCCGAAGCGGGGATGGGGTGAAGATGGGCAATATAACCGAGCCAAACGCTTGATTGCTATTCGTCTCGCCCGTATGATCGCAGCCCGCGTGATGTCTGGCTATGGCCGGTCAGCATGTGGTGAATGATCTGGCATCGGGGCATGGCGCAGTCTGGTAGCGCATCTGCTTTGGGAGCAGAGGGTCGGGGGTTCGAATCCCTCTGCCCCGACCAGTCAGATTTTGGTTAGACTTGAATCACGCGCCCGTAGCTCAACCGGATAGAGCATCGGCCTTTGAGTGAGGAGCCTGTGTCGGGAAACAGAACCGACCCAGTGGACCGCACTGTAACGGGGAAACCTTAACAGGTAATGCTGATGGCAATCCCGTGGAAACCTGAGGGCATCCGATGTTCAAGGGGATCCGTAGAGACTATACGTGCGGCGCCTGAGATGGCGAAGAGATAGTCCAGACCACAAACTCAGCGAGGGCTGGGGCCGCGAAAGCGGTAGTTGGTAAGCTAAGCCGAGGGTTGCAGGTTCGAGTCCTGCCGGGCGCGCCAGTACCAGTGAGGTACTGCAACAGCGGCACAAGCCGCGATACAATTTGATATACCGTGGTGGGCGTAGCTCAGTTGGTAGAGCCCCGGGTTGTGATCCCGGTCGTCGTGGGTTCGAGTCCCATCGTCCACCCCATTCTTCTTGGGGGTTTGGTTTGAAGCCATGCCTGTCAGGACGACCGGGATCGATTCAATGTGGTCCCGGCCGGCCACAAGTAGATGCGTGGGCAGGCGAGTACAGGTCGGCGAACTTCCGGAGTGGGGTTCGAGTCCCATCGTCCACCCCACTTTTTTGAAGGCTCGCGATATAATCGCGATACAGGTGGGCCTCTAGCTCAGTTGGTAGAGCATCGGACTCTTAATCCGCTGGTCCGGGGTTCGAGCCCCCGGGGGCCCACCACTTCTTCTTCTTACCGTCCTGAGTCTGGTTCTTCCACCATCGCATCATGCCTCAAAAGAGATGACGCAATCGTGACCGCACTGCCGAGAATCGAGATCAATCCGGATCCGCATGTTCGAATTGAGCAGATCACCGAAGAATTTGCCTGCGTTGTTATTGATGACTTCCTGAAAAACCCTGGATCGATCATCGATTATTGTTGTGAGCACGCGGATAAATTCTCGATCCCCGAACGCAGTTATCCGGGACCACTGCTTTCGGTAAGCGACGATGCGATGCGCGACATCACCCGATTCATCCGCTCAACGATGAGCAAGCAGTTTTCGTTCCTCAAGGGAGGCATGACGGCCTCTACCTTTCTTTCGATGGTGACCTTGCAGCCCGAGCGTTTGTCGAACCTGCAACGACTCTGCCATAAGGACCCAAGGCAACGTGCCGACAGGCGCAATTTTGCAGGGCTCGTCTACCTGTTCACAGACGAGCGCCTCGGCGGCACTGGCTTTTATCGTTGGAAGGAGGGCGAACAGATCATGAAAGCGACAGCGCTGGACCTCGAGGATCCAAGCGCGGCGCTCGCATTCCTGAAAGAAAAATTTCCGACTTACAACCAGCCCCCGCGTTACATGACTGAGAGTAACGAGATCGCCGAATTGCTGCTTGGCATTCCAGCGCGCTTCAACCGATTTATTTTTTACTCTGGCGACGTGCCGCATAGCGCGACAATCGCCAAGCCCGAACTATTGTCAGAAGACTTTCGCAAGGGCCGCTTGACGCTTAACGTGTTTGCCAGCGTTGTGCCTCGATGAGGCAATTTCGGCTCCACGGCCCTATGGGGTCGAGGCGGTTAGGTTGGTATGATGCGTCCTCAGCCGGTTGTTGCCCGCTTGCCGCGTTGGCGCGACGCCCGGAAACCCAACCGAGCCCGAGGCCTGACGCCGATGATCTGGACCCTCAGTAACAGGCTGCTTTTCACAGCCATATTCATCTCCGGCGCTTCCGCCTTGATCTACCAGCTGATCTGGGTCCGGTTGCTGGGGCTCGTGTTTGGCGTCAGCAGTTTTGCCGTCGCCACGGTGGTCGCGGTATTCCTGCTGGGTCTTGGCTTGGGGAGCTACTTTTTTGGCCGGTGGTCAGAGCGAACCCGTGATCCGCTGCGTATCTACATGTACGTGGAATTAGGCATTGCCGCGACGTCGCTCATCGCCTACGTGGTGATTGAGGCCCTGCCAA
>Ga0316191_10000438_pt1 | contig 27084 bp, 19 predicted proteins | sample Eddworburr2cm_MG_FD_204928 | JGI IMG/M metagenome (GOLD analysis project Ga0316191, IMG submission 204928) | Coastal sediment microbial communities from Maine, United States - Eddy worm burrow 2 cm | ecosystem: Environmental > Aquatic > Marine > Coastal > Sediment | place: USA: Maine... | reverse complement strand
GGCAACGGGATTGTGGAGACGGCATGTGTGTGACGGCCGCCATCTTCAGGTATGCCAATGAACTCACACGGGAAAATCTGCCGGCTGAGCGCCGCTGGCAGGCTTTCGCGTGGCTGTGCCACCTGGTGGGCGATCTCCATCAGCCTCTGCACGCTGGCTACAAGGATGACCTGGGTGGTAACAGTGTGGAAGTCGAATACCGGGGGGAGGAGAACAATCTCCACCAATTCTGGGACCGGGTCGTCATCCAGGAACGCCTGGACCGCAACGCCCGGTGGGTCAAGCCCTTGAGCGATCCCCGCTGGTCCACTCCACCAGCCTTGTGGAGCCCGGCAGACGTGGTGTCCTGGACGGATGAGTCACACGCACTGGTATGCCACTCAGCCTACCCCCCCGGCCGGGTCATTGATCAGAATTTTGCAGATCAGACCTGGTCGATCATCCGCCAGCAATGGCAGAAGGCTTCCAACCGCCTGGCGCAGATTCTCAATGCCACGCTGGGCATGGGCGACGTGAAACCGGACTGATGGAAAAAAGACCTAGAGATCTCGAGCGATCCTGAAACCGACCCTGGCATCGCGCCGGTCGGGTTTGGCGGAAAGTCGAAAGGCAGACCGGGCCTGGTCGGGAGAACTGGCCCAGAATCCACCCCGGATGATGCGAAGTTTACAGCCGGGATTCAGCCAGGCTGAACCGTCAGCAGGAGCCCTCAGGTAGGTGTCGTGCCAGCAGTCACGGACCCATTCACCGACGTTTCCCGCAATGTCATGCAGGCCGAATGGATTGGCGCCGAAAGAAGCCACCGGAGCCGGTCCCCAGTGCCTGTCCTCGTAACCTTCGAAAAAGGTCGACCATTGTCTCCTGCCGCGGGAAATATCATGCTCGCCGGTCAGGTTTTCAACCACGCTGGACGGTGCCCCATCCCCCCACCAGTAACGCGTACTTCGTCCCCCGCGAACAGCATACTCAAATTCAGCTTCAGTCGGCAGACGATAGGCTTTGCCGGTGCCTCGAGCCAGCCACTGAACATAGGCAGTCGCGTCATTCCAGGAAACATGAACCACCGGGTCATCATCGTCGGCCTTCTGCCCCTCATAGTTCATTTCCCAGTTTACATCGTCACGGTTGGTCAGCCGGCCGGAATGGTGATTGTAGACCGTCGAAAAACCATGCTTTTCGGCATCCGTTTTATAACCGGTCTTGTTCACGAATTGCCGGAACTGCTTGACGGTTAGCTCCGTCTTGCCGATGGCAAATCCGCGACGAAATGTCACACGGTGACGGGGACCCTCGTTATCCACCCGCCCTTCCTCATAAGCCGAGGAACCCATCTGAAAGCTTCCGGCCAGAACAATGACTGATTCAGGTGTCCAGTAACCCTGGTTAATGAAGTGATCACGGATGATCTGTCCGGGCTTGAAACCCCCATAGACCTTTGCTTCTTCCAGCCTTCGCCTTAACTGGCTGACGGTCGTGTCCGCCCCGCCCATCGCAATGAGTTCGATCAATTGCCGCTCGGCCCTGGCAAAATCACCAGAATCCATCGCGTTGACCGCCTGGACTTCCAGGTTTTCGATGAAGCCTTCCCGGAATACAGCCATTTCTTCGCGGGCATCTTCAATCGCTGCAGGATTCTCCAACACCATGGATGCGTCCTCCAGGGTGCGCTCTGCGGTTTCAAAGTCGAGCTCTTTGGCGATGATCAATGCATGAGCAATCATTGCTGTTTGCACATCCCGCAATCCCTGCTGCGCCTCTTCATTTTGCGGATCAAGGTCAAGAGCTGCCCGATAATGGGACCAGGCACAATCATTGGGCGGCTGATCAATTCGGCCTTCCTGCATGGCTTTGCGGGCTGCCGACAATTGATTTGAAACAGCCTGTTGCTGCTGTCGTTGCAGGTCTTCAGGAGATTTTTCAGGTGGCTCCTGCTCCCGTGTCGGAACATTCAGATCGAGTTCGTATTCCTCGGATTGAGTACCGTCGCCAAGGCGCTCATACGTGCGGTCAGGGAGAGTCGCTTCACTATTCTGGGCATACAAAAACCCGCCTGGCAGCGAGCCCGCAACCAGAAGAAGCATGCATAACCAATCCCTTGCCTGTAGCATTTACAAAACAGAATCCCGAATATCAAAGCAGATGTCAAAAATAACAATCAAAAAAGCCATAGAATCCGCCGAGCATCCTATCCTGCTCGAAACTGTTACACAACTGGAACAAGCGGAGCAAAGCTGGAATAAAAGCACAATCCTGGGAATCGACACCGAGTTTGTCAGGGAGCGGACTTATCGCGCTGATCTCGGGCTTGTCCAGGTGTCCGATGGACAAACCGCGTGGCTTTTCGACCCTCTAAAGTTTCAAACGTATGATCCGTTAGCCCGCTTGATGGAAAACCCCGGAATCCTGAAACTTCTGCACAGCGGTTCGGAGGATCTTGAAGTGCTGCTGAATGCCGTTGGCGCAGCCCCGGAACCACTGGTCGATACCCAGATCGCCTGTGCCATGTTGGGCCAGTCGTTACAACTGGGTTATCACCATGCACTGAAGTGGCTGTTCGACGTGGAAATCGACAAAGACCAGACCCGCTCGAACTGGCTCAAACGTCCGTTGACGAGGCATCAGCTCCGCTATGCCGCCATGGACGTGGTGCTGTTGCCCGAGATGTACAAAACGCTGCGTGATCAGCTGGATGAGTCCGGACGATGGTCGTGGCTGGAAGAAGATGTCGCCAGGATGCAGCGGAACGCACGAAATTCCATCGATCCGGAAATTGTTTATCAGCGATTTGCCGGTATCGGGCGGATGGATGACCAGACGCTGCAGGTGCTCAAATACCTGGCGCGCTGGCGAGAGGAAGTCGCCATCGCCAGGAACCGGGCCAGGGGCTTTGTTATCCCGGACGCTACACTCCTGCAAATGTCACGGTCCAAACCGACGACCAAAGCAGGACTGCAGGACGTGGAAGGCATTCACCCGGTAGTCATGTCACGCTATGCAGACACCTTGCTGAGCCTGGTTGAGGAAGCCCTTGCCGACGACACTCCGGTTGAAAAATTCGCTCAACTCGATGAAGAACAACGGGCCCAACTAAAGCAAATGCGCGGCGTTGTGACCGAACGCTCGGCAAAACTGGGCGTCGATCCCGCGCTTTTGGCCTCGCGCAGGGAATTGGAAAAGCTGATCAGGGCGCTGGAGGCGGATGCGCCCATTCCGGAACGCTTTCTCGGCTGGAGAAAAGCAGTCGTGACCGATGAACTGATCGGTATCGCGAGTCAATGAGCCTGGCAGGACCCGGTGAGCCGGGTCAGGTTCAGTGTCGTTGAAACCTCGTCCGATATGAATGCAAGCTCAATATGCTGACAGTCGATGGCGGTAAAGCGCCCACTGCCCCACTGTGTCAGCGACGTCGAATCATTTTGTAAAAACACCCCGCCACTGGACTCATATATCTTCACTTCACCGATGCCGTTGACAATCTCTCCTGATAACACAAACCACCTCAGTGCGCCGGTCTGGGTGTAGGTATACCAGTAACTGACCACTACTCCCTGCAGTTCGAGAACTTCCATGGAAAACCCCTGCCCATCCGTCGCAGGATCGTACCAGGAGCCGTTGAAACGGGAATCGAGCGCAGGATCCATTTCCGATACAATCATCACCAGCAAGGCATCAACGTTCGGACCATTGTAATCATGATTGTCTGCGGTCGTGACCACGACCAGGTCCAGGTCCGGAACAACGAAAATGACCTGGCTACCCCAACCCGAGGCAAAGTAAATCGGCCATAGCCGACCCCGGGTATCAGGTAACTGCGCTATCCACCACTGGTAGCCGTGGCCCCAGCCCGGCTCGGGAAAATAGCTGGAATTTCCGGAGTTGCTGTAGGGTATCCACGAGGCGCTCACCCAGGACGGATCAAGAATCTGTTGACCCTTGTACATGCCATCGTTGAGATACAGTTCACCTATTTTGACCATGTCCCGCGCGGTCAGCCAGAGCGAAAACCCCAGGCTGACGTCTTCATCGGGGTTCGGCCAGTCCGTGATTCCATGGCCCATGCCTTCTTCGCTGTAAATCTCCCAGTGAACATTCCCGATTCCCAGCGGCTGAAACAATTCCTGCAGGGCGAATGCCTCTGGACTCAAACCGCTGGCCACACGGATCATTCTGCTCATCAGGGTCGATGCGCCGCTGCTGTAGGCAAACTGGCTACCAGGAACTGCAGCCATCGGGCGTGTCAGCACATACCGGTACCAGTCATCGGAAGTGATCATCTGACCCACCGGATTGCGTGGGTCGCGGTAATCGTACTGTTCTTCGTCCCACGCGATTCCATGACGCTGCTGCAGTATTTGCTGCACGGTTATGTTGGTTTTGTTCTGCATGCCATCCTGGGACAGGTCGTACAAACCTGAGAAGAAATGACCGAGGTTCTGATCAAGCGCCAGTTTTCCCTGGCGATGGGCAATGCCGACCAGGGTTGCACCCACACTCTTGGTGACAGACTGGACCTGCTGCAGATCTTCCGCCGCGGTGCCTCGAAAATAGCCCTCGTAAATGATTTTATCGTGGCGGGAGACTATGACTGAATTAAGCAGGCCAAAGCTGCCTTGCTCAATGGCCTCGTCCAGGTCTTCGAAAGATTGCGCTGCAAGATTTGTTGAAAGGAACAGAGCACAGAGAATGAGCTTGTTCATCTGAGTTTCCGGCAATTGAATCCGATGCTGCCACAGTGGTGCCTTCTGCGACAGTGGCAGAAGTCACGACCCTCGCCGGCGATCAGAACGAATAGTTGAAAATGATGCCGTAGGTATTCGGATTGGACCAGTCGGCCTGCAGCGTCGCTATGTCCGGACGTGCTGCGGGGTTATAAACCCTGGCCCAGTTCAGCTGTGCTTCGTCTTCGCCATTGAGATAGTAGAACTGCAACTCAAAATGCTGCAATGGCGAGGCCCAGATGATGCGGAAGTCCGTCTTTGTGTGCGAGCCCTGCCGGACACCCGCCAGGTTGATGTCATTGCCGTAGTAATCACTGACATAACTGGTTTGCAGGTAAGGGGTCAGCGTTCCGGCATCCATGAACTGGAACGTGTAGGAGGTTTGCAGGCCTACGACCCACTCAGGTGACATGGCCGGGCGCCAGCCCCGGTACTGCAGGGAATCCCCTTCTGTATGTCCAGGTATGTCGCCCAGGCCCGCCAGGTTGGCCGCGGTGTAGTTTCCGAACTGGGCGTTGGTATAAGCGATTTGACTGGCGATGCGCCATTGCTGCATCGGCCTCCAGACAATTTCCGCTTCGATGCCCTTGGCGTCCATGGATCCGCCATTGCCCGTGTATTCGGTCGCTTCGGGCGAACCTGGATACGGCTGCACCAGGAAGGACTGCGACTGCACGTCTTTGAAATCGTTGTACCACCCCGCCAGGTTCATCTGCACTTTGCCATCAGCCAGCGTGGTTTTCAGGCCAAGTTCATAGGCCGTCAGCTTCTCGGGCTCCCAGAAAGGATTCACACCGGGCGCGGAGTTGATGCCCCCGGCCCGGTAACCCGTCGAAGCAGAGAAATAGCTCATGGAATGCTCAGAGAAATCGTACTGCAGCGCCGCTTTCCACAACACGTCGTCCCAGCTGTCTTTCTCACCACTTCTCAGTTCCTTGCCCTGGTCATTCCAGCGCAGGCCACCGGTCAAACTCCAACGCTCATTGAAATCGTAGGTCAGCTGCCCGAATACCGCCTGGGTGTCAGTGGAATATTCCCCATCGACATCCCATCCGGGTTGCGAGGCATCGCCCTGGAACGATTCAAGCCATCCCCAGTCCGAGTTCCGATCAGAGAAATAAAGGCCCACCAGCCAGTTCAGGCGCTCACCCGGACGTGAAGTCATGCGTAACTCGTTGGACCAGCCGGACTGATCGATTTTCCGGCCGGAAAAAGCGCTCGTGCGCGGCAAACCCAGGTCGCTGTAATCATTATCGTAAATCTGCTTGCCATGGAACGAGGTGAAATTGAACAGCCATTTCAAATCGGCAAAACCCATGTCCCAGTCCAGGTCCAGCGTGTTGACCCAGTTTTCATACGAAGCGGAGGAAATGAAATTTCGATTGACGTCCCACGGGCCGTAATCGCCGGTTTGCCCGGGACCGGCGAAACGGTTGCCCGGCTTCAGTTCACCGTCGATATAGGCTCCTGTCTGCTGATAGCCCCAGATTCCTGAGGTGGTGCCGTTCTCGTCGTGGTAACGGCTCCAGAACAGGATGCTGAAATCATCACGGGGCTGCCAGAGCATGCTGACCCTGATGGACTGGACCTTGCGGTCGTTAAGGTCGTCTGAATCCGACTCGAGGTAGCCATTGTTGATCCAGCCTGAACGGCTCTCTGACACACCGGCCAGGCGGAATGCCAGCGTGTCCGTCGCCGGCGCATTGAAAGTCAGACGCCAGCGCGTCTTGTCCGGCAGGCCGTTTTCCATCTCTGCGTAACCACCGAAACCGTCAAAGGAAGGCTTGTTGGAAATCACGCTGACGGCACCGGCGTAGGCATGCTGGCCAAAATTCGTCAACTGGGGGCCGCGCAGCACGTCGATCCGCTCAACGTCCATGAAGGACCATTGCCCTTCTGTGCTGGTCGCGACGTAGACGCCATCTTCAAACATACCTACGACATTCGAGGTTTCCGGCCCGATACTGTTGCTGCGCGCACCTCGCATGCCAAGGCGCACATCGTGGCCGGTCTGCCCGTAGCGCAGGCCCGGCACGAGGTATTGCAGACGCGACACGTCCTCTACCCCGCCCAGCATCAGGTCCTTCCAGTCCACGTTACTGACCGAGGCTGGCGTCCGGGTATCGTTTTGCCGACTGACCATGAGCGCCATTCCGGTCGGCTGTTTCACGGGGGCGTCAGCAACCTGGGGATCCGGCTCAGTATCCACAGCCGGTTGCTCTGGCTCTGTCACATCCCCCTCGCCCAACTGCCCCTGCAACTCGGCGATGGTCTGGTTGGCATCTTCGAGCTTCTTCTCCAACTCCTGGACCTTGGCTTCCAGCGCTTGTTCCCGGTCCGTGTCCGCAACCACTGCTTGTGAGAACACAAACGCAATCAGAACAAAACTCAGGCATGACAGGAATCTGTATTTCATTTAAGTTATCTCGGATGCTACGGGTAACAACAAACCCCTTGTAGGGTCTGGTGAAGATCAAGCTGCTTACTATACCGATAGTTGCCCCGGTTACGACATCCACCGTGTAGTGATTATCCGACTTGACCCGGCTCCACGCGACGAATGTGGAGCCCAGGCAGGCTCGCATGATCTCATCCGTTCTCGAAAACGTTTCCTATTCCGTTGGAAACTCAACATTGAGTATCACATCATCACCCCGGGTGACTTCGATCAGTTTCCCCCGGGGATCAAAATCAAGATGTTCCCGGCCTAGGGTTTCAGGGTCCCTGAACTTAATGCGGCCGTAAACATCACCGTCGTGCATCTCGAATGCTTCGATAACGCCAGCTTCGGCGCCGCCAACCAACAGGGCGTATGAGCCAACGGGCACATCTTCAATTTCAACTGAGAATTCCACGCGGTGAGCATTCATCTCCCACTCAGCCTCGCCTTTGGCTCCAGAAAGAACCCCCATATTTAACAGGTCTGCCTCGATTTCAATGAAATCACCATCTTCGACGCAGTCGTCCATGCCACCGCCCATACCGCCGCCCATTCCACCACCGGAACCATGGCCGGAACCGGAGCCGAATTCACAGTCGTAGTTGTGGTCACCATCGCCGCCGTAGCCATCATCGTCACCATGATGGCGATGATCATCCTCTTCCAACATATCGTCGAACGAGGAGAGCACTGGGCCCATACCATCGTGAACCTCGATCTGTTCGCCGCGGGGGTCGAAGTTCATCAACCGGTGTCCGTCCTCAGCCGGGCTGGAGAATTTAATTTCCCCCCGCCCTTCATGAACCACGAAAGCCCCCTGGTGCTGCATTCCTGTGTAAAGGTGATATTCGCCGTCCTGCAAACCTTCAACTTCGACCTCGAATTCCATGTGCCCCGGGTAGTCTTCGTACCTGGCCAAACCAACGCCGGAGATTCCCTCTCTGGCAGGACCGAGTCTGAGATTTTGATTACCAAACATACCGTCGGCATGCATGTCATCGGAAATTCCGCCGGTGCAGTGAGTGTTCATGATTTCTAGCAGCCGTTCTATCCTGAACGAACCGCTTCCGACTTGATCATTCTGGGTCTCGTACGTGACGACTCCGCTATCACAGCTGTCAAATGCAATGGTCATGGATCCAATACTTGCCACCGTATCGGTGCCCGGATCAGCATCCTGCATGAACCCGACATCAGTTGATTCAAACAGCTCAAAATCAATGCGATTGTCAATCAAATCACCGACCCCAACGAACCAGGCGGTTTTCCGGTCCGCGCCGTAGGTGTACCAGTAGGTCACTGATTTTCGTGAATCATCCAGTTGCTCTACAACCTGGATCGCCATGCCCTGGGCTTCCTGATCAACCTGGTCCCAGATACCGCTGAAGTGCCGGGTTACGATCATTCCTTCCGGGGCATCGCCTGTTCCGGTGCCATGAGCAGATAAATCCGTTACGAGCCCTGCAATGCCGGCCGCCAACACGATAGCAAATAGTACTTTCATGGTTTTCATTTCTATTTCCTCATTTGATTCGGGTCATTGCCCGGACATCAGATTCTTTCGTTGCCACAACAGAAACACGGCCGGGATAAGCGCCAGCGTGAGCAGTGTCGCGCTGATCATTCCGCCGACCATGGGCGCTGCAATGCGCCGCATGACTTCAGACCCGGTTCCACTGCCCAGCATGATCGGCAGCAGGCCTGCAATAATTGACGCCACCGTCATCATGATGGGCCGGACTCGCATCAACGCACCATTCGTCACCGCAGTCGCAAGATCCTTGGCACTAAGCATCCGCTGTTCCCTGCTCGCCTTCAACTTTTCGCTGGCCAGGGCCTGCTTCAGGTAAACCAGCATGACCACGCCGATTTCAACTGCAACACCCGCCAGCGCGATAAAACCAACACCCACCGCAACTGACATGTGATACCCCAGTAAGTAGAGCAACCAGATGCCGCCGATCAGGGCCGTGGGCAGCGTACCCATAATGATGAGCACCTCGGTCATGTTGCGGAAATTAAGGAACAGCAACAGGATGATGGTGACCAGGGTGACCGGAACCACGATGGACAGCCGTTCCTTGGCCCGCTCCATGTATTCGTACTGCCCTGACCAGTTCAGGGAGTAGCCGGCGGGTAGTTCAACCTGGTCGGATACCGCCTGCCTGGCAGCAGCCACGTAGGTGCCCAGGTCCACACCTTCGATATCGACAAAGATCCAGCCATTCAGGCGGGCGTTCTCACTTTTTATCATTGGCGGGCCATCTTCAACCCGGATATCTGCGACGGCGGATAGCGGGATCTGCTGTCCTGCCGGAGTCACTACGGCGAGGTCTTTCAGCTTTTCAACCGAGTCACGGCGCCCCCGCGGGTAGCGGAGGTTAACCGGGTAGCGCTCGAGTCCTTCGACCGTTTCAGTGACGTTCATGCCGCCAATGGCGGTGCGAACAATGTCCTGAACGTCATCTATGTTCAGTCCGTAACGCGAGGCCTGGTCGCGAAGAATATCCACCGTTATGTAACGCCCCCCGGCCACCCGCTCTGAAAAGGCCGATGCCGTCCCGGGAACCTCGTTAAGCACCGACTCAATTTCCTTTCCGATCTGTTGAATCACGGCCAGGTCGGGACCTGCAACCTTGATCCCCACCGGAGTTTTGATACCGGTAGCCAGCATGTCAATCCGGGTTTTGATCGGCCACACCCAGGCATTCGTCAATCCGGGCAGTTGCACCCGCTGGTTCAGCTCCTCCTTGATGTCATCGATATCGAACCCCTCACGCCACTCTTCTTCCGGCTTCAACTGGATGACTGTTTCAATCATGGTCAGGGGGGCCGGGTCTGTGGCCGTATCCGCCCGCCCTATCTTGCCGAACACGGTTTTCACTTCGGGAACCGAGCGGATCAGCTTGTCCGTCTGCTGCAATAATTCCTGGGCCTTGCCGATTGAAATGCCCGGAAAGGTCGTCGGCATATACATCAAATCGCCCTCGTTCAAATCCGGCATGAATTCAGAACCGAGTTTGTTTGCCGGCCAGAACCCGACCACCACGAGCAAAAAAGTCACCATGACCACACGCCACGGATGGCCGGTAATTTGCCCGATCAATGGCCTGTAAACCCAGACCAGAAAGCGGTTGAGCGGGTTTTTGTGCTCCGGAATAATCCTGCCGCGAATGAAGTACCCCATGAGTACAGGGACCAGCGTGATGGACAGGCCTGCTGCGGCGGCCATCGCATAGGTCTTGGTAAAAGCCAGCGGGGCAAACAACCGGCCTTCCTGGGCTTGCAGTGTGAATACAGGCAGGAAACTGAGCGTGATGATCAGCAGCGAGAAAAACAGCGGCGGACCCACTTCAACAGCGGCATCAGTGACCGTTGACCAATGCCTTTTGGGATCGTAATCGGCGTCCTCCATTTTCTTGTGAAGCGTTTCGATCATCACGATCGCAGCATCGACCATGGTGCCAATGGCGATGGCGATGCCTCCCAGTGACATGATGTTTGCGTTGAGCCCCTGTGCATTCATGACCAGGAAGGCGGCCAGGATGCCCAGCGGTAAACTGAGTATCACAACCAGTGAAGACCGCAAGTGGAAAAGGAATAACAGGCATACCAGGGCAACGATGAGGAACTCTTCCAGCAGCTTGGTCCGAAGGTTATCCACTGCCCTTTCAATCAGGCTTGACCGATCATAGGTCTCGACGACCTCTACGCCCTCCGGGAGGCTTTTTTCAAGCTCGGCCAGCTTTTCCTTCACTGCGGCGATCGTCTTCCGGGCGTTTTCCCCAAAACGCATCACGATGATGCCGCCAACGACTTCGCCTTCACCATTGAGTTCAGCAATTCCGCGCCGCATTTGCGGCCCCAGGCGGATATCGGCGACATCTTGCAGTCGAATCGGGGTGCCCTGTTGGTTCATCCCAAGCGGAATGGCACCGAGATCTTCCTTGGATTTAAGATAACCGGTGGCACGGATCATATATTCCGCCTCACCCATCTCGATCACTGAACCGCCAACCTCGCGGTTGCCGCGCTGAATGGCCGAACGAATCTTTGCTAACGGCAGGCCATAAGCCCGCAGCGCATCCGGATTAAGCACCACCTGGTACTGCTTGACCATGCCGCCAACCGTGGCAACTTCGGCCACACCCGGAACCGTCTGGAGTTCGAATTTGAGGAACCAGTCCTGGATGGAACGAAGTTGCGACAGGTCATGCTTTCCTGTTTTGTCCTGTAGCGCATATTCGTAAATCCAGCCCACGCCAGTTGCATCTGGACCCAATGCCGGTTTAGCTGATGGTGGGAGCTGACCTGAGACCTGGTTCAGGTACTCCAATACACGGGAGCGTGCCCAGTACAGGTCTGTACCGTCTTCGAAAATCACGTAAACAAAGGAATCACCGAAAAAGGAGTAACCGCGAACGGTTAACGCCCCCGGCACGGAGAGCATGGCGGTGGTCAGGGGGTAAGTGACCTGGTCTTCCACGACCTGGGGCGCCTGGCCCGGGAAGGGGGTCTTGATGATGACCTGCACGTCCGACAAATCCGGGATCGCATCGACCGGCGTGTTGATCATCACATAGGTCCCGCTGACGGCAAGGATAAGGCTCATCAACACCACCAGAAACCGGTTGGCCACCGACCAGCGGATGATGGATTCAATCATTACTGCGATCCTCGTTGTCAGCGGGTGCATTCATGACATGAATTTGATCAATTACCCATCCGCCTTCTGCATTTTCGACCATCGAAAAATGAATACTTTGCCCCTCCCTGACCTGGCCAAGCGGAACACTCGAATCAACCGCGAAGTTCATGGTCATTGCCGGCCATTTCAATTCTGCTATGGGTTCGTGTTGAAGCTTTATCTCGAGGCCTTCAGAATCCACGCCACGGACTACCGCGCCAGCTGAAATTCGCCGTTGCTCAGATGAAGTTGGGGAGGCTATTGAAGAGTCCGACCCAGGCAGTTGCCCTGCCTGGACCTCTAACATGCCATCAGCCCCGCTCTCTCCGGAATGAATTTGCTCCATGACGTACTCACCCGCCAGTTCCTGAACCAGGGAGAAACGAATATCCTGTCCGACTTTTACACGGGTCAGATCCACCGTGGGCCTGACATCGAACACCATGGTCATGCTGGGCCAGCCGAGCACATCGATGGGGCCATGTGAAACGCGGATACGCTGCTGCTCCAGGTCGATTTCGTCAACCCAACCGCTGGCAAAGACGGCTCCAGTACTCTCCCGCGCGGGCAAATGCACACCCGATTCAAGCCGCTTGATGCTACCGGCCAGGCTGGCTTCGGAATCAATCAGGAATTGAGAGGAGGTGACGATTTCATCACCCTCTGAAATACCGGCAAGAATTTCCACAAAGTCACCGCTTTCCAGGCCGGTCATGACCTCATGGACATGAAACCTTCCGTCACCCACGGCAACAACCACGCGATCCCTGCCAGGGGCAGGAATCAGGGCCTCTCTGGGTATGCTGAGCGCATTGGGTTTCAGGCGGCCATAGATCGAAACCCGTGCATACATATTGGGCTTAAGCCGTTCACTGGGGTTATCAAATTTCAGGCGAACTCTGAGTGTGCGCGTGACCGGATCGAGCACCGGGTAAACGTATTCAACCTTGCCGCTGAATTCGGTGCCCGGCATGTAGTCCAGCCTGGCTTCAGCAGCCTGCCCGGCCGACACCCAATCCGCCTGGGATTCGAAGACTTCTGCCTGTAACCAGACACTCGACAGGTCGGCGAGGCTCATGATCTTGCTGTTGGGCTGAACGTACATTCCTTCACGAACACTCAGCGAGGTGACGACTCCATCCTGGGGGGCGATGATTTTAATGTTTTCCGAAGCCGTACCTCTTTTTGCAAGGGCCTTGATATCCGCAGGGATCATTCCGAGCGCCGTCAGCTTTTCAGTGGCTCCGCTGAGCAGGCTGGCTCCACCCCGCTTAAGCGCCTGCAGGTATTCCTTCTGAGCGTTAACCAATTCGGGAGCATAGAACTCGAATAACAAATCCCCCTTCGCTACCCGTTCACCCTCCGCATCGACTTTCAGCCTGACAATCCAGCCTGGAACCCGCGTGTTGATGTGACTGATACGGGTCTCATCGAACCCGACATATCCGGTAGCCTCAATTTTTCGCCAAAGAGGCCTGACCGTGGCTTTCTGCGTTCTGACACCAAGATTGTTTTCAACTGCCGCACTGATCCTGACCGAATCGTCATCCGCTGCGGAGTCCTCATAAACAGGCACCAGGTCCATTCCCATCGGTGATTTGCCGGGTTTATCCCGCTGGAAGTTGGGATCCATGGGCGCCACCCAGTAGAGGATCTTTTTCTCTGCACTCGCTGTTTCATCTCCGCTTGAACCGGATAAGGGTGTATCACCGAGTCTTGGCCCCACAACGACCCCGATCGCAAAAGCAATAACTGCTACGAGTGTGATAATGATCTTGTTAGTCACTTTTGTTCTCCTTCCAGGTACAACAGGCGTGCCTGGGTTTTCAACACCTCGGCCTGGAGGCGCGCATGTTCCAGTTGCAGATCAAATTGTGTAATGCGGGTGCGCAGCAACGTGGTCAGGTCCTCGATGGAGGACTGATAGGCGCCGAAAGAGGCCTCTGAACTGAACGCGGCCTGCGGTAACAAGGTGTCTTCAAACAGCTCAATTCGTGCCTGTTGCTTTTGCTGCGTCGCCACGTGGAAATCAACTTCGCTGCTCATGCGCCTGAAAATGTCATCGCGGGAGAACAAGGCGGCTGAGGACTGGGCAAGCTGCGCGGCCACGACCCGGTCCTGGCGGTTCTTCGTAAACAGGGGAACATCCATAACGACCATCAGGGTCAGCAAATCCGTCCGGGAACTTCCATCCGGGTTGGTGCCGCCTCGTCCGCCATAGGTGACATCTACCGCAAATTCCGGCTTGTACTTCTGCCTGGCCAGTTCCACACCCGTTTCCGCTGCGGAGATGTCTTTTTGCAGGGCCTGGATCCTGGGGTGGTCCAACAGGCTCTCTTTAATCGCATCTACAGATGGATAGTCATGGAATTGAGGCCAGCTATCTTGCAGGTCCCGGTAGGCCGCATCGCCAATCCACATGGCAAGACGCGCACGAGCCTGCTCTTCGTCCTGTGCGATACGGGTCGCGCGGTCCTCTACTTTTGCCAGTTCAACGGCAGCCTGCAGAACATCCTGCTGCTGAACCCTGCCCGTCGCGTAATAGTCCATGGTGATGTCCGCCACATCGGAGAATGCCGCAATGGCCTCAGCATTGATGCGGGCAAGTCGTTTCTGCTTGACGACCTCAAGAAACTGCTCCCTGACCTGCAGCAGGATGCGGAGCTCCTGGTCCCGGGCCATTTCACTTAAGCCCTGGGACTTCAACCCAATCTGTTCAGATCGCAGTGATCGGGAATGGCCACGCGGGAACTTCTGAATCATTCCTACCTGGACCTGGGTCATCGCTTCCTGGCCCAGGTTGAATGTGTCGGTCGGCAACGACATCAGCCCCATTTTCAACAAGGGATCAGGCAGTTGCTCTGCGGCGACTGACAGCTCTTCCAATGCCAGTCGATTGGCCTCAACGGACTGGACACCCGGATCTGATGCCAGCGCCAACTCTTCCACCACTTTCAGGCTCAAAGCAGAGGCTATTGCATTCGAACTTACGGCAAGACCAGCCAGCACGACGATCATTACCGAGACCGGGCTGACTTTGATGCGTTTATGCATCCAAAACATGACATTCTCCAAATTTCCTTACAACGCCACAGGGCGTTGCGGGTGATAAAAACAGCAATGGCCGGAGGCCAGACGTACTAACCCCGGGTTCTGTTCAGATCAGGAGATTGGAGGACGGAAAGGTGGAGAGGAGTGGCTCGGCAGAGTCACACCGGAAGAAACTTCATGGTAGATCGGTTGGCCCCAGGAGGCACTGATTTTATAAATGCTGGGTATGACTGAAACGCTGACGAAGCACATGCCGCAGTTCATTCCGGCGTCACAGCCTTCCTGGGAATCCGCTTCATCGGTACCACAGCAGTCATGCCCCTGGGTTTCGGACATGTCCATGTTCTGCATTGTTTCCTGACTTTCTTCCATGTCCATATCACAGAACCCGGCCTGCAAGGGCTGGGCGCTGATCGCCAGAACTAGAAATAAAATCAATAACTTCATGGGCATAAGATAGACTAAAACTTAACTAATTTCCAACTTTCGGATCATGTATTTACGAACAATAGCGTGATACTGTACGACCATCTATGAAACGATTCGTTCGCAACCTGGCCGGTGTCTCCGCGGAAGAAACCGAAAATTGACCACTGAACTGACCATTACCCGTCCGGATGACTGGCATCTCCATCTCCGCGACGGCGCCTTGCTGAAAGCTACTGTCCCATCGGCGGCACGCTACTTTGGCCGCTCCATAGTCATGCCCAACCTGACTCCACCGGTAATCGATGCGCCACAGGCACTGGCCTATCAACAGCGCATCCTTGATCAAAGACCGGCGGGCAGTCAATGGCAGCCCCTGATGGTCATTTACCTGACCGACAACACGTCCGCCGAACTGGTCCGGGCTGCCAAAGAATCGGGGGTCGTCGCGGCGAAGCTGTACCCTGCAGGCGCCACTACAAATTCCGACTCCGGTGTCACGGCCATGGAAAATATCTTCCCTGCCCTGCGGGCGATGAGTGAAATCGGAATGCCCTTGCTGGTACACGGTGAAGCCACCCATTCAGACATCGATATTTTTGATCGTGAAAAATGCTTTATCGACCTGCACCTGGCGGCAATTGTCGAGCAGTTCCCGGATCTCAAAGTAGTGTTTGAACACGTAACCACCGCGGATGCGGTTCAGTTTGTCAGCGAGGCAGGAAAAAATGTCGCCGCAACCATTACGCCGCAACACCTGATGTACAACCGCAATGATATGCTGGTCGGTGGAGTCAAACCCCATTTCTATTGCCTGCCCGTTCTGAAACGCAACATCCACCAGCTTGCGTTAAGGGATATCGTTGCTACTGGCAGCAGCAAGTTCTTCCTGGGCACAGATTCAGCACCGCATGAAAAACTCACCAAGGAAACTGCCTGCGGCTGTGCCGGCTGTTTTTCCAGCCATGCACCTTTGGAAATGTATGCCGAAGTGTTCGATGAACTGGGTGTTCTGGACAAGCTGGAAGCATTCGCCGGTTTTCACGGCCCTGACTTCTACGCGCTACCGAGAAACGAAGATACGGTCACTCTGCGCAAAACGCAGTGGCAGGTTCCGGCTTCCTATCCCCTGGGAGACGGTAGCGTGATTCCATTGAAGGCGGGTGAGACAATCAGCTGGCAGGTTGTTAACGGTTGAAGGGTCTATTTACGGTTTCAGTACTGCTCATTTCTATAGAAAGTGTTTGCGCTTCGGCGATCATATCTGTGCTCAAACCACGAGTACTGGCAATATTTTGCCTGGCGTGATTTTGCGGTGAATCCTATCTGGTAAACTGAGGGGCTAAGTTGAACGCGGCCCCGAAAGAGATTGAAGTGGAAACTGCCCCGCACATTGCGCCCATTATCCGCACCAAGCTTCACCGACCGCCGATAGGCGAGGGATTTGTATGCCGCGAGCGACTGCACCGTGTCATGGACCGCGCGCTTGAGAAGCCGCTGACGCTGGTTTCAGCACCGGCCGGCTACGGCAAGAGCATGCTGGTGAGCCATTGGGCCGAATCGCTGGAACAATCCGTTGCCTGGTTGTCGCTGGATCCTGAAGACAGTGATCTGGACAGCTTTGTCCGGTATCTGCTGGCCGCGGTCGGCAGCGTATTACCCAATGCCTGCCCAGAGACCCAGGCCCTTATCACCGCGTCCGTCCAGGTCCCGACAGCGACGCTGTGCGGGTGCCTGGCCAACGAACTGGATGCCATCGACACCCCCCTGGTGCTGGTGCTGGACGATTATCACCGCATCGCACCGGACTCGGAAGTGCAGGAACTGCTCCGGTTCCTGCTGGAACATCCACCTCTAGGCTTGCGGCTGGTGCTGGTCACCCGAATAGATCCCCCGTTGCCCATCCCTTCCCTGCGCGGCAGCGGCTCCGTCGTGGAAATCCGGCTGCTGGAGCTGCGGTTCACAACGGCCGAGTGCAGCGAATACCTGGAAATATTTGCCAACTTGCAGCCGGGCCCGGACGCGCTTGGAAACCTTGAATTTCAGTTAGAGGGCTGGGCTGTGGGACTGCGACTGGTCGCCATGTGCCTGCAACATAAAGACGATCCGGATGTGTTTCTGAAGCAACTGCGCGGTGGCCTTCAGCAGACACGCGAATACCTTTTTGCCGAAGTCATCGAGCGACTGCCGTCTGAGACGCGGGACTGCATGATCAGACTTTCAATCCTCGACCGTTTTTGCCCGGAGCTGATCGATGCGCTTTGTGGCCATGATAACCAGCCACTGGAAACCTGCCCGGATGGGCGGCAACTCGTCGCGAAATTGGTGGCGGAAAATCTGTTCGTCGTTTCACTGGATGAACAGGGTCAATGGTTCCGGTTTCACCACACGTTCCAGGATGAGCTCAATGCCCTTCTTCAGGCAAGTACCGACCTGGAGCGGGTTCGCGCATTGCACGTGCGCGCCAGCGAGTGGCTGGAAAAAGAAGGCTTCATAGACACCAGCATCCGGCATGCTATCCAGGCCAGGGACCTTGATAGAGCGACCGGGATTTTCGGCCGCCACTGGCGTGCCGCCCAGGACGACGACCGCTGGCGCGATATCGAGAAATGGTACGACCTGATGCCAGAGGAGGTGCTCGGGCAGCGGCCCGGGCTTTTGCTGGCCCACACATGGTTACAACACTACCGTTTTGAAATCGATAAGATACCTGCAACCCTCAAACGGCTGGAGAAGCTGGCCGAGCGCCGGGCACTGGACGACATGTCCGCGGGCGAGATGGAGTTGTTTCAGGGAGTGATGCTCTTTTGGACCGGCCAGCTCGAGCCGGCACGACAGTCCCTTTTAGAAGCCCAGAATCTGCTGGCGTCAGCACACCAATCGGCGGCCGGTCTCACGCAAATTTACCTCGCAATGACGCAACAAATGCTGGGCGAGGGCCAGGTAACCGTGCGGGAGCTCAACTCGAAAATAGAAGCCGCCAGCCAGCGTTCCGGCAAGTACCTCGCCAACCTGGCCGTCGCCCGCTGCTTTGTTTACCTGCTTTGCGGGGAGCTGACACCGTTGAAAGAGTCCGCATGGTGGATCACTCGCTTCGCCGAACCGCTTGGCGGTGTCTACCTGGCATCCTACGAAAAATACATGAAAGGACTCGTCTGTTTGCATGGCGGCAACCCGGAAGGGGCTGTGAAAACTCTGGCGCCTTTGCGGGAATGGCGTCGCAACATGCACTCGGGTGTGGCTATTGATGCCATGACCGGGCTTGCCCTGGCCCAGCAGGCGATGCAACAGGGCGAAGCTGCAATCGAGACCATGAACCAAGTGATGGAATTCGCCGCTGAATTGCAGAATGCGCACCACCTCTCGGTGGCCCGGTCAGCACAGGCGCGTCTTCATCTGGCCCGGGGAGAACTCGAACCGGCCCTGCGATGGCTGCGTTCCTTCGACGAGCCGCCTTTTGCAGTTGCCCCGCTCTGGTGGCTGGAAACGCCCTCACTGACACAGGCCAGGGTGCTGGTTGCAGCCGGAACCGAAGAAAACCTGGAGCAAGCTGTTGAATTACTCAGAACATTGGGCGATGTGGCCCAAACCCAACACAACCACTGCCAGGTGATCGATATCCTGGCCCTGCAGGCACTGGCGCTGGAGCAACTTGGACGCACCAAGCAGGCACTGGAAGTGCTCGAGCGCGCCGTGATCCTGGCCGAACCGGGACGCTGGGTGCGGCCATTCACCGAGCCCGGCGATGCCATGGCGCCATTGCTACAAAAACTGGAGGCGGGCCACGAAGAACAGGCCTATGCCAATGAGCTGCTCCGGTTTTTTCCCACCCAGGCCCTGTCTGCCAGGGCATCGCCGCCCATCAATGATCCACTTACACCGCGCGAAGCGGAGATACTGGACCTGCTCGCCCGGCGCCTGCAGGACAAGGAAATCGCCAGGCACCTGTCCATCTCACCCCAGACCGTGAACTCCCATCTGAAGAACATCTACCAGAAACTCAACGTCGCCAACCGCCGCCAGGCGGTTGCCCAGGCTTCAGCACTCGGCCTGTAACCACCGCGCTGAGTCGCGGAATCCTCCGGCATCACGGCGCCTGCCTGAAATCTGCCTTGTCATAAGGCATGCCTCACCCAGTCGCTGGGCGTTAAGTTATGGAGGATTGGAGAAAACTGCGCCGCGGTCCCTGCACGCCACCAATTTTTGAGAAGGAGCCTAAGTATGAAAGCCGTAAAAACCAATGTCATGGCAATCGCCACATTCTTCGCCATTGCCCTGTTAATGGGCCCAAACACGGCTGCGGCCGAAACGTACGGCCTGGTGATCCTCAACGGCCGGGTTATGGATCCGGAAACCAATTTCGACGCGGTGCGCAATGTCGGGGTGAAGGATGGCAGTATTGCGATAATTACGCAGGACAAGATTAAAGGCAGGAAAACCATTGATGCCAGTGGTCATGTCGTCGCCCCCGGTTTTATCGATATGCATAACCACAACACAGCGGCGCCATTCGGGCAAAAACTGGCGCTTCGCGATGGTGTGACTACGCCCATGGAACTTGAGGCGGGTGTGTATCCCGTCAATGAGTGGTATGCAGCGCTGGAAGGAAAATCCCAGTCCAATTACGGCGCAACCGTGGGTACCATACCGGTGCGGGAAAACCTGTTCAACGACGCTTACATATCAGAGTTTGCGGGCGACTTCCTGTTCGACATGCAAGTGCCTGGTAAAACCCATACATCAATGAAATGGTCCACTCAAATCGCTACCGATGAACAAATTGTGAAAGTCGGGCAGATGCTGGAGGAAGGCCTCAAACAGGGTGCCCTCGGTATCGGCCATTGCCCCGGGTACATGGAGTTCGGCGTAACCCAACGGGAGTCCAATCGGGTACAACAGCTTGCTGGAAAGCACAGCAGCATGGTCGCGGTGCACGGCCGTTATTCCAGCCAGATGCCGCCGGCGAGCGGACTGCTGGGTATTGCCGAGATGATGGCGCCGCAGGCAGCTTATGGCGGTGGCCTTGTGATCCAGCATATGACTGCGCAGACACTATCGGTAACGCCCGCCGCCCTGCAGATTATTGATGATGCCCGTGACAACCAGGTACCCGTGTTGGCCGAAATCTATCCCTATAATTTTGGCTCCACCATCGTGGGTGCAGATTACCTTCATCCGGACAACTATCAAAAGAATATGGGCAGGGACTACAAGGACATTATTGAAATCTCTGATATGAAACCCCTGACCAAGGACCGTTATGAAACGCTCGTCAAATCAGCTCCGGGCACCTCCGTACTGTTCTACAACGCGACCGAAGCCATGGTCAATACTGCACTGGCGCATCCCAATACGGTACTTGGCAGTGATTCCTACCCCTACACCCTGCGCGAGAAGGGCGGCCCCGCAATTGACTGGGACACGCCGTATGACGGGGTTAACGGACACCCGCGCGGCGCCGGTACCCATGCCCGCCTGTTGCGGCTGGTACGCGAAAAGAAAGTTGATATCCCGCTGATGCTGGGTATCTCCAAGATGACCTACCTGATTGCAACATTCATGCAGGAAAACGGTGTCGAACAAATGGCTCGAAAAGGCCGCATGCAAGTGGGTGCAGATGCCGACATCACCATCTTTGACCCAGCTACCGTAAAGGACAATTCGACCCAGAAGGACGGTGGCCTGCCATCTACGGGTATTCCCTATGTAGTAGTTAACGGAACTATCGTGGTCAAGGACTCCAAGGTACTGAAGGGTGTTTATCCAGGCCAGCCGATCCGTAACCCAGTGACGAATTGAGCAAGCAAGGCGAAGCGGGGACGGAACTCTCCCGCCCCCGTGGCCCTGAAATCGACAAAAGATAATGAATATGAAAAATAGCAAATTGATCAGTATTCTTGCCGGCACTTTTTTGCTGGGATCCAATTGCCTGGCATTAGCCCAGGAGCAGCCATCAGCTGAAAAGCCGACCGCAACATCTGGTACAGTGCGCGCCACCCATATTGCCAATAACGCTGATGAACTGGCCAAAAAGCTTTCCAACCCCATTGCATCGCTGATCAGCGTTCCGTTCCAATACAATTATTCGCGCACTTACGGCGATGATGGTTACAAAAATCTGTTGAACATCCAGCCGGTTATACCGATTTCCATCTCCGAAGACTGGAACCTGATCTCCCGAACCATTTTGCCGGTCATTCAGCAAAAAAATGTTCAGCCAGGCAGAACCCAGTTTGGCCTTGGTGACGCCACCCAGAGTTTCTGGTTTTCGCCGAAGGAACCAACCTCGTCGGGATTGATCTGGGGTATTGGGCCCGCCGCATTACTCCCGACCGGAACCGATGGTATCGGTGCCAATACCTGGGCGTTCGGCCCCACCATTGTCATGTTGAAACAGACGGGCCCCTGGACCTACGGTTTTCTGATGAACCAACTCTGGGATACGGGCGGCCCCGCCGATATCAGTTCGATGTTCATTCAACCTTTCCTGGCGAAAGGACTTGGTAAAGGCAGAACCCTGAGTCTGAACAGCGAGAGCACCTATAACTGGAAAACCAAGAAGTGGAACGCCCCCATTAATCTGCAATATAGCAAGGTATCCAAGTGGGGAAAGCAAATGGTCAGTAACCAGGTGGGTGTCGGTTGGTATCTCACCAGCCCGAAAGGCGGTGCGGATTGGCAACTACGTTATAACCTCACTCTGCTGTTTCCGAAGTGATTGAGTGCTGTGTGCGAACTCGTGCCATGCGTGAAATAGAACAGGAGAAAGAACATGAAAACATACAGACTTAACAAGGCCGTATTGTCCATCCTGGCTGCAATACTGTGCGTTACTGCATCCCCTGCCTCAGCACAGGTCACCGCTGCCGAGGCTCAAAAGATTGCTGAATCTGCCTATTTGTATGGGTTGCAGCAGGTCATCTTTACCGGACAGCGCTACACCTATACCCAGGATAGCAGTAAGGACAACCAGTCCTATGTCGGCGTCAACCGGTTTTACAACGTCAGGAAGAAGATCACACCTGATTTTCCGGTGGTCACGCCAAATGCCACGACGTTGTACGGCACCAGCTTCCTTGATATGCAAAAAGAGCCGGTGATCATTGAGATGCCCGCTATCACGGACCGATATTTCAGTCTGCAGATCATGGACCAGTACGGCATCTTTTACCTGATGGCCGGCAATCAGTTCAATGGCACCGAAGCGCGTTCCTACATCATCGTTCCCGACGACTATAAAGGACAAATACCGGCCGGGTTCGCCACCACGGAAGTCATTCATGCGCCGAGCAAGACAAGTTATGCCTTGACACGAATAGCGGTGCTGACGGGCTCGGATGAAGACATATCCCAGATCAACGCCTACCAGGATCAGATCAGCATCACGCCTTTGAGCCAATGGCTGGCTAACGGCAAGAAGGGCGTTCCCCAGTCCACAGTCAGTGTAGTCCCCGGCACTTACAACATTTACCCCCGCATGCCCGAAATCGCCAAGGGACAGGTGGACAAACAGACTGCGGAGGACTTTTTCTCAATCCTCAACATGATTCTGAACGACCCCAGCATGACCTTGATGAAGGACTCCAAAAAAGAGTCTGACATGCTGGTCCAGCTCGCAAGCCTCAATATCGGCCCCGGCAAGAATTTTAAATGGTCCGATCTGGATAAGGGCACACAGACGGCCATGGAGCAAGGGTTTAAAAAGGGTTACGACACCGTCAAGAAAACCTTCAGTTCCAGCCTGCTCTCCATGAACGGCTGGATGGTGGTACAGAATGTCGGAGGCTTTGAAACCGACTACCTGAGCCGGGCGGTCATGGCGGATGCCGGATGGGCGGGACCCGACAAAAACGTCTCTCATGGTGCGGCGTTTCTGTTTACCGACAACGACGATAAGCCGCTAGATGGCAAGAACAGGTACACCATGACCTTCGACATGAACGATCTGCCGCCGGTCACCCAGTTCTGGTCCATACCGATCTACAACAAGGACGGCTACTTCGTCAAAAACCCGATCGACCGCTACACCATCAACAGCTTCATGATCGACCAGAAGCAGCTCTACGTTGCGGACGGCAAACTGGTTATTTACCTGCAGAAAGACCAACCCAGCGATCCGAACCAGTTGAAAAACTGGCTGCCGGCGCCGGAAGGTAGCTTCCGGTTTGCGGCACGTTTCTACGGGCCCAGGATGCCACTCGTCGATGGCTCGTACAGGATGCCAAGACCGGTGCTGGTTAAGTAGGTATTGATTACCCCTGACAACGGAGAGCGAATATGAAGACAAAAAAACTGATCGCACTGACCCTGGCCGGGTTGCTGGCTGGTGGCTCCGGCGCTGCCCTGGCGGCCGAAAACGTTCCCACTAATCCCGAGAAAGACGTTTTCTTCGGCACCACGCACGGCCACTCCAACTGGTCCATCGATGCCTTTGGACTGGGTAACCAGACAGCCGGCCCCGAAGACGGCTACCGCTTTGCCCGCGGTGAGGCGATCAGTCACATGGGGGGCGAAAAAGTCCAGCTCAAACAGCCGCTGGATTTCTTCATGATGACCGATCACTCGGAGATGATGGGCACCGCACCGATGCTGACAGAGAAAGGCAGCGCCCTGTATGACACGCCGGTTGCCAAGCTGGTTCAACAGGGCAAGGGCACAGAGGCGTTCACGATGATCGCCGGTGCTATTATCGCCGGAAAGCCACTCCCCGGTTTCGGTGACCCCAAGGTTGCCGGGCCGGTCTGGCAGAAAGTCGTAGCCAATGCCGAAAAGTACAATGAGCCTGGCAAGTTCACCACCTTCGTTGCCTATGAATGGACCTCGTTACCCGGCGCGGCGAATATGCACCGCAACGTGATCTTCCGCGATACCACGGTACCTGATCTGCCCTTTACAGCGTTCGACTCGGACAGGCCCGAGGATCTGTGGACGGCGATGGATGGCTGGCGTAAAAACGGCAGCACCGTCCTTGCCATCTCCCACAACGGCAACGCCAGCATCGGCAAGATGTTCTCGCCGCTGGATTCCGACGGCAACTTCATGACAGCCGAGTACGCCAATCGCAGGCTTGCGAACGAACCCCTGCACGAAGCCGGTCAGGTCAAGGGCGTCTCCATGGCCCATCCGCAATTTTCACCCAATGATGAATGGGCCAATTTCGAGTTGTGGAACTACCACCTGCCCAGTGGTGCCCCCGTTCCTGCCTTGCGTGCCAACTATGTGCGTGAAGGCTGGAAAATGGGACTGAGCCTGGAACATATCATCGGCGTGAACCCCTTCAAGATGGGCGTGGAAGGCGGCTCCGACTCACACAGCACCATCAACACCTTCGAGGAGTTCAACAACCAGGGCAATCATGCCGAGATGGACAACACCGCCGAAAAACGCCGCAACGGTATGCCGGGGCAAAAACTGGGCGTTAAAGGCGGCAATATGTTCCTCAACCCCGGTACTCTGACGGGCGCCTGGGCCGAGTCCAATACCCGGGGTGCTATCTACGACGCCATGGCACGCAAGGAAACCTATGCTACCTCGGGTACCCGAATCAGGGTGCGTTTCTTTGCAGGCTACGACTATCCAAAGGACCTGCTGAAGAAGGATGACTGGGTCAAGCAGGCCTATGCCGGTGGTGTACCCATGGGTTCTGATTTGATGGCCAAAGGCGATGCCTCACCCGTGTTCGTTGTGTCGGCGTTGAAGTCGCCACACAGTGCCAACCTTGATCGTATTCAGATCATCAAGCTGTGGACCGATGGCGTGATCGATTATGAAAAGATCTACGACGTGGCCTTGTCCGATGGCCGCAAGGTCGATTCGAAAACCGGTAAGGCTCCAGCCGTAGGCAATACGGTTGATCTGAAGACTGCCACTTACACCAACAGCATCGGTGATAGCACCTTGAGCGCGATATGGACCGACCCGGAATTCGATGCAAGCCAGAATGCCGTTTATTACGTGCGCGTGCTGGAGATTCCCACGCCACGCTGGTCAACCTACGATGCAGTGAAACTCGGTTTGCCACCTTCCGACATGGTAGCGGCAACCATTCAGGAACGTGCCTGGACATCGCCGATCTGGTACGTGGCCGCCAAACCAACAGCCAAATAAAAGGTGATGCAGTGATGAAAGCCGTAAACTATTCCCAGTCGATCGAGTTCGGAAACGCTGCTTCCTACCGCATCGTGGTCAAGGGCGCCCTGACTGAGGCGTCCCGAAGCCGCTTTGCCGGAATGCGCATCGAGCAAAGTGGAAACGAGGGGGAAGCTCCCCTCACCACGCTGGTGGGTCGGGTGATGGATCAGGGCGCACTGAGAGGCGTGCTGGATACGCTGTACGCCCTGCACCTGCCGGTGATCTCGGTTGAGAGCTGCGAAGGCGATTGACGCCGTGCCTAGTATAGATTCTTTGCTGATCACTAAAATAACAACTGATATAATCCCGCCCACGCCCTCGTAGCTCAGCTGGATAGAGCAATCGCCTCCTAAGCGATAGGTCACACGTTCGAATCGTGTCGAGGGCGCCATTTTTCACCATTAGTTCGTATTTTCCGATCAATACATCACGAATAATCGAATATACTTGATCATGGATTCTTCCTATGATTCGGGCTGCGGTAACGCAGCCATGAACACAGGAGGGTCCATGAAGTTCTTGATCAAGACAAAAGATTTTTCGCTGACTGACGCCTTGCGCAATCATGCTGAACGGCGGCTTCGATTCGCCCTGGCATTTGCCGAGGATCATATTCACCAAATTGTCGTGAGGCTATCTGACATCAACGGCCCGCGGGGCGGAGTGGATAAGTGCTGCCGGCTGCAAGTCGTTCTGGAAGGGCTGCCCCCGGTTGTTATCGAGGATACCGAAACAGACATGTATGTCGCGATCGACCGCGCAGCCAATCGTGCCGGTCGCACGGTGCGTAAGCGACTGACACGCCGGCGCGAAACGGCCTTTGTGGGCGGGCCTTCCAAAAAAGATATTGATTGGCCTGTAACCGCCGAATAACCCTTACTGGAGAAATACCTCAATGAGTACATCCCTGACCCACCGTCTACCCCGCGAACAATCGGCCATTCTTGCTACCAACAAGGTGATCCGCAGCACCTATGCCTTGCTGTCGATGACCCTTCTGTTCAGCGCGTTGACCGCTGGAACCTCGATGGCACTGGCCTTGCCCCACCCGGGAATAATGATCACGCTGGTTGGGTATTTTGGCTTGCTCTTTTTAACAGCAAAATTCCGAAACAGCGCATTGGGCCTGGTGATGGTTTTTGCCCTGACCGGTTTTATGGGGTACACCCTGGGACCCATTATCAGCCACTACCTGGCCATGCCTAATGGCGCTCAGATCGTTACAATGGCCATGGGCGCCACCGGCGCCTTGTTCCTCGGTTTGTCCGCATACGCCCTGACTACGCAAAAAAACTTCAGTTTTATGGGCGGCTTTTTGATGGTGGGAATCCTGGTCGCATTCCTCGCCGGCCTGGGCGCAGTGCTGTTTCAAATACCCGTCCTGGCTTTGGCGGTATCGGCCATGTTCGTGCTGCTGATGGCTGGCCTGATTCTCTATCAAACCAGTGAAATCATTCATGGTGGTGAAACCAACTACATCATGGCGACCGTTACGCTGTATGTTGCAATTTTCAACCTCTTTACCAGCCTGTTGCATCTGTTGGGATTCTTTGGTGGTGAAGATTAAGGCGGATCGGCATACTTGGAGACGAACACGTGGAGCAGTGGTACATGAAGTAAGCATCGACAAC
>Ga0316191_10000437_pt1 | contig 27101 bp, 23 predicted proteins | sample Eddworburr2cm_MG_FD_204928 | JGI IMG/M metagenome (GOLD analysis project Ga0316191, IMG submission 204928) | Coastal sediment microbial communities from Maine, United States - Eddy worm burrow 2 cm | ecosystem: Environmental > Aquatic > Marine > Coastal > Sediment | place: USA: Maine... | reverse complement strand
CGGAAGATGCACTTGTGTCGGCCATGGATATATTTCCAAGCCTGGCTGAAATAGCCGGTGAATCCCAGGCCGGGAATTTCGACGGAGTTAGCCTTGTTTCCCTGCTGAACGGCCAGACAGCCAAGGTGCATGAATCCCTCTTTTTTTCCAACGGCAGGGATAGCTGGGTGGTGCGTCACGGTCCCTGGAAACTGGCTCACAACATCCAATGGGATCACAGCTCCTTCAAGATCGTTGATGGACAATGTGTGCGGGATTCCGCTTATCATTATCCGGGAGGGACCCTCTTGTATAACCTGGAAAAGGAAATCGCCGAGCAAAGTGATCTTTCTGGCCTGTATCCGGAGATGGTCGATTCACTTCAGATGCTTTATGCAAACTGGCGCAAGCAAATGGCTGATCCTGTGAAACCCCAAAGTCCTTAGAAATGAAAGTCCGTATACTCATAGCCCTTTTTCTCCTGGGATGCATTGTATCAGCCTGTAATAAAGAAGGGGATCTTCCCCCCAACATCGTTATAATCCTGGCCGATGATGCAGGCTATGCCGATTTTGGTTTTATGGGCAGCGATCTGCCCACTCCCCATATTGACAGACTGGCTGCAAGCGGAGTTGTTTTTACAGATGCCCACATTTCAGCTACGGTCTGCAGTCCCTCGAGGGCCGGACTGATTACCGGGCGTTATCAGCAACGATTCGGCCATGAGGCAAACATCCCTCCACCCGGCCTGGGAATGGATCCTTCCGAAATGACCCTGGGAGATGTCCTGAAAGGGGCCGGATACGCCACCGGCATCATTGGCAAATGGCACCTGGGAAGTTCCGAACCCTACCATCCCAATAACAGGGGATTCGATGAGTTCTGGGGGTTCCTGGGGGGCTCGCGGTCCTATTTTTACAATGAAAGCAGGGATGACCTTCCAGGGCAGGACAAAGAGATACTTCATAACCGGACCCATGTCGATTTCGAAGGCTATCTCACCGATGCATTCTCTCTCCAGTCGGTCAGGTTCATTGAAGAACACAAAGAGGAAGCATTCTTCCTTTTTCTTTCATATAATGCGGTGCATACCCCCATGCATGCGGCTGAGGCTGACCTGGAGAAGTTCAGGGATCACCCCAGGGCTAAACTGGCTGCCATGACCTGGGCCATGGACCGGGGTGTGGGTCAGGTATTGGATAAACTGGAAACGGAAGGCCTCAGAGACAATACCCTGATATTCTTTTTAAGTGACAATGGAGGAGCCTCCAACAACAACTCTTCCAATCTCCCCTTGAAAGGATTCAAAGGCAATAAATTTGAAGGCGGTCACAGGACCTCCTTCATCCTTTCCTGGCCGGAAAAGATCACCGGGGGAAGCAAATATGATGGATTAAGCTCCTCACTGGATTTATTTGCCACGTCCATGGCAGCAGCGGGTCTGGACAAGAGTCCGGGCAAAGCGCTGGACGGGGTGGACCTGATCCCGCATCTGACAGGCGAGGATGGATCAGAACCCCATCAGACCCTGTTCTGGAGAAAGGAAAAAATGGCCGCTGTGCGGGAGGGAAAATACAAACTGATCCGCCTGGAGGATTATGGGTACAGGCTTTACAACCTGGAAAAGGACCTGGGTGAACAGGAAGATATCTCTCACACCCATCCTGATCTGCAGCTGGACATTCTTAGCTCCCTTGAAGCCTGGGAGACGGAACTCATGGTACCGCTTTGGCATGAATCTGATCCCTGGCAAAAGGTAACTTTTGAGATTCACAAGGCTTTGATGGAAAACAGGGAGGTAACTATTAAGAGCCCTGCTGATCTAAGGAAACTTGAACAATGACATATAATTAAAACTCGAACAATGAAATACATGTACCTTATCCTGATCATTGCACTGGGAATTCTTCATTCCTGCAATACGACACAAAAGCCCCTGGACTCCATAAATCCGCCCAACGTGATTATTATCTACGCAGATGATCTGGGCTATGGGGATGTGGGAGCCTATGCAGCCACAGAAATCAAAACTCCATATATTGACAGGCTCGCAGAAGGCGGAATACGTTTTACCAATGGATACGCAGCTTCAGCTACCTGTACCCCAAGCAGGTATGCCTTGCTGACTGGTGTATACCCATGGCGGAATGAAAATGCAAAAATACTGCCCGGGACCGCTCCCCTTATTATCGATGTTAACCAGATGACCCTTCCCAGAATGTTCGCTGAAGTGGGCTACCATACCGGGATCGTAGGTAAATGGCACCTGGGACTGGGGGATGGACAGGTGGACTGGAATCAGAGGATTGCTCCCGGACCCAACGAGGTGGGTTTTGATTACGCTTACATCATGGCAGCCACCCAGGATCGCGTACCCACCGTATATATTGAAAACGGCATGGTAGTGGGACTGGATCCTGAAGATCCCATTGAGATTAACTACCGTGAGAATTTTCCAGGGGAACCCACTGGAAAGGATAATCCGGAGATGTTAAAAATGAAGTGGCACCATGGACATTTTAACAGCATTGTAAACGGCATCTCCAGGATTGGTTATATGAAAGGCGGAACAAAGGCCAGGTGGGTGGATGAGAACATGGCCGACACTTTCTTAGTGAAGGCGCAGGAATACATAGTGGAGCACAAGGATAAATCATTTTTCTTATACTATGCATTGCAACAACCGCACGTGCCACGCACTCCCCATCCACGTTTTATTGGCAGCACCGATCTGGGACCCAGGGGGGATGTGATCGTGGAGGCTGACTGGTGTATCGGAGAATTGATAAGGACGCTGGAAGAGGAAGGACTATTGAAAAATACTCTGATCATCCTCTCCAGCGATAACGGACCTGTCCTCAACGATGGCTATTACGATGAAGCCGATACCAGAAACGGAAGCCATACCCCGGCAGGGCCCCTAAGGGGGGGCAAATACAGCCTCTTTGAGGCCGGAACCCGGGTACCCTTCATTACCTACTGGCAGGGTCGGATAGAGCCTGCGGTGTCCAATGCCCTGGTATCACAGGTGGATTTGCTCTCCTCACTGGCCTCCCTGGTTGGAAGCCAGGAGGGTGGCACTGACAGCAAAGACCTTATAAAGGTATTCCTGGGGGAAGATGATCAGGGCAGGGAAGAATTGATCCTGGAGGCAAGCACCCGGACCGCCCTTCGGAAGGGGGACTGGAAAATGATACCGCCCTACGGGGGACGGGCCATCAACAGGAGTGTGAATATTGAACTGGGCAATTCGGATGAGTACCAGCTCTATCATCTGGAACCAGACCTGGGAGAACAAAATAACCTGGCAGGAGACAATGAAGAAAAACTCCAGGAAATGATGGCTGCTTTTGAGGAGATACGTGGAGACAAAAAGGGCAACATCGAGCCCCTTGAATTAAAATAATGTACCATGAAAAAGCTGTGTCTTGCATTTTGCCTGATTTTATCGGTCCTGGTTTTTGCCTGCTCCGGGGAAAAACAGGAAAACGATCAGAGGCCCAACCTGTTGATCATCCAAACGGATGAGCATAATTTCAGAACCCTTGGCTGCTACAGGGAATTGCTTCCCTCTGACCAGGCCTTTGTCTGGGGCGAGGGAGTGAAAGTGGAAACGCCCAGTATTGACTGGCTGGCAGAAAACGGGGTATTGTTTTCAAAATGCTATGCCTCCACACCGGTGTGTGGACCCTCCAGGGGTTCTTTCGTGACCGGGATGTATCCCCAGCATACCGGTGTAGCTAAAAATGATGTGCCCATGCATGATGAAATGATCACCTTCGCTAAGATCCTTCAGGAACAGGGTTATTTCACCGGATATGTGGGGAAATGGCACCTCGATGGTGAGGGCAAGCCCCAGTGGGAACCCCAGCGAAATTTCGGATTCCAGGACAACCGCTACATGTACAACCGGGGCCATTGGAAGAAGCTGGAAGATACCCCTGAGGGACCTCGGGTGGCCAGCGTTAATGAGAATGGTACTCCCAATTACAACCTGGATGGGGCAGATGAGCAATCCTTTACCACGGATTTCCTCTCTGACCGGTGCATGGACCTGATTTCAGAAAACAGGGAGGCCCCCTTCTGTATTATGTTGAGCATTCCGGATCCTCACGGACCCGACAGGGTTCGGCCTCCTTATGATGAAATGTATACAGGCCTCTCCTATTCGGCACCGGTCACCTATGGCAAAGCTGATGAAGGCATCCCGTCATGGGCCCAGAAAAAGGCCAATGCCTCGATCAACCAGGCCCAGTACTTTGGGATGGTGAAATGCATAGACGACAATGTGGGCAGGATCATTGATTTCCTTAGAGCAGAAGGCTTGCTTGAGAATACAATAGTGGTATTTACTTCCGATCATGGAGATCTGAGAGGTGAACATCACCGCCATAACAAGGGGGTACCCCTGGAAGCCTCCGCCAAGGTCCCCTTTATCATCTCTTTCCCGCAGGAAGTCCCCAAAGAAGCCGTGGTTAACAATGCCATCAGCACCGTTGACTTTGCCCCCACCATTCTGGAATTAATGGGAATCAGTCACAGCACAAAAATGCAGGGTAAGGACTACTCCCGGGTCGTCACTAATCCTTCCACCTCCTCTGAAAGCCCCGATATAGCCTTTGTAAGAAGTACAGGAACCGTTCAGGATGGTAAATGGATAGGATCATTTTCAAGCCGGTATAAACTTATCCTCTCAGCGGAAGATGATCCATGGTTGCTGGACCTGGACCTCGATCCTGATGAGCTTCACAACTACATTCTGGATCCCGGGAATGAAAGCATCGTAAAAGATCTTGCCATTAAATTACAGGCATATGCCACAGAGTTTCAGGATCCCTTCCTGCAAAACACCAAAATGTCTGAGGATCTGGATAGCCTGGTCCAGTGAAGAAAAGTCTGCATGGCACTCTGATATCGGGATTGCCTGTCTTATTTGTGTGACTAGTTGTTAATTTTATATTCCCTGGGTGGAAAGGCCTGCAATAAATTGCGGACAAAGTAATCCCAGCGCCTGCGCATAATGTAGGATCCGTCCCTGCCATAGCCATGGCGGGCATTAGGGAGAATGATCATGTCAAAATCCTTTTGGGCCTTGATCAGGGCATCGACCACCAGGTAGGTATTGTAAGGAGGCACATTGTCGTCCATACCCCCATGGATGATCAAAAGCTTTCCCTTCAAGTTCCCCGCATGGACCTGATTGGCCTGTGCTTCATAATTGGAAACGCCATTTTCGTCCTTGACTTCCAGACCTATATACCTTTCTCCCCAATCGTCTTCATAATTCCGGTTATCGTGATTGCCCGATTCGGAAATCCCGACCTTGAAGAAATCCGGATAATTGAACATGGCGGCACCTGTGGCAAATCCTCCTCCCGAGTGACCCCAGATTCCCACCCTGTCCAGATCCAGAAAATCGTAGAGCTCATTCAGCTGCTTTAAGCCTGAAATCTGATCCGGCAGAGTGTTTTCTGCCATGTTGCCGTAGCAAGCATCGTGAAAGGATTTGGACCTGTTTGGATTGCAGGATCCCTCAATGGCCACTACCACAAATCCCAACTCTGCCAGGGCCTGGTTATCCCCACGGGCAGCCCGAAAACTAAATCCGCGAACACTGCCGCCCTGGGGGCCGGGATATATGTACACTATCACCGGGTACTTTTTACCAGGAACAGCCTTTGTGGGGGTATGCATAAGCCCATATAAATCCCAGTCCCCGCTGGCCGATTTGACTGTAAATGGGGTAGGTGCTTTCCATCCGCTGGCCTCGAGGCGGGATATATCAGTACGCTCCAGAACTTTTATCAGTTTGCCTTCAGCATCCCTGACTTCGCATACAGGTGGTACATCGGCTTCCGAATAGGTGTCTATCAAATACTGCCCATCGGGCGAAAGAGTAACACTATGATCTCCTTTTTCCGGGGTCAGAAGTGTAAGACGACCACCATCGAAATCGATCCGGTACAGGTAGCGGTAATAGGGGTTGATACCTTCCTCTTTTCCGCTGCCAATGAAATAGATCTGGCGATTTTCCTGGTCCACTTTCAGCACCTCTCTGACCAGATAGTCGCCCGAGGTAATTTGATTCTTCAGCCCCCCTGTTTCCGAATCATACAGATAGAGATGTCCCCAATCGCTTCTTTCCGAATACCAGATGATTTCCTGGGTTCCAGACAAGTAACTCCAGTTAACCGCCCCCTGACCCGATTCAAACTGTGTAGCTACTTTTTCCTCAAATATCTCAGTAACTTCTCCTGTTTCGCAGTCTGCCATCCTCACATTCGCCTGCTTGTGGTCGCGGGGAGTGGAAACAAAAACCAGGTGCTTGCTATCTTCACTCCAGGATATATCATCAAAACCTCCCTCACAGCTTATGTCGTCACAAAGGGTTCCTCTTCTGTCGTCCGAAGACATTTTAAGTCTGACCAATTCCGGTTCTCCATCGATGTGGATAATAACCCGGTAGATCTGAATGATTGCCGAATCGCCAGGAATGGGATATTTCCATTCCATGAGTTCAGGTGCCCCTGCTTGCGTTTTCACCAGGTACATGTTGCTCACATGGCGCTGATCCTGTTGAAAGGTGGCAATCTTCTTAGAATCGGGCGACCAGCTAATTATAGGCCTGTCGCTGTGTTTCCAGCCTGCATTATCGGTAGCATAGCCAAAATCTTTAATTCCGTCTTTTGTCAGAGCTTTCTCCTCTCCTGTTGACACATCTTTGATCCATAAATTCCAATCCCTGATAAAGGCATCATACTTGCCATCGGGCGAAACAGTCCTGTAGCGGGAAGGTCTGCCTGGGCTTGATTCTGCAGAAGCTTTTTCAAACAGTTTATTTCTGGAATCTGCTTTAAGCATTTTTCCCCTGGCCGGATCAAACAATTTATATTCTGTCTGATCCTCTACCTTACAGCTGTACCACAAGCGGGAGTCGGGCAACCATTGCGGCCTGATATTGGAGTCAATGAGCTTGTTCACGTTAGTACTCAACATAGCAACCGCTCGATCGTAATCATCTGCTGTATAGGCCGTATGGTTCTGTCCATGAGCCAACTGGCCGCTTATTGAGATCAGTAGTAAGGAAAGGGCTGCAAATAAACTTTTCATAATTGAAGATTTAATGACTCTGCCTGAGTGGGTTTAAGTTAGTGTTTGTCTTTATTATATTCAGCTTTGCAATTTAAACAAAAAGCTCTGTGTACACTTAGTCCGGATCCGCACTCCTTGCAAGTCCACCTGAGCTCCTCATTCCTGAGAAACTTATCAAGTCCCTGGATTTGAATGCAATTGAGGTTATCAATCATGCTCATTCCGTATTTCGTGCGATATCTATGGTCAAGTTTTTTTAATCTGGTACAAGGATATTTTTCACAATCATAGCAAAATCCTGAATCGGTCTTTGCCAAAAAATCACAATTAACAATGCTGCAAGATCTGCAATGCTCTGGCTTGTGTTCATCATCCAGCTTAAAGCAGCCTCCACAGGGTTTTTTATCTCGCAGATGCCCAATGCATAATCCGCAATTCATGCCGCAAGCCGCTATTAATCCCTGGTATTTGAAGTTTATATCCACTCCCGCTTTTTATTGACTTCCTCCTTCTCACGGAAGGCCTGTTCTATATCTATGTCAAAACGATTTCCTATAGCGCATAAGTAGATCAACATATCAGCAATTTCCTCCTTAATGGAGCCAGTGTTTGCCTTAATGTCCATTTTTAGGTTCATGGCTTTTCGCACGGCCTTAAAAAGCTCTCCCATCTCTTCTCCCAATAAGAGACATTTCTCAATGGCGGTTTGATCTGAGAAGCCGCGATCCAATTCAAGCTTTTTCACATACTCCTGAAAATCCGCCAGGGTCGGATTGTCTTTCAATTCTAACTCATTCATTTCATGCTGCCTTTCAATATATGCACTGCTCCGGATCATCCTTGACATAGTAAGCCCTGTAGTTTTTAGCATTCTTATCCATGCATCCACAGAGATCCAGAAGTTCGATGTTTTTAAAATCAATGGGATGACTTTCGGCTTGCAGTGCTATATAGCCCTCTGTCAATACACTTCCTGATTTCCCGATCCATTGCTCCTTATCCCGTATAATACCAAATTCGTCCCAATCCCGTCCCTGATTTTGCTCGCTGATGAATCCTCCGCCAACCTGCGGACGCTGAAAACTCAGGACCGTATCTCCTTCCACAATAAAGCTCATATATTCTCCCCCCATGACCACCGCCTCTACATGCACCCATTGATCTCCATGGTAAGTAAGTGAGCTGGAACTGATACAATGATTGTAGTTAACTGTATCGCCCAGCTCCACAGCTGTCCCGGGGGTACAAACGTTGGCTGTCGTTCGTTCTCCCTCATTGAGGCCGCCCAGGAGCTGCAACTCCACTGAAACAGGAAAACCCTGTCCAAATTCATTGCTTGCAGCAGACTGGGAATGGAGCATCACCCCGCTGTTACGCACATTCCAGCTCGCACCGCCTTTCAACTGCTCGCCAACAAACCTGTAATCAAAACGGAGTTTATAATAGGAGAATGGCAGCTCGTAATACATATGCCCAAAAGCATCATTAAACTCCTCATAATCGTCATAGCGGATTCTGATCATGCTGTCCACAACCACAAAAGTCTCATTGTAATTATGGTTAAGCTCATATCCTGCAATTTTAATGTCCCAGCCACTTAGATCTGTTCCATTGAAAAGTGATATCCACTCTTCCTTGTCCGAAAAGTTCAAACCTGGTTGGCAGGCAGCGATAAATAGAAGCGAGCATATTACAACAAGACTTATATTCAAGGTGTTATGAGCTAATATCTTCATGGATTGATTAATTGGATATAAAGGTTCTGTGTATGGGATGTGCAGTTTACTTTGTAGCTTGCTTAAATTGAGAATAAGAAAATCCCTTGCCCAGATCTCCTAACACTGTAACTTCAATTTCCTCATCACTTATTCTTTTGTATTGTATTTTTTTCGGAAAATCGTGTTCCATATTCTCGAAAGACAGATAAGATTTGATCTCATCATTTAAGGTGAAGCGAATAGTTCTCCCATCGTTTTGGTCCGGAACCGTAGCTTCATAATATATTTGATTGTCTGTTGTTTTTATTGACAGAGTCTCTGTAATAGATTTCTCATTATTGTCAAACTTATATGAATATCCAACAAGTTCTCTGTCTTTGCCTGTTTCCCATACTTCATATTGATCTTCCCCTTCAATTTTCCAGGTTCCGATCATGAAATCCAGTCTGGATGCTTTATCTCCCGAGCAGGCAAGAAGAATACATAATAGGCTTATTGAAATTAGTTTTCTCACATTTGAATGTTTGATTGGAAGGCTATTTCGCAGACAGTGGAATTAATTCAATTTTCCTGAAAAATATCTCAGCACTTTCTGACTGGACCTGTATACGGCCTTTGCCGGGTTTGACATTTGTTGCTTTGTTTACTAAAACCCCATTAAGAAATATGGTGATTTGATCATCTTCACAAATGCACTCCAGAGTATTCCACTCCCCAACTGCTTTCTCAATATCATTTCCCCCTCGAAAACCAAATACATCCTTCCAATCCGGATCACGTCCGAACCAATTGATGCGGCCTCTGTTAATAGTTTCCGGATGTCCATCCTGCTGAAAAACAAAGGAATTACCCTGTTTTTCCGAAGCCACGGTGCTTGTAATCTGAAAGAGATCACTTCCGTCTCCTACCACAATGAAATCTCCTGTGCCGCCTTCAATAATCTGGCACTCAATGGAGTGCATCCATATTCCTGCAGAGCCACCATCCTCTCCCTGGGAATGAAGCAAAATGCCACAATCACGGGCATTGTCCAATCTCGGCTCAAAGGCTAATTCACCCCATTTAAATTCAGTCACCAGCCTGAAATTTTCGTATTCAGCATGTGTGGTTATGCAGCCCCATTCTTCTCCTGATATTCTGATCATGCCATCTTTCACCGTAAAAACACCTTTAGGATCATTATCTCGACCACGAGGCTTGAGAAAGGTATACCAACCTTCCAGATCATATCCATTAAACAATTGAGAAGCTTGTCCGAAGCTGTTTCCTTCATTAATAACAAGGAGAAAAACTGATAAGCTAAAGAGTAGAATTACTTTCTTCATTTGTGGTTCCTATTTACTCAAAGATACAAATTTGCCTTGAAGGATTGATTATTGGATTATCTGTATAAGTTGCTTATTTTTAGGCTTAACCCCAAAAGGACTTTTCTGATGATTTTCAATCTCGATATACTAAAAATAGACCCGGCAAAGGAATTAGACAGACTTTCAGAGTTTATTGTGGGTCAGGTGAATGCATTTCGTAAAAAAGGCGTGGTAGTTGGTTTGAGCGGCGGTATAGATTCTGCCTGCATTGCAGCTGTTGCAGTTCATGCTTTAGGCAAAGAAAAGGTAGTAGGACTTATCCTTCCTGAATCAGAGTCAAATCCCATTAGCAGTGAATATGCAATAAAACATGCACAAGCCTTAGGAATAGAGTATCGTCAAATTGATATCACTCCCACTGTGGATAGTATTGTAAATTATAAATGGCGGGATGAATTTCTCCAAAAGCTGATTCCTGAATATAAGCCAGGATATAAATACAATATTACCCTTCCAACAGATCTTCTGGACCGGGCCAGCTTCAGCTTTTATCGACTTCAGGTTCAAATACCAGATGGCGAATTAAAAAGTAAACGGCTGAGACATGAAGAATTACTCACATTAACCTCATTCGCAAATATTAAAATCAGGGCTCGAATGTTGCATCTTTATGCAGAAGCAGAAAGACGTAGTCTTCTCGTCGTTGGAACCACCAACCGCACTGAATTTATATTGGGGGATTTCTGTAAATATGGTGATGGCGGGACTGATATTGAGCCATTTACCCATTTATACAAAAATCAAATCTATCAAATTTCCGAGCATCTCAAAGTAATCCAGGAGATTATTGATCGTCCACCCAGTCCTGATACTTTCAGTCTTCCTGTTAGTGATCAGGAGTTCTTTTTCAGGATCTCATTTGATAAGCTGGATCATCTCCTTTATGGATGGGAACATGAAGTTCCCGCAAAAGAGGCAGCAGAAGTACTGGATATTTCAGAAGAAGCAGTTGGAAGAGCATATAATGACTTTGCTTCAAAATTCCGTGCTACTGCACATCTGCGAGAAGTCGCAAAAACACTGGAATAGTAAAATTACACCTACCAGAGCAATTTCTGTTGATGAAGCTTATCCAGGAAGGCCAGTTCAGCTGCATAAAGCCAGTCAAAGCTGGTGCTCTGATTGGCCAGGTGGCGGTGGTGGTCCTGATCCAGCACGTAGCCTTCCGGTTTAGTCAGAATGCGGGTCTGGCCATAGACCTGCTCCATATCCGTCTTTAAGACCACAAATTTTTCAGAAAGCTGCTGAACCGAATTCAAGGCCTCCTGAGCCTCCTGTTCATCCCCGGCAGTATCATAGGCTTTCAGGATCAGCAATGCTTCGGCTGAGAAGCTGACCAGTTGATTCACCTGTTCGTAAACCTCCAGGCGGTACTGGTTGCGATTGGCTTCGGATTTCATGGCGGCAATGGTGGCAGAGATCTCCTCTGCATCCTCAAGAATGGATGTGGCCGCATCGAGTCGGGAGGCATGATTTTCGGTCCACACTCCCTTCTCTCCGGAAAATGGCAGTTCGATCACCCCTTCCTGCGAAGGATTGTCCATCGTCCGCAGGTTATTGCGTACATTGGATTGTAGCAGGGAGCCGTTCCACCACCCCACCATCTTCTCCAGCTGGTCCACAAAATTATACTCCTCGCCAGCCAGGGCATAGGCATATTCGCGTTGCCGGTAAGCTGCTTTAATCTCCTCTTTGCTCCTCCGCTCGCCGGACCAGCTGTACTCTGCAAAGGCAAGGATCCCTCTCATAAAGAGCTCAAAATGGGGCGAGTCGTCGTCCCACAGGGTTAGAAGCAAACCGTCGATCTTTTTCTCAATCGAAGTCAAGGCAAAGGAGCGTATATTATCCATGTTGCTCTCGCTCTGGGGCATCAATACCCAACGGGTCTGACCGGCAGTGGCACCCATCACCGACAAGCCATGTTCTGAGAACCACTCCATGGCTTTGATGTTGCCTTCCGACTCGGGGTGACTGTAATTCCAGCGCATATAGACGCAGTTCTTGGGAAAGAGATCCAGCGATTCTGCCAACTTATGCTCATTCTCTGCCCACATGCTGTCTATCTCCTCACGGGTGTAACGGGTATTGAACATCGGGCGGTAAAGTTCAGCGTATTTAATGGGCATATCGTCCCAGAAAATGGGTATGCGCCCATGCTCATCGGCAAACTCACATACCTTATTCAGCCATGTCAGCTGCAATTCAAGTTCGGAAAGGCCGCTTCCCCTGCCCGTAGTGTGTACCTCGTCCCCTCCCACATGCAGATACCTGCCATCAGGAAAGGCTTCCATGGCATCGAGGTAAAGATCGAACTGCACTTCATAGGTCCTGGGATCCAGGGGATTAAATGCCCAGTCGCTGTCCGGATCGTCACGAAGATCCTTGTATTGCTCATGCTTGAGTATGAAAGAGGCATGACCCAGGCCCTGTACCAGGGGACTGATCTCAATGTTCCGCTCCATGGCATAGTCGCTAAGTTCCTTCCACTCATCCATGCTCAGGGCATCGGAGGAGCCAACCAGAGGTTGACGCTCATAGGCCAATTTATCTTCTACTTCGGCAATGATGGCATTCACCTTGTAGCCAGCCAATTTATCCATCAGTGCATAATAATACTCCTTCTTCTCCAGGTGGTGCTTGACATCGAGCTGGATGGCCCGGTAATCCAGCTCGGGGGAATCTTTAATGCGGCACAAGGGAAGGGGAACCCCCTGCTCTTCAGCATCAGTTATCAATTGCTGCAAGGTAAACCATCCATAAAGCAAGCCGGCCTTCTTGGATCCGGAGATAGTCACTTTGTTACGGCCGATCTCCAGGATATATTCTTCGTCGTCCATCCCGGCATTTTTGTCCATCCGGAATACCACCTGGGGCTCCTTCAGGGTATTTGTCTCTTTCCAATACTCCACATACTCGGGCGGAAGCGGCAGACTGATGCCATCAGCCAGGCGATAGAGTTTAAGGGATCCGGGCAGCAAATCGCTGTCGCCCGTAAACTCGACGCTTTTGGGTTGAGGCAGAAGTTTAAAATCACCGGTGGGTGTGCCGCCCGGGTCACAGGAAGAGAACAGCATGCTGGCTGCTGCCATCAACACAAACAAGAAATTTTTCATTGATTCCTAAGTTTTTTGCGGTAGTATTTGAGTGCATTTCGTTTGACCTCCCAGGTGGTATGCTTTACATGCTTGCTGAGAAAGCTGAGGACAAAGTCTTCATCCACTTTCGAGTATTCACGCATGATCCATCCAACAGCGGTTTTGGCAAAACGTTCTTCACGCCGGATCAGGAAATCTGAGAATCTTTCAATATCCTTTGAATGCTCACTTAGCTTCTTGGAAGCAGCAAATGGGACCAGGGAGGCCCTGGCTTTCCAAAGGTAGGGATCGCGATTCCATTTCTTCAGGGCCCAGAGCACCTCCCGGTCGCCCGAATCAATGAGCGGAGCCAGAACTTTCACCGATAGCCAGTCTGTGGTGTTCCAATCGTGAATATAACGATCGTCGAACCAGTCTGAAATGATGCTCAGCAAAAATGTGTTCTTTTGCTTCCCCAGCCAGAACAGCTGGATATATAAAATGGCCGCCAGTTTGTGTTCTGCCAGCCTGCTTCTCATCAAGCCATTTACCAGGCTTACCTGCCTGTTCATAGGCAGTTGGTCCAGGCCCTCGCTCTGGTTCATCTCCATTAATAGCTTCCTGATTTCGGGGATACCGGTTCCCACAAAGCGAATTTCGCCCTTCATGTAACGGTTCCACCAGTCTGCTTTCTGGGGCACCGATCTCTCTTCTAATTCCTGAACTAAGGTCTCTGTGAGCTGATTCATCCGCGCTAAGGATAGGCTTCTAAAATAGCTTTTTTATCTTTGACAATACCTACCTGACTTATAAAAAATGAAAACTATGAGACCTTACCTTTTGAGCCTGCTACTGGCGGTCTTTTGCCTGGCCACATTTGCCCAATCCTCACCATACAGCACCAAGGAAAATATACCCTATTATTCCGAAGCTGAGAATCAAAACGATGATTACATCCAGGAGCGCTGTGTGCTGGATATTTACTATCCGGAAGGAACAGATGATTTTCCCACGGTGGTCTGGTTCCATGGTGGAGGACTCACCGGAGGGAACAAATCCATTCCTCAGGAACTGAAAGAAAAAAGAATGGCCGTAGTGGCTGTGAACTACCGACTGTATCCCAAAATCAAGGCACCTGTGTACATTGAAGATGCTGCTGCTGCAGTGGCCTGGGTATTCAAAAACATTGAAGAGTTCGGAGGGGATCCGGAGCTGATTTTTGTATCGGGTCACTCGGCAGGCGGATACCTCGCCAGCATGGTGGGGCTCGATAAAAGCTATTTGGCAAAGCGTGAGGTAGATGCCGATCAGATCGCCGGACTGATCCCTTTCAGCGGACATACTATTACCCATTTTACGGTGCGTACAGAGAGGGGGATTGAAGGCACTCAGCCCATTATTGATGATATGGCGCCCCTGTTCCATGTTCGGAAGGATGCTCCGCCCCTTCTATTGATTACGGGCGACCGGGAAATGGAGATGATGGGCAGGTATGAGGAAAATGCATACATGATGCGCATGATGAAGGTGGTGGGTCATCCCGATACAAGACTCTACGAAATGGGTGGCTATGGACACAACATGCTTACACCCGCCTTTCCCCTGCTCATCAATGAGGTGAGACGCATATCCGGATTGAAGAATTAAGGGCTCACTTCCCGAAAGACGATCCCTTGATAAGGGGACAAAACACCGGCTTCAAACAAGCAGCCAAGATTTCCGTTGCCCAGACGGGTCAGATCCGAATAGGCACTCGGTCCCTCATGCAGAACCATAGATTCTATCCAGCTCTTGCCCTGGTCCTGGCTGGACCGGAGGGTGAGATTCTCACGCCTGTTCTCATTAGCCGGATTCAGAAAATACAGAGTATGATTGTCCCCCTCCTCTTCAAAAACCGATAACATGCTTGCCTGGCAGAGGGGCTCGATCAATGTCTCGTCCGAACTGATATCCCCCCAGGTGATTCCGCCATCTTTACTAATAGCAATCTTCCTGCTTTTATGGATTCTGTCGTAGTTTCGCATATTCAGCATAAGTCTTCCATCGGGCAGTTCAGCAACCGTGCATTCATTCACCTGGTCCTGAGGGGTGGTTCTTCCCAGATTCCAGCTCTTTCCATGGTCGTCCGAATAGATGGAGTGGGAGTATAATTTCTTTGATCCGGCTTCAATGTGATCGCAGGGTATAAGCAGCCTGCCTTTGGCCGGGCCTAAGGTAAGCTGGATTCCATGACAGGGACCGGTGGCATACCAGGTCCAGTTTTCCTTTTTCACCGAGTTGGTAATTTCCTGTGGTCCCGTCCAGCTTAAGCCATCATTGTCTGAACTCATAACAAAAATCCGCCGGGTATCTTTGCTAATTCCATCAATGATCGCCCTTTCATGGTCCTCTCCCAGATTCCAGGTAGAAAGCAAATGGATGGTCCCTGTGCTTTCATCCACCACTGGAGCCGGATTTCCGCAAACACGCTTTCCGTCGTCCCAGATTACTTGTAATTCACTCCAGGTCTGCCCATTATCCATGGATCTCTTCATAACCAGGTCGATATCGCCGGTATCGGAGCAGCCATTCTTACGACCCTCGGCAAAGGCAAGAAGAGTACCATTCGTAGAGCTAACGATGGCAGGGATGCGAAAACACTGGTAGCCTTCGGTCCCGCTTTCAAACAGGTATTCCAGTGCTGCCTGAGCGGACACCTGGCCACAAAGGGCCATGAAAGTGAATAATATTACACTTTTCATATCTCCTCTATTTGATTGTAAAGCCTTAAGATCTGAACCAGAATACATAGGTGCATTCTGAGCATACGAAACAACGTGCCGTTTTGTTAGCAAAATCTACATCAAAAAGACTGGCCACTGCTGTATTCATCTGAGCTGCAGTCTCAATAAACTGGTCATTGTCACAAACCGGACAAATCAGTTTCCGGTCTTTTACCATCACTGTATCGGGCTTTCTTTTGCTGAAGCGTGTCATATGAATAGGAATTAATTTCTTGAATCAAGTTATGGATTCCCAGCCTGAAAAGGGAAAAAAGCAGGAACTAATCTACCACTGCAGTGAATTCAATCTCCACCATGGCCTCTGGCCTGATCAGGGCACTTATCTCCACCATGGTGGTGGCTGGCCTGATCTGGCCAAAGAATTCCCTATGGGCCCTGCCCACGGCCTCCCATTGGGATATATCGGTCACAAAGATTCGGGTACGGATCACATCCTGCAGAGTAGCCCCGGCCTCCTGAAGAATCCCATTGGCAATCCTGATGATCTCCTTCGTCTGAAGGTAAGGATCTCCTACTCCTACTGAGTTTCCTTCTCCATCGAGGGCGATGGTTCCAGTCACTTCAATCAGATTCCCTGCTCTGACTGCACGGGAGTAACCGACGATCTCTTCCCAGGGTGCCCCGGAGGAATATTTTTTCTTTGTTATCATGGATTTTAAGGATTTGCTCAACAATATAACAATCTATTGGCTCTCAAACCAGCGAAAAATTATTGCATTTCCTTGAATCCTGTCAAAAAACATGGCAATCAGCCTAATTATATACAAGTTATTGTGTATATTTGACACATTAAATAAACTTAAGACAAAAAAATTATGAAAGACATCAGAAACTTCGTTCTGCTTCTAGCAGTTATGTTTGCACTCTCCTCCTGCGCCGGTTCCAAGGTTGCCAAAGATCCACATGCCCAATACATGGGCAACTGGGAATATGTGGTTGAAGATCTTCCTGTAGATATTGATGGAACCATGATACTATCCAAAGTGGAAGGAGTCATAAAGACTGTACTGTCTAATCCCATGGGAGATATGGAGATAGAAGGAGCCACCATCGTGGATGGTGTATTTAAAGCCGAATTCGACGCACAGGGAAACCTTGTGGAGCTGGAAGGGACATTTGAGGGGGATAGCTACAACGGTGTCCTGGTGGTACAGGATACAGAGTTTGTGATGACAGCCAAAAAAGCACAATAGGCTAAACCAACAAGGATGAGAAGACGTACCTTTCTTCGGAATTCTACAGCTGCTGTAGCAGGGGTATCCCTGCTCAACACCGGATTTATCTCGCACAGGGCAGCCATTTCGAGGGATATTGGGATCCAGCTATACACCCTGGCTAAGCCCCTTTCCGATGATTTCCCCGGAGTGATTAAGAAACTGGCTGAATTCGGGTATAAGAACCTGGAATTTGCCGGTCCTTACTACTTCAGTTCGGAAGAGGAGATCAAAAACAATCCTTTGATCAGCATAATGGGACTGAAAGGATATGGATATCACGGCCATACCCCCAAAGAAATCCGGACCATGCTGGACGATCTGGGATTAAAGTCCAAATCGGTCCACATCGATGATTCCTCCCTGAAACACAGCATAGATGAGGCCATCGACGCTGCCAAGATCATCGGGCAGGAGTATATTTTGAGTCCCATGTTCATTGGACGCTCGGCTGATGACTACAAGGCAGCTGCCGAACTTTACAATAAGTTTGGCGAAAAATGCAAAGCTGCCGGTATCCAGTACGGCTACCATACCCACAGTCAGGAATTTGCCCTATATGATGGTAAAACCGCCTTTGATATCCTTGTGCAGAACACCGATCCTGAACTCTGCTGTTTTGAATTGGATCTTTTCTGGGCCGAGGTAGCCGGAGTGGATCCGGTGAAACTGATTAAGAAGTATCCGGGAAGGGTGAAATTGCTTCATCTCAAGGAAATGAAACAGAAGCTTGAAAAGGCCTATGCTTCCAATGAACCCTTTGATAACATGGCTATTGCCATGGAACTCATGGGCAAGCAAACCATTATTGGGGAAGGTATTATCGATTTTAAAGGCATCATCGACCAGGTGGATGATACAGGAATTGACTACATGGTTGTTGAGAGCGATTTCCCTCCCGAACCCATAAAGTTTGCAGAGGAAAGCATCAAGAATTTAAAGAAGATCCTCTCTTAGTTAAAAGTTACGTCACCTGTGTTAAATTCCACAGGTGACGTAACATCTTTTCAGATTCTCCGTTTCATCAGGAAGGTGCAGCATTTATGCACCCTTTACTGCTTGGAAAGCGTGAGAAACCCTAAAATTATAGTAGCCTTCCTGCTGGCATTTTTGCTGAACTCAACAGCATGGTCGCAGGGAACCGGATTCCTGGACCATCTCAGGATTGGATTTGGGATAGGCGTCAACGCCTCTCAGATCGCAGTACTTCAAACCTACAATGTATTTGAGGACCTGACAGGGACCACCTACACAAACGAATACACTGGCATGTTAAAGAATATTGGCAACCAGTATTTCGTTCATGCCGAATGGTTCAACGACTATTTTATTGTCACTCTGAAGCCAGGTACCTACACCTACCGCTTCAAAAAAGTCAACGATGTCGTTTTCGCCAACGAAACTACTACCCAGGAAACACCCTACCTGTTACGCTATATCGCTGTTCCATTGGAAGTCAGGTACAGGTTCGATCTTCTGAGATTCCGGCCTTATGCAGGTGCAACAGTTTCTTACAGCCACATGCTTACCTCGCTCGATGCTTCCAACCAGACCTTTATCAGACCCAAGGTGACTGCCGGAGCTGTGGCAGGTACCTACATCGACCTGCGCTATGTAATCCTCGACCTGAATGTGGCCTATCTTGCGGGGATTCATAATATCACCAGCAAGTCCAATCGTTTCGCCACCGGCAATGGTAGCACTTTTGCCCAGGACGATATCCTTCTCAACGACCTTCAGATAAATCTCTCCCTCCTGTTTTCCCTGCAGAAGCAGAAGCATTATAGCAACGTAGAGTGTTTTTATTAGAACCATGATTAGAGAGCTAGGCCATATCCCCCTTTTCATCCTGCTTGTATTTGGAAGCAGTGCATGCGAAATAGATCAGAAGGAAATTCTTCCCGAGGACGGATTCCTGAAAATTTACAACCATCCCGAAGAGCAGCTTGCCTACTACCCGGAAAGTGTGGTAGAACTCCCGGGGGGTGGCTATGTTTTTCTTTCAGCAGTAAAGGATGAAAACGACGAGGTAGAATACCCATACACCAACCTGGTAAGGACAAGTGCTTCGGGCGAGGTAAGCTGGTCGCTCGACAACGATTGGAGGGCCCCCGCTTCAAAGCTTATGCTGATTAACGGTACTGTGGGTTTTGTGGCCATGAACCAGCAATTTGACGCCTACCTGATCCTGGTCAATCCTGCCACTGGCGATGTCACCGAACAGCACAATCTGGAAATGACCATGCCCCTTTATGCTCATATGGATAGTCAGGGCAGGCTGGTGGTGCTTGGCTACGATTTTGTGACCAGATCTTCGTGGATCTCCCAGTATAACGGCAGTTATCAGGTGCAGCGAAGCAATAAATTGCCTGTCAATACCGACCTGGAATACCTGGTCCAGCGTCACCTCAACAAAACAGGACAGGATTATCCCTTCTTTATTGGAGAGTACCGCAACGCTCCGGCTTCGGGATACTCTGTGAATTGCTTTTACAACTATACCCTGCGGACCGTCTTTCTCGATCAGGCCTCCCTGAGCGCCACCGGGGATATATACTCCTTTCAGACCGAAGAGGGGATCAGTTCAGTGATTCAGAAATCGGCTTCCCTTTTTGGTGTGACCAGCTATTATGAAGGGAACAACTACATCATGCCCGCTGCGGAAATCGATGTAAACTCCAGTTCCAACATCAAGGATCTTCCAGCCGATCCCCTGTATGAACTTACTTACCGGGCCGAGGTAATTGCCGGGAACCTGGTCCTCGATACAGCATCCTATTGCCTGTTTGTGTCCCAGACCAATGATAACTCCCTGGTAATCTATCAGTATGAAGATGGGACCGATGTTCTTATAAACACCCTGTACAGGGAATTTGACCAGGTTGTGGTAGTAAACGATGTGATACAAACCGCAGATAAGGGCATCGCCATACTTGGAGGAATCTATATCCTTGGAAAATACCAGCGACCCTTCCTGGTCAAGATGACCCAGGATCCCTTCCTCCCTGAAGAAGAGTAAGCCCTACTCCTCTTATAGTTTCAGGAACTTGCTGCTATAGCTTTTACCCAGATGAATCATCTGCAGGTGGTACATGCCATTCTCCAGATCAGACACATCCATGCCATAGCTGTTAGCACCAAAGACTCCTTCCCCGTTTATGGATTTTACCTTCCTGCCTGCTGCATCAATCACATGAAGTGTGACCTGTCCCCGGAGCTCCAGCAAGACCTGGATATGGAGCTGATCCTGAACCGGATTAGGATAGAGATGCAGGGAAGTTGCATTTTTCCCTGGCGTGTAGGGGGAATCTACTCCTGTGGTGTTCACAATAGGCAGTCTGTCATTTACCCAGTCGCTGAATCCGGTCTGAATTAATGCCTCATTATCTCCTTCAAACCAGTCCTGGATCACAGAGGTGTAGATCTGCCTGTAATCGATGTTGTAGACCAGGTTGTTTCGATTAGCCGCCATCGTATCCTCATCCAGAAGGGGATTTACCCCGTAGATGCCGTTATTGAGCTGGGTACCGAATACGAATACCGGGGTTGCGGTACCATGGTCCGTTCCGTAAGAGTCGTTGGACTTGGCCCGGCGCCCGAATTCGGTAAAGGTGAGAGACAAGACCTTGTCATCTATCTGCAGGTTGGCCAGGTCATCGTAAAAGGCCTTGACGGCGCCTGAAAGGTTGTGCAGCAGGGCAGCATGTAAGCCCAGGCTGGGATCGTGTTCATCCACCTGCTCGCCATGGGTATCAAATCCACCGATCCGGCAAAGGAAGATCTTTGTTTTTACCCCTCCTTTAATAAGTCTGGCAATAAGTTTAAGCTGAGAGCTCAGGTTGTTGGCCCGGATGGGTGAGGCATAAGGATATACCTCCGGGTATTCCACAGTGGAGTTGCTGCCAGCATCATATACCTCCTTCAGGCGTCCGGCATACTGGTTTGATTTTTTCTCAAACTCCATGATGTACCTGAGTTCATCTCCGGCATGACTATCCGGGAATGCAATGGGCGGATCCACGCCCACGCTATTAATCAGCTGGTAAAACTGCTCCGGACTTCCTATGTTTAGCCCGATGGGAATGCCATTCTCCCGGTGAAAAGCCAGGGAGAGGGTTCCGCTCAATTCGATGCCAATAGGATCCAGCATGGTAGCACTGGGATAGGCATCGGGATAACCTGGATATATGTTATCCAGGTAGCGTCCCATCCAACCCGACTCATAGCTGTTGGTTTGGGACTCATCGGTTCCCATAAATACCACGTCCCGGCCCCTGAAATGGGAAAGGTTCATATCGGGATAACCCACGTTCTGGATGATGGCTACCTTGTCCTGATCATACATCTCCTTGAAAGCCAGCATCTCGGGATGAAGACCGACCCTGGCGTTCTCATCCACTGTATTGTCCACCTCCAGGTAAGATCGGGTCCCAGTATGCCTGATCGCAATGTTGGGACGCAGGTTGTAATAATCGTCATACTGAGATATGGGAATCAGAGTATTGAGCCCGTCATTTCCTCCATGCATCTGGATAAATACCAGTACCTTATCGTTGACACTGTCCGCTGCCATTCGCTTCAATGCAGGATTGCCTGCAAGCAGGTTCAGCGGTACGCCACCCAGGGTAAGCCCTGCAGCGCTTCCGTAGGCCACGTTCCTAATAAAATTTCTTCTCTTCATAGCTCTTAGTAAAGTTGAAATTCAGGGGTTTCTATGAGCGAGGATAGCAGCAATTCAAGCAGGCCGCGTACCACGGTATCGTCTTTTGGGTTGGAAGCAAGATAGATGCTCCATTCCTGAGCCCAGAGACCTCTGGCATAAGTCAAATCTGTTCCCGTATAATCAAGAAAGACTGTGTAGAGGAAATAATCGTAGCGTTCCTGGGTGGGAGGTAGGGGAAAAAGATGTGCCACCAGCACATTCATAAGCTCGACAGCATCTCCGGGATCGGTGATGTTCCCCGAGTTTTGCACCCAATCCACTATGTCCAGTTCAAAGGTGCGTGTGGTGGACTCATCCACCTTCCCCATCAGGACTGCCCCGCTCTGGTAGCGGTGAGCCAGGGCATAGGTGGTGATCCAGTTCCGGTTGTAAGCAGGAATCTGATGATAGGCAGGATATCCGGCCACTTCGAAGGGCTCATAGAAATTCAGGCCCTGATCCACCAGTTTACTCACCACATAGCTCTGATCCTGGTAGAAAGTGGCCGTCTCCGTATCCCGGTCAGGAAACTGGATATCAAAAAGCCTGAATAGTCCGGTAAAGACATCCACCGGCGATTTGATAAGGGCGCCTATGTTGTCGTTTTCATTCACTGCATCGTCTGCATCATAAAAATGCTCGCTCTTCAACAATAGGCTAAGAGCATCGATGAGCACAAAACCATTGTTTATCAATTCTGTGGCCAGGGGTTCAATGATGTCTGTTTCGACTTCTGCTGAAATAAAATGATATACAAAGAAGCGATAGAGTTTTCTGGCAATGAAACGGGCCGTCTCCGCCTGGGCGAACATCATCTCAATCATCGCATCCAGTTCTGCGTAGGCTGCCTCTACCGTGGCAAAGCCCTCTACCAGGGGCGCCGGTTCAATGATGGCCCCTCCGAATTTGGAGGAAAAGACCTTCTGACCCGTGTCATGCTCGGTGGCCAGATCGGTCGTCCCATCCCCGGCCTTATGGGATTGCATTTTGCCAATGGGGAGACCTGTATCGGGATCCAGGAAAGAGAAGGTATCGTCCAGTTCCCAACCCGTGAGTACACGTGTAGCCGCCTTAATATCGTCCTCGGTGTAGTTGGTATAATCCCCTTCAGCAATCTGCGGCCCCTTCCCGATGCCATAGAGTTCAAACATCTCCCTGGCAAAGTTCTCGTTGGGGGAATTCTTTTTGTTGGAATATCCATCCAGGTACCTGAGCATGGCATTATCCACACAGATCTTCTTAAAAAGATCCTTGAAGCTGCCGTAGGCATAGTACCTGAAGAGTCCATTCTGGTAATAGATAGCCTCACTGGAGTTGATTTCTGTCCAACGGGCTGGGAGGTGAGTGTGCAAAAACCAGGTAAGACGCTCTTTGAGAGTGAGGGGTGCCTGCCGCATCACATCCAGGTGCCAGGCCTGGAAAAATCCAAACAGATCATCCTGTTCGCTATTGCTATCGCCTGCCAGCGGCGGACCAGCCACACCTGTGGGATCGACCCAGGTTAGTCCTGGAGTAGCCGGATCAAGAGGCGGTGAGGGGTCTGGAGCTGTATCGTCAAGCAACAGGGTCATGGCAGCACCTGCAGTTAGGCCTGCAAAAGAATCTATCTCACTGATGGAAGGTCCAAAAGTGGTTCTGCGCAGCAGATGGGCGGCCCGGGATCGACCCAGGGGACCTGTGATTTCGTTTAGGGAAGCCATTGGCTGTGGTTTTCTTTAGAAAACGAAAATGCGACCATTTGGTTGCACTTCAAATGTTAAAGCTTTGTTATATAGATAAGGTCCGGATTAATCCGGTTTCGGAGGAGACTCAGGTTACCTGGTCCCTGGAGCTGGGGTAACGCTCATAGGTCTTTTTCTCCATGATCTCCTTCAACTGTTTTACAGCCAGGAAAATTTCTTCGTAGGAAGTATATAAAGGAGTGATTCCCAGTCGAATATTATTTGGCTCACGAAAATCGGGTATGACCACATTCCCTCCTGAACCGGGATCGGTCAGGGCCTTGCAAATGCGATAGCCTTCGGCATGCTTCAGAGCGACGTGAGAGCCCCTCTTCTCGGAAAATTCGGGAGAGCCTATTCTGAATCCGTGCTTCAGCAGCCATTCATTGGCCAGTGAAATCAGGTATTCCCCCTGGGCCACGCTTTTTTGCCGGAGGGAGCCAATCCCGGCCTCCAGGACCATGTCGAGCGAGGGTTCAAGTCCCGATATGGAGATTACCGGCGGGGTGCCGGTCAGAAACTTCCGTATTCCCTTCGATTCCCTGTAATTCAGTTTAAATTCAAAGGGATTCTTCTCTCCAAACCATCCCTGGATGGGATTCACCATCTTTTCCTGCAGCTCCCTCTTCACGTACAAAAACGCGGGGGAACCGGGTCCGCCGTTCAAATACTTATATGTACAGCCGATGGCCAGATCCACATTGGCCCTGTTCAGGCTAACAGGCACCGCTCCTACCGAATGACTCAGATCCCAGAGCACCAGTGCTCCATGCATATGGGCCAGCTCGCTTACCCGTTCCATATCGTACATATAGGAACTTTTATATGCCACATGTGAAAGGGTAACCAGGGCCGTACGCTGAGAGATGATCCTCACAAACTCGGTCATGTCCGATGAGATCCCGTCGGGCGATTTCAAGAGCCTCAGGGTGTGGTTTCCACCAAACTGTTTGACAAGTCCCTGAAGAATGTAGAGGTCGGATGGAAAATTCATGTCATCCGAGAGAATCTCTGTGCGTTCCTCTTTGAGTTTCAGCGCTCCGTATGCAAGTTTGTAGAGATTGACTGAAGTAGAATCGGATACAATTACCTCATCGGGATGTGCTCCGATGATCTGGGCAATTTTCTTCCCAAGCCGGGCTGACTGCTGATACCATCCTTCGTTCCAGCTTCTGATGAGCCGGTCGCCCCATTGCTCCTTGATGGCTGTCTCCATATGGTCCGCCGTAAGAAGTGGCAGCCTGCCCAAAGAATTGCCATCCAGGTAGATGAGGGAAGGATCCTTAATCACAAAACGCTGCCTGAAGCGCTTCAGGGAATCATCCTGATCTAGCATCCTGGCATGTTGAAGCGTATTAGTGTCAGTCATATGTCAGAGCAGCTTGGTGGCCTCTTTGTCAAGGTACCATTCCAGGTAGTCAGAAACCGGATTCACATAAAAGGCCGGATAGTCCATAAACTTACCCTCCTTCATTAAAATATCTTTCACCACTTGAGCTTTCTCGGTCCCGGTGGTGATAAAAGAGACCCGTTTGGCAGCGTTGATCACTCCTCCGGTAATGGAGATCCTCTGCTGTCCCGTCTCCGGATGGCTAGCTACCACGCATGCTTCTTCAGCCTTCCACAAAGCTATCTGGTTTGGAAAAATAGAGGCCGTATGACCGTCCTTACCCAGTCCCAGCCATATCCAGTCAAATTCAGGAAATCCATCCACCGCAGGAACTTGATCCATTAACAATTTAGCATAACGTTCAGCTTCCCTTTCGGGATCCTCCTCTCCCCTGATCTGGTGTACCTGGTCGCGGTGCAGCCCCAGGGGCTCAAGCATGGCCTTAAAGGCAGTTCCATAATTGCTTTCGGGGTGATCAGCCGGGACGCATCTTTCATCGACCCAGTAGAGATGAATCTGAGACCATTCTTCTCTCCTGGTTTCTGCGGCCAGGAGTCTGAATATGTTCAGGGGTGTGGATCCTCCCGACAGTGCAATGCGCAGCGGTAAGCCTGCACCGCTTAATTCCCCAAGGACGCGCTGAAATTCGCATACAAATGCAGCCGCCAGCGAATCCTTATCTGGATAAATATAATTTCTTTGTCGATGCATCACAATTCACAATAGAGTCCGTCATCGGCCAGGTTTTTACTGGGATTGCGCCAGCAATGATCCTTTCCATCAATCATCTGGTCTGCTGACTCCGGCCCCCAGGTGCCGCAAGGATATCCATGTAGTGGGATTTGAGGATTATCCTTCCAGGCTTTTAGTATTGGGTCCACAAAGTGCCATGCAGCTTCCACTGCATCGCCCCTTGCATAGAGGGTGCTATCTCCCTGCATGCAGTCGAGCAGCAGGCGTTGATAAGCTTGTGGTATATAACTATCTGTCAGATCTTTATAATGAAAGTCCATGTTTGCTTCCTGTACATTAAAACCCGCTCCCGGCACCTTCATTCCAAATTTCAAAAGAATCCCCTCATCGGGCTGTATCCTGATCACCAAAGCGTTTCCCCGCTCTGTAATGCCCTCATGCTGTACAAACAGGGTGTGTGGAGAAGGTTTAAAGTGGATCACGATTTCGCTTACCCGGTTGGGGAGTCGTTTGCCCGTACGAAGGTAAAAAGGCACTCCTCCCCATCTCCAGTTATCAATAAACAACTTCATGGCCACAAAAGTTTCCGTCCGGCTCTCTTCAGGGACTCCCTTTTCGGACCTGTAGCCCTCCATGAGTTCTCCCCGCACATGCGAAGCCACATACTGTCCCCTGATTACCTGTTTGGCAACCTGCTTCCCTTCAATAGGTCTAAGCGACTGAAAAACTTTCAGCACTTCGTTTCGAATGGCATCCGAACTGATCACTGTGGGAGGCTCCATGGCCACCAGTCCCAGGAGCTGAAGCAGGTGGTTTTGCAACATGTCCCTCAAGGCTCCACTATTATCGTAATATCCGCCCCTGGTGCCTACACCCAGGCTTTCAGCAGCAGTAATCTCCACATGGTGCACAAAGTTCCTGTTCCAGAGAGGCTCGAAAATCCCATTGGAAAAACGGGTCACCAATACATTCTGAACGGTCTCCTTGCCCAGATAATGGTCAATCCGGTACACCTGATGTTCACTGAGGTAAGAGAGCAGTGTCCGGTTCAAATCCGAAGCAGATGGATAGTCTGTTCCAAAGGGTTTTTCAATTATGATCCGTCTCCAGTTATCCTCTTCCCCTGTGAGTCCGGCTGCACACAGCAACTGGGGAATGGTTCCGTAAAGGGCAGGAGGAGTGGCCAGATAGAAAATATAGTTGGGAGGGATTTGCAGGTCCCTGGATAGCTCTTCAAGCCTTTGGGCCAAACCACTGTAAACGTCCTCCGCTTCAGGATCCATGCTGTGGTAATGCAGCAAGGGAAGTATGGCGGAAGGATCTTCCATATGCCCGGATATCATCTCCCTGTATGAATTGTCTTCATAC
>Ga0316191_10000435_pt1 | contig 27140 bp, 20 predicted proteins | sample Eddworburr2cm_MG_FD_204928 | JGI IMG/M metagenome (GOLD analysis project Ga0316191, IMG submission 204928) | Coastal sediment microbial communities from Maine, United States - Eddy worm burrow 2 cm | ecosystem: Environmental > Aquatic > Marine > Coastal > Sediment | place: USA: Maine... | reverse complement strand
GCTGTTCATCCCTGCTGTCAGACTGGATTACTTTTACCGCATGCTCCCCAGGTGGGAGATTGGTTTTATGGGAAATTATGAGATCGATCATTATATGATTGTGGATGAGCAGATTGAAATAGATCATGCCGTGGTTCTTGCCCTGGTGGGGATGTTCAAAATCACCGACCATTGGGGAGTATTTACAGGAGGTGGAGCTGAAATATTGCCCCAGCTTACAAGGGGGATTTTCAGGCTTGGAACCGAGTATACCATCGACCTTAAGAAAAACTTTGCCCTGGTTCCTAAACTCTTCCTCGATTTCAGGGGGAATTACCTTACCTGGTCCGCTGCCTTAACTATCGCAAAAAAATTCTGAATTAATACTCCGGATCCCATCCATCTGTAAGTTGTGGTTTATGCCACTCACGATGGGTATAAGCAGCTGCTTCTTCCCTGACCGGCTTCCGGTCTTTCTCCTCCAGCAGATCCCTGTTTTCAGCCAAAGTGTGCCAGCGTGCCGATAGTTCCTGAACCAATTCCGGGTGCTCTCCTGCCAGGTTATGCTGCTCAAAGCGGTCTGAATCCATGTGGTAAAGCTCCCACTGACTTCCGTAAAAACTGACTACCTTCCACTCCCCTTTCCTCAGGGCCCGGCAGGAGCCAAAACGGAAGTAGAGCTCCTCATGCGGCTCGCGTACTTCGCCTTTGAACAAGGGAAGCAGGGATTTGCCCTGCAAAGGCTGCAGACCTTCCCTTTCGGGATAGGTGGCTCCCGACACCTCCAGGCAGGTGGCCATCACATCGATCAGGTGGCCGGGACTTCTCTCCCATTGTCCCTCCCTCGCTATATGCCCCGGCCAGTGGACCACCAGGGGGGAGGAGATACCTCCCTCGTGCTGTGTTTGTTTATAGTGCAGCAGAGGGGTGTTGCCCACCGTGGCCCAGCTTGCATCGTATAGCAGGAAGGAGCCTCCCTCCCAGGGTGGCGTCTCCAGGTTCCTGCTTCTTTCAAAGGGACAGGCTCCATTGTCGGAACAGATCATGATGAGGGTATTTTCCATCACACCTTTCTCTTCCAGGTAGTGTACCAGCCGTCCAATGTTCTGGTCCACGCGATCCACCATAGCCGCAAACACGCTCATACGAAAACTTTCAAATTCCTGTTGCTTCCGGGAAAGCGAGTCCCATGGGTTCATATGATCCGGCAGAGGTGGGAGGGCTAAAGAGGATTCGAAAATGCTCAGAGCCTGCTGACGGGCATACCTCTCTTCCCTGATCCGGTCCCAACCCATGTCATAGACTCCCAGGTATTTTTCTATTTCCTCCCGGGGTGCCTGGAGGGGATAATGGGGTGCATTGAAGGCCACATAGTGAAAGAAGGGCTTCCCGCTGGCCAGGGCCTCATCCAGGAATTCCAGGGAATAATCCACATTGGCATCGGTGGTATAAAAGTCCTCATCAAAGTCGGTCCAGGGCTCACCGTTGTATCTGAAGGTGCTGTCTCCCCTAAAGAAATCTGTGGCCCCGGAGAGGTGTCCCCAGTAACGTTGAAATCCAAAATCAGTGGGCTGTTTATGAAGGTGCCACTTACCCGCCATGGAGGTAAAATAGCCGGACAAGCCCAGGACTTCGGCTATGGTGGTGGCCCTTACCAGGCTCTCATCCCCTGCCTGGGTGCAATAAAGCCCGGTAAGCAGGGAGACCCTTGAGGAATGGCACTTGGCCGTATTGTAGAACTGGGTGAAGCGCAATCCGTTTTCTGCCAGCTCATCGATGTTGGGCGTTTGTATTTCGCTCCCGTAACACCCGAAATCTGAAAAACCCAGGTCATCTACCATGATCAGCAGAATGTTAGGAGCCTGGGGTTTGGGGGACTGGCAGGAAGGCATGGTCAGAACACATGCTATCACCAAAAGGCTAAGGACAGGTGTTCTCATATTCTGCGTACCCTTTTTTCAATGGCATCAAAATGCACCGCCACCTGGTCCCAGCGTTTCAGCAGCTTTTGAGCCGAATCAGGTACGTAACATTTTTCATAATCCTTCCCCTGGAATTTGATGACATCCTGCAGGGAATCAAAGGTCATGATGGTGACAAACTCCACCTCATCCTTCACATTACGCCGGAATAGCTCTACGCAACTGTAACCTCCGATCTCTTTTGCCTCGATCCCCGGGAAGACTACCTTATGCAAAAGTTCCTGGTAAGCGTCAGCATTCTTGGGAGTGGTCCATCCGTGCCAGATACGTTTAATTGCCATGATTTCCAGTTTTAAATTTTATAGAATTACATCCAATATACGCTATCTTCGGGTCAAAATTTCGGGGCGTGAATAAAAAGATTCTCAAGCTTGCTATTCCGAACATCATCAGCAACATCTCCATCCCCTTGCTGGGCATAGTGGATATGGCTCTGATGGGACACCTGGAATCGGATTCATACATCGGGGCCATTGCCCTGGGTTCTCTGATTTTTAATTTCATTTACTGGGGACTGGGATTCATGAGGATGGGAACCAGTGGATTTACCGCACAGGCCTGGGGAAGAAAGGACCTAAGCGAAACCATCCTGGTGTTCTCCAGAGCCGTATTTATTGCCATTGTCACCGGCACCCTGCTCCTCCTGGTCCAGAAACCCATAGAGATTCTCAGTTTCCTTGTATTAAAGGGAGAAAGCCAGGTGGAAGAATTGGCCATGGCCTACTTCAGGATCAGGATCTGGGCCGCTCCGGCTGCATTGGGACAGTTTGCCCTGCTGGGATTCTTCCTGGGTATGCAAAACGCCAGGCTTCCCATGGTGGTCCTGGTAAGCACCAATGTGATCAACATTGGCTTATCTTACCTCTTCGTGATGAAACTGGGCATGGAGTCCAATGGAGTGGCTCTGGGCACAGTGATAGCTCAGTACAGCGGACTATTTTTAGCTCTCTTCTTTTTCAGGAAGTATTTCCGGCGTTTGTTCAGATACTGGTCTCTTCAGGGAACCCTCCAATGGACAAAACTGAAACACTTCCTGCTGATCAACAAGGATATTTTTATCAGAACCATGTGCCTCGTAGCTGTCTTTTCCATCTTCACAGCCCGCTCAGCCAGCACGGATGTTCTGAACGAAGGAGAAGATACCATCCTGGCCGTGAATTCCCTGCTGATGCAGTTCTTTATGTTCTTCTCCTTTCTCATCGATGGCTTTGCACATGCTTCGGAAGCCCTTACCGGAAAATTTATTGGGGCAGGAGACCGCTTATCACTGAAACACTCTGTCCGATTAATGTTTATCTGGGGTACAGTAATCAGCATGATTTTCACCCTGCTTTACCTAAGCGGGGGGAATGCCATTTTCAGGGCACTGACCAATAATGCGGAGGTGATTGCCAATGCCAAACCCTATTTTTTCTGGATAATATTGATCCCCATGGTCTCCTACAGTGCCTTTCTCTGGGATGGTATCTTTATTGGAGCTACCGCGGGTCCGGAAATGCGTAACGCCATGCTGGCATCGACCCTGGTGGTTTTCTTTCCAGCTTACATCCTGGCTGGCCGTTTCATGGGCAACCATGGACTATGGCTCGCCTTTATTCTCTTTATGATCGCCCGGGGAATAAGTATGCAGGTGATGTCTAAGAAGGCTGTCTGGTCAAAAGTAAGCTGAAATCTACTCGCTGAATAAAGCTCCCAGGGTGGCAATCAGGTCCTCTCCTCTTAGCTCTGTGGCTACGATCTTTCCTGAATTATCTATCAGGAAATTCTGGGAGACCTGCCTGAGGGCATAAAAGCTGACCATATCGTTTTCCTTCCATGGCTCCAGCGAACAGACATTGGTCCAGATCAAGCCATCCACCAAAGAAGCATAGGCCAGTGTATCGGCTGGTCTTTCCTGGCCCTCTTCCGGGGAGGTTTTGTTGTTACCCCTCTGACAGGATCCCATGACAAGTATGGTCAGTATGAAAAGTAATAGGATCTGCTTCATAGTTGTTCTATTTCTCCCGTTTACGTTCGAATTCCTTTAAGAGGATCTTGCGCAAGCGGATCGATTTCGGGGTTACTTCCACGTACTCATCTGCTCCTACATACTCCAGGGACTCTTCCAGAGAGAATATGGTGGCTGGTACAATGGATACCTTTTCGTCCGATCCCGACGCCCGCATGTTGGTCTGTTTTTTGGTCTTGGTCACATTGACCACCAGGTCGTCCTGCTTGGTATGCTCCCCGATCACCTGTCCCTCATAGATTGCGTCCATGGGGTCGATGAAAAACTTGCCACGATCCTGCAGTTTGTCGATGGAATAGGCAATGGCAGTGCCTGTTTCCATAGCAATCAGGGCTCCATTACGCTTGCGCACCAACTCTCCCTTCCAGGGCTCATATCCGGAAAATCGATGGGAAAAAACCGCACTTCCTTCGGTGGCGGTCAAAATGGGTTGTCTCAAACCTATCAAGCCTCTGGCTGTAATCTTAAACTCCAGGTTTACACGATCGTCCTTCTTCTCTATGTTCAGGATATCCCCCTTGCGACCGGTGACTATCTCAATTACCTTTCCCGAGAATTCCTCATCCACATTGATGTAAAGCAGCTCCACCGGTTCGTGTTTAAATCCGTCTATCTCCTTGATGACCACCTTGGGCTGTCCAAGCTGCAACTCATATCCTTCCCGGCGCATGGTCTCAATCAAAATGCTCAGGTGAAGAATCCCCCTTCCATAGACCCTCAATCGGTCGGGCGAATCGGTATCTTCCACCTTCAATGCCAGGTTCTTTTCAGTTTCCTTAAAAAGGCGGTCGCGCACATGCCTGGAGGTCACAAATTTCCCCTCCTTACCAAAGAAGGGCGAGTTGTTGATGGTAAAAAGCATGCTCATGGAAGGCTCATCGATGGAAATGGGAGGCATGGCCTCGGGATTTTCAAAATCGGCAATGGTATCTCCAATATCAAAATCTTCCAGTCCCAGCACGGCCACAATCTCGCCCGAAGAAATCTCCTCCTTGGTTTTCTCTTTTCCCAGGCCCTCAAAAGTAAACAGCTCCTTCACGGTGGATTTGTGGTTCAGACTATTTCGCTGAACGATGCTTATCTGGTCGCCCATTTTTATGCTTCCTCTATGAATCTTGCCCACGGCTATCCTGCCCGTATAAGAGGAATAATCGAGGGAGGAGATCTGCAGCTGCAGGGTTCCCGGATTTTCCACAGGGGCATCGAAATACTCTATGATGGTATCCAGTAGATGGGTCATGTCATCGGCGGGAGTCTTCCAGTCGGATCCCATCCAGCCTTGCTTGGAAGAGCCATAAACTGTTGGGTATTCCAGCTGTTCCTCTGTGGCATCAAGGGCAAACATCAGCTCAAATACCAGTTCGTTGGTTTCGTCGGGTTTGCAATTGGGCTTGTCCACCTTGTTGACTACTACGATCACCTTCTTGCCCAGCTCCAGAGCCTTCTGCAATACAAAGCGTGTCTGGGGCATGGGCCCTTCTAAGGCATCCACCAGTAACAAAACGCCTTCTGCCATATTCAGTACCCTCTCCACTTCCCCTCCAAAGTCGGAGTGACCCGGAGTATCGATGATATTAATCTTGGTCCCCTTATACCGGACCGAAACGTTTTTTGAAAGGATGGTAATGCCCCGCTCCCGCTCCAGATCGTTGGAGTCGAGGATCAGATCCCCCATCTCCTGATTATCTCGGAAAAGATTGACCTGGTGTAAAATTCGGTCCACCATGGTGGTCTTGCCGTGGTCGACGTGTGCTATGATCGCTATGTTTCTAATATCCATTATTCTTACCCCTCTTTAAATCAGCCGCAAAAGTACTATAAATCAACAACATTCAAAATTAATGTCGTACATTCGCGGCTCAAACTTTTAATATGGAATTTAAGGATTTAGGACTGCCGCAGGATATACTGAAAGCAGTGACAAAATTGGGATTTGAAAGCCCTTCAGAAATCCAGGAGAAGGCCATCCCCATCCTGGCTGCCGGACAGGAGGATTTTGTGGGACTGGCCCAGACCGGTACCGGAAAAACAGCAGCCTATGGATTGCCTTTGATCCAACATATCAATTTTGAAGAGAATCATACACAGGGCCTGGTCATTTGTCCGACGCGGGAGCTTTGTATGCAGATCACCAAAGACCTGGAGTCCTTTTCTACTTATCAGAAGAATCCCAACATCACCGCGGTTTACGGGGGAGCCAGCATCTCTGACCAGATCCGCAAGCTAAAGAAAGGCGCTCACATTGTGGTGGCCACACCGGGAAGATTACTCGATTTGATTGAACGAAAAGCAGTCAAACTGAAATCGGTATCCCGGCTCATCCTCGACGAAGCCGATGAAATGCTGAACATGGGATTCAAAGAGGACATTGACAACATCCTGAAACAGACTCCTGCCATGAAAAGGGTGTGGCTCTTTTCGGCCACCATGCCCAAGGCTGTTAAAAGGATTGCTAATACCTACATGATCAATCCTGTGGAGGTGGTGGTAGGCAAGCAAAACAGCGTGGCAGACAACATCGAACACTGTTATTTCATGATGAAGGAGCGGGACCGTTACTCTGCCCTGAAAAGGATCCTGGACTTCTACCCCGATATCTTCGGGCTTATTTTCTGCCGAACCCGAAGAGAAACCGGACAGATCGCCGACAAGCTGGAAAAAGAGGGATATGATGTAGTGGCCCTTCATGGCGACCTGAGTCAGGTGCAAAGGGATGCGGCCATGAAAAAATTCCGGGAAAGAACGGTGAAGGTATTGGTGGCCACCGATGTGGCGGCCCGGGGAATCGATGTACAGGATATTTCCCATGTGATCCATTATATGCTCCCCGACGATATTGAGAATTATACCCACCGCAGTGGCCGTACCGCACGTGCCGGACGGTCGGGCAAATCTCTTACCCTGGTCAACACCCGCGAAATTTACAAGATCCGGCAGGTGGAGGCCCTGCTCCAGACCCAGCTCAAACAATCGCCCATTCCGGATGCCGAAGCCATCTGTGAGAAACAGATGTACGCCTTGATGGACAAAGTGGTAAGCACTCAGGTAGATGAAGAGGCCATTGATCGTTATTGGCCCGTATTCTATAAGAAACTCAAAGACATGCCGGCAGAAGAGATTGTGTTAAAGTTTATCTCCATGGAGCTTAATGCCTTTCTCGACTATTACAAGGGCTCTGAAGATCTGAATGCCAGTCACGATAAAGGTAGTTCGGGAAGAGGAGCGACAGAAGATCGGGGAAGAAGAGGCGGACGAGAGTCCGGACGAGAAGGAGGCAAATTTAACCGGAATCTGAAGGGTGCCAAGAAACGCTTCTTCATCAGCCTGGGAGAGAAACAGAACCTGAATAAAGGAGCCCTCCTTCGCCTTGTATGTAGTGAAACCGGCATCGAGAGTTTTCATATGGGACGCATTGACCTCCATGCCCGACACGCTTTTTTCGAGGTGGATGAGCAAGTCTCGGGTCAGGTACTGCCCAAAATCAAAGAAGGAGTCTATGAGGGCAAATCCTTCGAGGTTACTCCCGCCCAGGGAGGCGAGAAGGAAAATTACAAGGTAAAAAAGAAAAAGCGCTAGCTGACTTCTTTTCACACCAAGTGATCCGGGCACTTTCATAGTTCGGATGTTTTTATGATCTTGCGGAAAATTGATGATGCTTTTTCTAACATGAGAACCGGGTTCATACCATGCATGCTCTTACTTCTCCTGCTCACTGCCCTTCCAGCCAGGTCGGCCGATGTGGACAGCCTGATGGCCCTGCTCGACAGTACAGAGATTAGCGAAAGTCAGATTGAGCTTCAATTACAAATTGCCAGGGCCTACAGCAATACCAATATCCGGAAAGCATTGGATTTCGCCCATGGGGCACTAAATTATGCTGAAGAGATCCGATCCACCCGTTGGTCAGCAGAATCCAAACTTGCCATTGGGCAGTTCTATGATTACTTAGGTGTAAACGATGAGGCTGCTAAACTCCTGATGGAGGCATTTTCAGAATTCAGAGTGCTGGAGGACTCTCTGAAACAGGCCGCTACCCTGATGCATATTGGAAATGCCCATTTCTACCTGTCTCAGTTTGAAACAGCCCAGGATTACTATACCCTGGTCTCGGAATACGGTCGGAATTTGAATGATACTTTTTTGATTATCAGCGGTCTAAATGCAACGGCGGCCATATACGGCAATACCGAAAGAGGGGACTCGGCACTGATCCTTCTGAACGAGGCATTTGCCCTGTCCAAGGAGATCGGGAGCTTGCAACAGGAAATTCTCGCCTACTATAACATCGGAGATGTACACCTCTATTCGGGCCGAAGAACCCAGGCATTAAAAGTGTTTCACGCCCTCGAGGATTACTATGACCTGAAAACCAATAGTTCCAAGCACCTTAGCAATCTCTACAACTCTATGACCATGGCCTACCTGGAAAAGAGGGACATAGAGATGGCCAGGCACTATTCTGAGTTAAGCCTGGAAGCCCTGAACGAGAATATGCGTCTGACCCAATTTATGGAGTATTACCATAATCAGTTCAGGATCGATACCCTGGAAGGAAACACCGAATTAGCTTTGTCCAACTTTATCATTTTCAAGGAGCTGAGTGATAGTCTCAGCAATTCCAACTTTAAACAGAGGCTGGCCAACTGGGGAATCTTTTTTGATCTTCAATCCAAAGTGATCGAGATTGAACGACTGACCCTTGACAACCAGTTCAAGGACCTTAAAATCAGGCAAAAAAAGCTCACCAATTCCTTTTATATAAGCTTGTCCATACTGATGTTGATCATTGTTTTCCTGATGATCAGATCCTACAGACAGATTAAAAAGAAAAACGTTCTTCTGGAACAGCAAAAAGAGGCACTGGAAACCACGCAGCAACAACTGGTCCAGTCTGAAAAAATGGCCTCCATCGGGACCCTCACAGCAGGAATTGCCCATGAAATTAACAATCCCCTTAATTTTATTTCGGGCGGAATCAACATTGTTTTGGATCTGCAGAAAAAGCTGGACTGGACAGGCCTGGAAGACGAAAAGAAGCGCTTTGACCTGGCCACAAAAATGGCCAAAGATGGTCTTGATCGTTCGGTCGATATTGTAAAAGCACTGATGACTTTCTCGCACAGGGGAGGATCGAAGAAAGTGGAAACCGACCTTCACGAAATCATCGATAATACCCTGATGTTTCTGAGCTCAAAGATCTCTGAGGACATCAAGATCATTAAGCATTATAACCTGGACAGAAGGGTTCCGGTCTTTCCTGAAAAGATGCACCAGATAGTGATGAATATTCTTGACAATGCCATTTTCGCAGTCAATAGCATTTCCTCGGGACCCAAAAGCATCACGATTACTACCAGGAAACGAAAAGACCAGCTGATTCTGACCTTTACCAATACCGGGCCACACATCAAAGAGGAACATCTGGCCCAGCTGTTTGATCCTTTCTTTACCACCAAGGATCCCGGACAGGGGACGGGCCTCGGACTCTCCATCTGCTACACTCTGGTATCAGAACATGGGGGTGATTTACAGGCAGAAAATACCCCGGACGGAACTCTGTTCCGGGTGAGCATTCCCTCAAAATGATTGCTTTTTAATGCTTGAATTTCAGATCGATCAGTTTTCCGGTACGGATATCGAATACCCATGCGTGGACTTTGGGAAAACCCTTGGAACGGTAGGAGTCTCTGACCACAGGAATATTGGCCACATTCCTGCATTGAGCCTCCACATTGATCTCCACCAGCTTGTGGTAGCGTTGCTCCTCATCAGAAATTACATTCAATTCCTCAAGGTTCATCCGGGCCACATCCCGGATTCCATCCAGCCAGGAATCCAGGACTCCACCAATTCGCTTTTCCATAGATGCCTTTACACCCCCGCAGAGGTAATGGCCGCATACCACAATGTGCCTTACCTTCAGCTGAGTTACTGCAAAATCTATGACCGCCATGACATTGGGATCGGAGGGGTGGACTACATTAGCGATGTTGCGATGCACAAACAATTCACCTGGCCGTGCTCCCGTTACTTCTTCCGCCGGCACGCGGCTGTCGCTGCACCCGATATAGAGGAAACCGGGATTCTGACCTTCAGCAAGCTTGGAAAAGAATTTCGGATCTCTTGCCTTATTTCTGGATGCCCATTTCCTGTTATACTCGAAAAACTCTTTGTATGTTTTCATGGCTTACTATGCGCGCAAAGATAAGCAGTTGCCAGTTCAAAACATAATCAATAGGTTTATTGCATTCCCTGAGCTTCAAGTACTGCCAGCTCCTTCTTGGCTGCTTCCATATCGGTCAGAAAATCCGAATTGCTTTCCTCTTTCCAGAATTACATCGGCCTGCTCCGGAAAAAGTTCAGTAAGAATCAGTGCCCAGGCCCATCCGGCTGCGGTATGTCCCGAAGGATAAGACCCATCTTCCCTAAGATATTCTTCGTCTTCCGGGGCACAGGTGGGGCTGCCATTGACCATAAAAGGTCTTTCCCTCTGGTAATGGTCCTTGGCGGCGTAAGTGGATAATCCTGCATCGGCCAGGGTCCTTCTCAGGATCATGTATACCATTGGGGTGTTGTCTTCAGATATTTTCACATCAAGCACGCTGTTGAAAGCTTCCGTAGCTTCGGGGAAATGGAGATTCGCATCAATGGCAGCCTGCTCCTTCCTGGCTTCGTCTTCCATGGCCACATATTTGGCGGCCTCTTCCATATCCAGTGCATAGGCAGCTGAACCCTCTTCGGGGGGAGGAGGGAGCAGCAGCAGGCTGTTGGGCATCTTTTCCGGAGAAAGGTAACCCTCCAGGTATCCCGGACGGATCTCTTTCAGCTCTTTGTCCAGCGAGGTCAGTGGCGCCTGCTCAGAGGTGGGTTGAACACAGCTCCCTACAAGAATAATGGCCAGAGCAAAAGTTATTGATCCAACTAGTACTTTTTTAGAGTACCTCATCATTGGCATTGTTTTAATTTTTATCCAATTAACCTTTAAGGTACTTTGCGCTCGGTTCAAAGGTGGCAGGATCCATTTCCACAAAGTAATTCTTCACTCCCACTTCTTTGGCGGCTGCGAAAAGATCCTCCCAATCGACAATTCCCTGTCCGATGGGTACACTCTTTTCCAATTCGGCAGAATAGTCTGCCAGGTGGGCCGAGATAAACCGATCGGGATGCTTTCGGAAGTAATCCTGGGCTTTGAAGCCTTTGTCAATAACAGCTACCTGGAATTGCATTTTTACCAGGTCCGCATCAAGTTCCTCCAGCAGCACATCGTAAATCAGTTGTCCGTCGATCTCCTCAAATTCAAAATGGTGGTTGTGGTAAACCATCTGGATTCCGGCAGCTTTGGTTTTTTCTCCAAGCTCGTTGAGCTCCTGTGCAGTCTTGCGCCAGTCGTCCAGGGTCGGATTCCGGGGCAGGCTGGGCATGGACTGGGCCATTTGCTTCATTCCGAGTTGGGAAGCCCACTCGATCCGGTTGTCCAGATCATTCCGAAGCTCACCCCCGGTAAAATGGGAACTGGTACACTTCAGTCCGGCATCTTCAATGATCACTTTCATTTCCGCACCCGACATCTCATTGAGGGGCTTGAAGCCGGCTATTGAGTAACCCAGCGGTGAGCACATTTCCACTTCTGAATAGCCCATGTCAGCCATTTTCTTAAGCGTAACAGCAAAATCACTGACGATATCTTTGCGTATGGTCCATACCTGGAAGCCAAAGGAGTCCAATTTGGGTTCCGGTGCAAAGGCCCTTAGCTCATGGGGTATGGCTGATATTAATGCTGTCGAGGCTACAGCAGCCCCTGTGGTTTTAATAAAGTTTCTTCGGGTGGTTTTCATAGTTTGTAGGATTGATTGAAAGGATTTAGCAAGATAGAAAAATCCCAGAAGCAACAAACCGGGAAATCCGGGGAATTATTCCAACATTTGCATTTAACTATAATCTGGAAATTCTATGTTTAAAAATGCCCTCGTTCGCATACCTTGTCCGGAGATGACCCAGGGCCTCTCTTCAGCCTCCCTGGGCATACCTGATTATGACCTGGCCCTGGACCAGCATTCCAAGTATGTGGCAGCCCTGCAGAGCTGCGGTCTTACAGTGAAGGTGCTTGAAGCTGATTCCCGCTTCCCCGATTCCACTTTTGTGGAAGATGTGGCCCTGTGCACCCCTGCCTGCGCCATTGTCACCAATCCCGGTGCCCCTTCCAGAAACGGCGAAAAGAAGGAAATAGAAGCGGTCCTTCTGGACTACTACGACAAGGTGGAATCCATAACATGGCCCGGAACCCTGGATGCAGGGGATGTGATGATGGTGGACCTGCACTTCTATATTGGAATTTCAGAACGTACAAATAAGGAAGGAGCAGATCAATTGATCCAAATCCTGGAAGAACACGGAATGACTGGTTCACATGTCCCTCTGAAAGACATGCTTCATCTGAAAAGCGGTGTCTCCTACCTGGAACAGAATCACCTGCTGGTCTCAGGAGAATTCACCGACCATCCTGCATTTGCCGGATTTCAAAGGATCGAAATAGATCCCGACGAAGCCTATACCGCCAACTCTCTGTGGGTCAACGATACAGTGTTGGTTCCATCGGGTTTCCCAAAAACTCTGGAGCTTATAAAGCAGGCTGGATACAGTACCCTCACCCTGGATGTTTCTGAGTTCCAAAAACTGGACGGGGGACTGAGCTGTCTATCACTTAGATTTTAAGAAGGTCTCCCCACCTTACAGATTTTCTCTCAGGGTGATCGCCATTTCATAACCATTGACAAAGAAGCCGGGCATTCCTTCACTTTCCTTGCCCTTGACGGCCTCCATCTGCAGGTCTGAGCCTTCCTTGATCTTAATCCTCACATTCATGGCTTCCTCGTTGATGTCAAACTTGGGATATTTTACATTGGCATTGAAGCGGTAGCTGAGCTCCTTGTCCAGGGCAATCTCCAGATCAATGTACTTTCCATCGACCCTCACCTCCTTAAAGTCGCCCGTTTTTGTCACAAAGAATTTATCCGAATACCCATCTCTCAGCAAGAGGGAACTTTCCAGGTGATCCATTTTGTAATCACTATATTTTGATTCGCTGATATTCAGAGAATGGAGGGTGCCAATTTTATAATTGTCGCTATAGGCCGTGGAGATATTCAGGTTACGGGCCCCCTCTATGGTATACTTCCCGTATTTTGAGCTCAGCTCCATATCCTGGGCAGAAACAAGATTTACAGTACTGTTGTAACAATCCAGCCGGATGTGTCCGGATATCCTGGCACTCAGATCGGAATACTTGTCCGTGAATTTTATGTCGCCGGTATTTTCAAAAGAATACTTATCGTTGTAGGCATCGATGGTGATCTTCCCGGTATTCCCGGTCCTGAAATCCGAATATTTGGATACAATATCCAGGTCGCCCGCGTCACCGGTTTCAATATTGGTATTATAAAGATCAGCATCTACGTCTTTCACATTCTTAAATTCCAGGGTGCTATATTTTGCTGACAGGGTTAGCGGACTGCTCAGGGTCCCTCCATAGAGCTTGTCGTTGTACATATTGAGCTTGAGTCTGCCCTTGATATCGTCCATGTTTATCTCCGAGTACTTAGACTGTAGATTGAGGTTGCAGTTTTCAGGAATCCACATCTCCCCCTTCATCTTGAATTCACTGAAGCGGAGCTTGCCTCCTTTTTTTAGGGTGATGGTTGACCTGCCCATTACAGTCTTCTTGCTTGACCAGAAACGGTTGTCAAATTCCACATTGCCGGCTGAGTGAGTGAATTCCAGGTTTTCGAGGTAAGCATCCAGTTTGCTGGCTTCTTCCTCCGTTTTCAGGGTGGCATTCACTTCCATCCTGAACTCAATCTCGGCTTTATCCCAGGTATGAATGATTAAGTTGCAGTCATAATTGTTGAAGGTGAAATTCACGTGTTCATCCACCTGGTAAAGCCACTTATAGGTTTTTTCTACTTTCTTACCCTGTCCAAAACTCTCCAGGCCCATGGCCAGGAAAAGTAAGGTAACAATGGCGCTATAGAAATAAGTTTTCGTCGTTTTCATGATTCTTAATTTTATTGTTTTCAAGGATAATCAGTTCGAGCAGGTAGATCTTCTTTTCATAGGTATCAAAAATGGTGTGGATGACCTGCTCGTTGTATCCCAGTTCATTCAAATCTTTCAGGGTTTGTTCATATATGGTATCGAGCTTCTGAATCTCCTCCAGCAACTCGGATATAATCAAATTGTCCACATGATTATAGCTTCCCGCTTCCTCAAACTTCAAATTTACCAGGGTTCGGTACTCCTTTTCCCTGACTCCCAGTTCACTATCAATGTCTGCCAGGCTTAGCTCTTTTCCCATCCTGCCTTCACCCATGAGGTCGAAGACCATATAGCCCACGCTCACCAGGATGATCGCTACCGCCGCAATGTTCCGGATTCTAATCAGCAAGCGTTTGCGGTCCGAGCGCTTATCAGCCTCCTGGATGCCTTTACGGATTCCTTCCCAGATCAATGCATCGTCGGGCGATTCCACATCCATGGCTTCCCGCTGCTCAAACAAATATTTTTCAAGATCAGTCGACATTTCTCACTCCCTTTAATTTTCCGTTCAGCAGTGCCAGGGCACGGCTGTATTGGGTCTTGCTGGTGGAAACCGTAACGCCCAGTGTTTCAGAAATCTCCTTATGGCTGTACCCTTCCATGGCACGAAGCACCAGTACAGTCCGTCCTTTAGGCGGCAACTCCCTGATGGCCTTGTGTACCAGGGCCGGATCCACCTGGGGCAATTCCTCATCCGGTGCATCCTCTTCCCCGTGCCTGTACTCATCGATCTCTTCAAATTGAATTCTGTTTCTTCTCTGCAGGCTGATGCACTTGTTAATCACAATCCGCTTGAGCCAGCTTCCAAATGCATCCTTGTTTTGCAGTTCTCCCAGACGGTTGAAGGCAGTCACAAAAGACTCCTGCAGGATGTCTTCCGCGTCCATTTTATTGTTCAGAAACCTGACTGCGATGTTATACATGGCCTTAGAGTATTGCTTGTAGAGCTGGAATTGAGCCTTAATATCCCCCTCGAGGCATTTTTCAATGAGCCTTCTGTTGATATTGATCGTCTCTTCCATGCAAGTTCAAGCTAAGGACGCAGGATGAAGAAAAAGGTTGGAAAAATCTTTACTTCGCTTTGAGGATGCGCAGCAGACCCACTCCCAGAATCACCAGGAGAACGGCTGATATCCCTACAATCTTCCATCCTGCAGCAGCTTCGCCCTCACCAATAAACGTGAAGGCTGCAAAGAACAGGAACAAGAGCAAGAAGTACCAGAGGACCGAAAGAAACCACTTCCACCAGTTCATAAGCAGTCCCAGGTCTTTGGCCCAGGTGACGGCTCCCACTACCACTGCACCGGTGAGCAATCCTACAACAAAAGCGAATATTACAAAGTTTGTGATCATGATTCTAGCCTCCTATGGTTGGATCCGTAACATCCATATCGAGATAATTTTTCACCTGTAACCATTCAGGCGGCTCCCTGAAATTGGCAAAGCGTCCGTCTGGCGGGGGAAGGTATTCGTGGGCCTCGGGTGCCTCAAAGAGGTTCTTTTGCATTTTGGTAAGCCCCTTTTCCACCAGTCCGGTAGGATCATGGGTATCCAGATTCCTGGCCAGGGAATGCACCCAGTTGCTCTTCCGGCTATAGGGACAGGCGATCAGGCAGAGTCTGCAACCCATGCCTCCCATGCTCTGCATCCAGAAATTGTAGCAGGAGGTCTGGTTGATCTCCCAGTGCCTGTAGCCCCGGGTATTCATCTCTTCGTTATTGTCGGCCTTGCTGATGGAACCCGAGGGACAAATATCGGCGCAGATCTGGCAATGCTCGCAGAACTTCCTTACACCAAAATCGATGGGCTGATCAATCTCCATCTCCAGGCTGGTAGTCACAAAGGCCGACCTGAAATTGGAACCGGTTTCAGGGGTGATCACAATCCCATGCCTCCCCTGTTCTCCCAATCCCGCCTTCACCAGGTAGGGAACTGCTATCAGATCATATCCATCCATGGGAGAGTGGCGCCGGGCAGGATAGCCCAGCGATTTAATAAAGGTTTCCAGTCGCCTGGCTGCGATGGAGGACCGGGAATAGGCATCGAAGCTTGTGCCGCTATTGGGATTGGAGTTAACCTGTTCCCACTGGTGGGGCACCCCAAAGGCTATCACAAACTTCCAGTGCCTTGGGACTTCATAGCTCCCCCGATCTTCTGATCCGCGTAAATCGTAGTTGTAACACCAGTCCGGTTCAATGGTGGTGATCCCAACCATGGTGGCTCCAAAATGGTGGGCTGCCTTCTTGATCAGTTTAGCGGCATGGGCCGGACTCTTAAAAGGTTTGGGGTCCCCGATTCTTTGCCGCCCCTCAATTTTGAAATCAGATTCCTCAGGCGGCTCGGTGATGCGTACACGGGTGCTCCAGGAATCGGACCAGGCATTAATCAGGGTGTAGTAATCCCCATAGTTCTCCACGTCCTTTTGCTTCCTGGGCATAATCTCCTCCATCCTGATCTTATCGAGCTCATAAAGGTCAGGGCGATTCTGGTACCAGCTGAGCATAGGTTCTTTAAAGGCCTCCACGGGGGGAAAGCTGAGCTCATCCTGGGAAGGTCTCTCTCCACCGGTGGTCTCGGGAGCCCCCTCGCCCTGGGGGACTTCTTCCCTGGCTCCCATGCCTTCCTGCCGTTCTTCACCGGCATCAAAGGAGCTTATCATCTCTTGGTACTGCCTCATGTCGCGCATAATAAGCGACTGACGACCAAAGGCCGATTCTTGCATTTCCGGCCGCAGGGTCTCTCCCGTAATTTCATAAGCCGGGCCCTTTCGAACAAGTTTGGTCCGGTCCACAAACTGGGTGTTGTCTCCCAGGTGCTGCCATCCGGTATGGGTGGAGGGATCGCGTCCTGCTGCAATGCCTGCTCCGGCTACTGCACCTACCTGGAGTCCGGCTGCAACCGCTCCTCCTACCTTAATAAATTCCCGACGGGAACAAGCGCCCTCTTTTGATTCAGATTTTTTAGCCATCAGCTATATCGAATTTATGGGTCATACCCTGACCCCGATCACACATACATCATCGATTTGTTCGATATTTCCTTTCCAGTTTTCAAAGGACTCTTCGAGCAAGAGTTTTTGCTTATCCATAGGCTCGGCCTGCATAGACAAGAGCAGGTCTTTGAACTTCTGCGTCTTGAACTTTTTCCGGTGTACGCCTCCATACTGGTCCACATAGCCATCGGAGAACACATACACTATGTCGCCTTCCATCAGGGGGACTACCTGGTTGGTGAACTTTTTTTCCTCCCAGTGAATGCCAATGGGTTGCTTATCGCCCTTCAATTCAAAAAGGAGAGCCTGATCTCCTTCCACAGGTTCCTCTTCGCCGATATCTCTGCCGCTCGCCACTTCCTTGTTTCTTACAAGGTAAAGGGGGATATAGGCCCCGGCAAACTGCAGCTCTCTTTTATCCCTGTCAATGACAGCAATGGCCATGTCCATTCCATCTTTCTGTTCCCTAATGCTTCCATCCTGCACCAGCATCTCCTTCACTTTGGCCCTTAGCTGACCAAGAATTTCACCAGGTTTATCAATCTTTCCTTTCCCAAGTTGTTCGGCGAGGAGGGTGATGCCCAGCATGCTCATAAAAGCACCCGGTACTCCGTGACCGGTGCAGTCGGCAGCCACAATCACCACAGAATTATCCACCTCCTTGATCCAGTAGAAATCGCCGCTCACAATGTCTCTGGGTTTAAAGAGTACAAAGGAATCCGGAATAACTTCATCCAGATAGGACTTATTTGGAAGTATGGCTGCCTGAATTCTCTGGGCATAAGCGATGCTGTCGGTGATCTCCTTCTTCTGTGCAAATACAAGGTCGCGCTGTGCCTCGATCTCATCACGCTGTGACTCAATCTCATCCTTCTGCAAACGAATCTCCGTGGTACGCTCCTGAACCTTTTGTTCCAGTTCCCGGTTTACCTTGTCCTTCAGCTTTTCGTTTTCCGTCAGCTGATCAATGATTTGCTTCTGTGCACGCTTGTGTTCCTGCTCATCCAATCTCATTTTCTTCGCTATACCAATGGAGAAAATCAGGATTTGTATGACTGCGGCTACATACACGCCGGAGACCTGAAGTATGCGGAACAGGACAGAATAAAGTTGGGTGTGGGGTGAAAAGGAATCTATAGATGAAAAGATGGTGATGATGGTGAGCGGGATCAGGACCAGATTGGCAATCAGAAAATACCAGGCAGGCTTAAAGCCTTGTTGAATCCTGAATATGGCAGGAAACACCAGCAGGAAAAGGGGTATGAAGCCCACAGCCAGAGCCCAGGCAATCAGGACCACATCCTCAAACCATCCCCCAAGCTCAAAACTGAACAGGGAACCCAGCAATAGGATCAGTACCCTTAATCCGATCAGGCCCAGCAGTACAATAACTGCCAGGGACCAGCCCCTCAGATTTTTTCTAAGCTCCAGGTAGGAATTCCCGAATAGAAGAAAACAGGCGGCAAGCAGCGACAGGATAAAGGTCTGGGCAGAGGAAACCAGTAACGATTGATATACTTTTTCTTTCCAAAGGAACTCTCCCAGGTAGCCCCCGGAAACAAAGAGGAAGGCGGCAAAGCACAGGATGTAAAGAGCGAAATATATGTATTGTTGACCCTGAATGGCGAAGAAAAGAATCAGAAAGAAGATCGAAATTATGACCATCATTCCCAACAAAGCGAAGAGCACCATCCGTTCGGTCCGGTCGTGGCTCACGATGGTATCCTTCGCAATGACCTGCATCTGGGGAGCTCCAATTTGGTCATAGGATTTCCAGCGTAGATAGAAGGTCTGAACGCTGTCCCTTACCAGGGGAAGCGACCCTACATGCCAGTTTTTGTAAACAAAGTCGCGTTCATCTACAGGAATCAATATCCCGGATCTCTTTTCAATAATATTTCCCGATTCTGTGGTTGTATACAAATTCAGGGAGTCACTTCCTGCCATATATGGAAGGTTTAAGAGGTAGGTCCGGTTTTCAGAAATACGGTTCACTGTAACGATTTTAAGCCAGGCACAGGCCACTGAAAAGTCCTGGCTAAACTGGCTTTCGACTCCCTCTAGTCCGTTGGATATATCAGGGCTCTCAGGGATGAATATGAGTGAGTCTCCTCTGAGAAGGGTAAAGGAGGTATCGTTCATCAAGGTACTCAAAACTCCGCTACTCACATGAAAATTGGGGTCTCTGTCCAGCATATCCATCAGGCTGACCACCAGATCGCCCGGAAGGATCCCTAGCTCTGCAGCACGACTTCCCTCCTCTACGGAAAATACGGTACTTTTTGAAACTAAGGGATTTTTAAACTGGCTGTCCAAAGAGCCGGAAAGGATGTCCTGAATGTCCCATTGCTCCAGGGTATCGGTCAGGTACTCAAATTCATAAGGCTCAATCTGGTGCAAATAGAGATCTCGTTGGAAGGAGAAATGAAGCAGGGAAGGCTCACCCTTTCTTTTAATCTGTAAGTGGATATAAGCTCCCGCAGCACCAAAAATCTGTTCTTTTACCTGTCGCAGGCTAAGGCCCCTTCCTGCCACTAAAGTATCGTTGATGGAGATAATCTGATCACGAAGTTTGATCCCAGCTCTTTCAGCTGGACTCTCGGGTAACAATCTAACTACCCGGGCTGTGTCGTTCAGGGTGGAGATGCTGCTTATCCCTGTATAACCATCATACACAATGATTTCTGTCTGGGCCTGGGATCTTTGTGGCCAGGCTGCAAGCAACAAGATGGTGAGCATTGTTACCAAAAATCTGAATGAAATAAGTTCTTTAAATTTTGTTCTGCTCATGGGAAGATCGCCTGGGTTTATTCAATGTTTTATGGCTATTAAAGGTATGCAAGGGAGAGGAATTAACCAAAGCACATAATGCCAATAGGTCGGTATGTTATATATTTGATTTGGATATATCGGAATATTATATGTATATTTGTTCCATGATATCAAAAGATTTGCTTAAAGGCACATTAAAGACCATTGTTCTGAAACTTCTCGAGGAAAAGGGTCGCATGTATGGTTACGAAATTACCCAGGAGGTAGAAAGACTTACTGAAGGCAAGGTACAGCTCTCATGGGGAGCTCTCTACCCTGCTCTTCACAAACTGGAAGCGGACAAACTGATCACCTCCGAAGAGGAGAGCATCGGGAAAAGGGTGCGTAAATATTACCGCCTCACCGAGTCGGGCACCAGCGCAGCCAAAGAAAAGATCCGTGAATTTATCGATTTTGTGACCATTATGGGGCGGGTCCTGGATACGGGCCCCAGCCTGAACCTGGCTTAAACCCAAAAACCAGCCAAACCTCAACTGGTTTGAATCTATGGCCGAACTGACCGATAGAGAACTTCAGATACTCAGCAAGGAGATCGACAAGCAGGGCTTGACCTATACCCAGCTTCAGAAAGAGCTTCTTGACCATCTCTGCTGCGACATCGAAACAAAGATGGATGAGGGGATTGAATTCCTGAAAGCCTTCGAGGAAGTTCGCCAGCGGCTCGAAAATGACAGGATCCAGCAGATCCAGGAAGAAACATTATTACTTATAAACCAAAAATACCGGATGATGAAAAAATTCATGTATATCCTTGGATGTATTGCCCCTTCCCTCCTGATTGTAGGGGCCTTTTTTAAACTTCAGCACTGGCCCGGAGCTGGTGTACTTATTACCCTGGGCTCTTTCCTGCTGGCAGCCGTATACCTGCCTGTTTTTGCCATGGTAAGCATACGCGATACCCGGGAAAAAGGAAAGAAGGTCAATCGTACCTTATACATTGCAGGGGTCGTTACCGGATTTATATTCCTCATTGGCATCCTGTTCAAAATCATGCACTGGCCGGGTGCCAACGTTGCACTTACCAGCAGTGTTCTGCTCACTGTGGTTCTCTTCATTCCCCTCCTGGTCATGCATGCAGTCCGCGACAAGGAGAATCAGCTTCAGAATTTCTCCATTCTGATCTTCATCCTGGCCATGATGGCCGTGAACATCATGGTCTTTGCCCTGAAAGTTTCCAAGAACGTACTAAGTTCCATGGTAGTGACAGCCATGGATAATATGGCCACCCATGATGTGATTGAAGCCAGGAATGCATTGATGCTGGAGGATCTCCAGAACAATAAAGCAACAGAGATCGCTGAAAAGACCGATGCCCTGGATCAGTATTTACAAATGATTATGGTGGATATTGTAACGGTCACCCATGAAAGAAATCTGGCAGCAGTATCCAGCGACAATACAATTGATTTGAAGAAGGCCAGCTATTTCGATGTCCATAAAAGTACCGAGCAGGTGATTTTCGGGAATGATTTGTCTGAAGGGAAAGGGGAAGAGTTGAAGACTGCCCTGGAAGAATACAGAGCTCTGCTTTTAAGCCATGCTGGATCGGATCTGGATGATGCCATATCAAGTTTGCTGTATTCGGGTCCGAGTCCGAGGGGCGAATATCAGGTAGACTGGTTAGAATTTACTTTTTATCAAACCCCCATGATCAGCGCCATCAACATACTATCCAGCCTTCAGCAAAAGATTCGCTTCCTGGAGGGAGAAGTTCCGAGAGAGATTATGGCAGAATAAGTCATCATATCCTTACGCCGATGACGCTAACATCGTCGATCTGCTCATATTCGCCACGCCAGGAGTCATAGGCATCTTCAATGAGCTGCTGCTGAGAAACCATGGGCTTATCCTGCATGGAGAGCAATAGCTTTTTAAAATTCAGAGACTTATATTTCTTCCGATGTTCCCCGCCAAACTGGTCCACAAAGCCATCGGAGAAAATATAGAAGGTGTCGTGCTCACTTAGTTTGATGCTGCGATTGGTAAAAGGGGTTTCTTCCCAGTGCACACCTATGGGTTGCTTATCTCCCTTAAGCTCGTACAACTGATAATTGCCGTTTTCTGTGGAAGCATAGGGTTCGAGATCCTTCCCGGCCGGGACTTCCTTGTTCCGGATCACATAGAGCGGATTGTTGGCCCCGGCAAAATGTAGTTCCCTGGTGGTCTTATTAAATATAGCCAAAGCCAGGTCCATGCCATCTTTCTGCTCATCCATTTCTCCTTCCTGTACCAGCATTTCTTTTACTTTTGCCCTGAGTTTCTCCAGAATGGCACTGGGGGCATCATAACAACGATCATCAATCAAATCGTTCAGAAGAGTAATTCCCAGCATGCTCATAAAGGCTCCGGGTACCCCATGTCCTGTACAATCAGCTCCCACAATCACCAGGTGATCCTGAACCTCTTTGACCCAGTAAAAATCCCCGCTAACAATATCCTTGGGCTTCAGAATCACGAAATGCTCAGGCATCACTTCCTGCAGCATTCCCGGGGAGGGCAAGATGGCCGACTGTATGCGCTGGGCATAAGAGATACTGTCGGTGATCAATTCATTCTGCGTATTTATCTTTTCATTGGTTGCCCGGATAAACTTCATCCTGTTATACAATCCCCCGGCCATGGCAAGAATTAAAAGTCCAAACACAGCAGTGCCAATTAGCAAGCCACGCTGCCGCTTGCTTAACAATTGCTCGATCTCTTTTTCTTGTTCAAGGATTGCTATTTCATCCTGCTTCTTCTCCATCTGGTAATTATTAATCAGGTCCCGGGTCTGATCCTCAGACTCAAGTTTGTAGATGGTGTTGTCAATTGTGTTTTGCAGGGACAAATATTTGTAAGCGTTTGGAAAATCATTCAGTTCAGCATAGTTAGTAGCAAGTCCCTCATAGGTACTTGACAGCTCCTGGTTTAATCCAATTTCCTCAGCTATGGACTCTGCCTGCTGATAATATTCGATGGCCCTTCCATGGAGCTTCTGATTTTCATGGGCGGCAGCCAGGCCAAGCAGAATTCCTACGGTTTGCCCCTGGGCATTTTCTTCCATGGCCATTTCCAAGGCATCGTTGTAATACACAATGGCCATCTGATCATCTCCTCTCTCAGAATAAATTCTCCCGATGAAAGTCAGGGAAGCTGCAATATCAATGGGGCTTGTTACAATGGTCAGGGACTTTTCAAAATAATACAAAGCCCGTTCCAAATCTTCTTTCTCCAAATACACTTCCCCCAGATTTATCGTTGCTATGCCCTGTAAATTGGTGTAAGATATGGTCTCAGCTAAGTCAATGACTCGCATGTAATAATTCACTGCCGAATCCAGGGTGGATGCCTGCTCAGAATATACCAGTCCAATGGTCATAAGCAGCGTACCAATCCTTAAGGAGTCGCCCATCTCTTCTGCCATTTTCAAAGCGGGTAGCGCATATTCAAGTGTTTCCACAAATTTGCTGGTCTGATAGTAAGAGGAGGCCAGGTTACTCAATATATTGGCCTCCATCTGTACGTCCCCAAATTCCCTGTAAAAATCTAGTGCAGGTTCCCAATTCTTTATGGCTTCCGCATAGTTTCCCTGCATGAATTCCCCAAGACCGATATTCTTATAAGCCATGGCCAGACCTTTATGAAATCCCAGCTGATCAGCAAGCAGCTTCGCCTTTGAACCATACTCTACGGACTCGTCGGGAGACGTTCGGTAGACCTGATCAGCAATGGTATTGAGGGTATTTACTTTGTTGGTATCCTCTGCCATGGTCAGAACGACCAGCTTCAGGCTATCCACATTGAGATCCTGGCCATGGGAAGCGATTCCGGCAGAAATCAGGAATAAAAGGAGGTATTTTTTGACAGATTTCACCTTAGGTGCATTCATATGAATGATAAACAATATACCTATTCAGATAGTCATAACAATGCTCAGGTACAATTAGTTCGCGACAATAAAAAAAGAGGGACCGATTAGAGTCCCTCTTTGACAATTCAAACAAATCATGATGTGCAATGTATACCCGCTTACTGCTTGATCACGGGTACAACCTTCATGGTATCCTCCATCTCAATCCTGATGAAGTAAGATCCCGAGGCCAGGTGTCCCATTTCAAGCTCCAGCTGGTTCGGGCCTGTTTCGATGGACGTGAGTGGATGTGATCTACCTGCAAAATCGTAGAGAATAATCATCTTATAGTTCTCAATATCCTTCATGGAGATATAGAGCTTATCGGTCACCGGATTTGGGTAGGCAAGAACCTTGTCCTCTTCCAGGCCTGGTTCTTCTTCCAAATCCATGGAAACGGTAGCTGTCTTTAAATTATTACCATTGCCCTTGCATTTTGTGGAATTGGAATTGGCATTGGCCGCATTGGAAACCTTCTGGTCCCCGTCCCGGCTATTTACTGTCCATGAAAGTTCCGAGCCGTCGAAGAAGACCATAAATGATCCCCCACCGGGTTCAAACCTGGTTGGCACCTCATCCGAATTAGCCCAATCAATTCCGCTACCAGTTAACATGTTATCATCTCCATATGGAATAATTACCCATTCATCATTCTCATTTTTGTATTCCATATTGGCTACGAAATAGCCTGGACTAATTTCCCTTACACAATTCAAAACAGGTTTGATAGCCCTGGTCCCCGGACCGTAAGGATTCACATGCATCACCCCTGTCTCCAAAGCAAAGGTATAGTTGCTGTTGATTGGTTCCGGAGCGACCGTATAGGTACCAGCAGACACGCTAGACGTTGGGTCGTACATGGCACCATCCGAATCACGCAACACCGTGTAGCTTTCATTTCCGGCATCGCCAGCGATCCAGCCCATATAGGTGAAAGCAAATACCGGTAAGGGATCACCTTCCTTGATGATTATGAAAGGATCTGCCAGGCTTACAATCACATCTTTGGGAGTGATGCTAGCCGCGGTGGATGCACTGGTATTGACCAGATAATTGCCGGCATCAGAACCTGTAGCGGATACATCGGCAGTCACATCCCAAGTTCCAACATCCTTATTATCGAACAATCCATTGGATGAGGTGACTGACACGATATCGCCCGATACCAGCCCGCTGGTAATTTCGGCATATGTCACAGCCCAAACATTACCGTCATATACTTTGTCATCGGCAGTAATCCCAATCACCAGTTCTATGGCTGAGATACTAGCTGTGGCAGAGGCAGTGGTATTGGGGGTATAATTGCCCGCATCATCGCCCGAAGTTGATACTGAAGCGCTTACTGGCTTGCCAGTCCCCACATGTTTGGTGTCGAATGCTCCATTAAAGGAAGATACATTCACTAAATCTCCCGGTACCAGACCACTGGTGATACTGGCCATAGTAGTGGCCGCAGTGCTACCGTCATAGTCTTTGTCATCGGCAGTTATTCCAATCTCCAGGCCTATTGCCGCGATATTGGCTGTGGTAGTAGCTGATGTATTGGGAGTATAGTTGCCTGCATCAAGGCCTGCGCTTGTTACAGCGGCCGTGACCACTTTGTTTGTACCTGCATTTTTGTCGTCAAACAAACCATTGGAGGAAGATACGCTTACTGCATCTCCAGATACCAGACCGCTTGTAATGGCGGCCAGGGTGGTGGCATCAGCGTTTCCATCATAGTCCTTGTCATCGGCAGTAATTCCAATGACCAGGTCTATTGCCGCGATATCAGCTGAAGTTGTGGCAAAAGAATTGGCCAGGTAATTGCCCGCATCATCGCCTGAACTACTTACATCAGCCGTAACCGCTTTGTTAATACCCACATTTTTATCGGCAAACAGACCGTTGGTGGAGGATACAGTCACTGCATCCCCAAGCACAAGGCCGCTGGCAATACTGGCCTGTGTAGAGGCCTCAGCATCTCCATCATAGTCCTTGTTATCGGCAGTGATCCCAATCACCAGGTCTATTGCCGCGATATCGGCTGTGGTTGTAGCTGTGGTATTGGGCGTATAGTTGCCCGCATCATCGCCCGAAGTTGATACTGAAGCGCTTACTGGCTTGCCAGTCCCCACATGCTTGCTGTCAAATGCTCCGTTGGAGGAAGATACAGTCACTGCATCTCCAAGGACCAGGCCGCTGGTAATGCTGGCCATGGTAGTAGCCGCAGTGAAACCGTCATAGTCCTTATTATCGGCATCGATTCCAATCACCAGGTCTATCGCCGTGATATTGGCTGTGGTAGTTGCTGTTGTGTTGGGAGTATAGTTACCCGCATCTAGGCCTGAGCTTGTTACATCGGCCGTAACAACTTTGCTTATACCCACATTTTTGTCAGCAAACAGACTGTTGGCGGAAGATACAGTCACTGCATCTCCGTCTACCAGGCCGCTGGTAATACTGGCTAGGGTCACGGCCTCAGCGTCTCCATCATAGTCTTTATTATCGGCAGAGATTCCAATCACCAGCGCTTTTGCTGTAATATTGGCAGAGTCTGTTGCAGTGGTATTGGCCAGGTAGTTGTCCGCATCAAGTCCAGAGGTAGAAACATCAGCTGAAACCGCTTTGTCTGTACCTACGTTTTTATCAACGAACAAGCCATTGGAGGAAGATACTGTCACTGCATCTCCTTCCACCAGTCCGCTGACAATACTGGCCAGGGTGACTGCCGCAGTGCTGCCATCATACTCCTTGTCATCGGCAGCAATATCAATGACCAGCTCTTTGGTTGTGATATCGGCAGTGTCTGTGGCAGTGGTATTGGCCGCATAGTTCCCTGCATCAGTCCCGGCGACTGAGATTCCAAGGACTGTGACAATTTTGTCTACATCTGCATTCTTATCATCAAATAATGCTGAAGTATATGAAATATCAAGAGTGTCCGAGTTGAGACGATCGTCGAACAGGGCTACAACTGCCTCCCTGTCTCCGTCATATATCTTATCCTCAGCTACCACACTCACGTTCAGCTGGGCCGGATCAATGGTAAAGTTGGCCGAATCATATTCTATTATGTAGTCATCTCCTGCGCTCAGGCTGCCCTGAAGGATGAAGTAATCCCCGGCATCCTCGCCTGTCTCACGGTTCAGTTCACCCGTAATTGCATCCTCCGCCAACAATCCTGTGGATGAATAAGCAAATTCCGGATCTTCCTCGCCATAAGTTTTGCCTGCATCTTGTGCAAGGATGGTAAGTTCCGCTGGATCAATAGTCAGCGTAGCAAGTCCCACGGTAATTTCATAATTATTGGACAGGAAGGTTCCAGGAACAATCCAGTGCTGTCCCGCAGTGGTTCCGGTGATAAAGCTTATGGGAGTAACGTTT
>Ga0316191_10000434_pt1 | contig 27280 bp, 24 predicted proteins | sample Eddworburr2cm_MG_FD_204928 | JGI IMG/M metagenome (GOLD analysis project Ga0316191, IMG submission 204928) | Coastal sediment microbial communities from Maine, United States - Eddy worm burrow 2 cm | ecosystem: Environmental > Aquatic > Marine > Coastal > Sediment | place: USA: Maine... | reverse complement strand
GTGGAAACTGGTCGCAGTCGAGATCCTCGACGAAGTCAGACTCTAGACGTAAGGACGAAGAAACGATTCGACGTTGTGCCGGACTTTTGCCGGACTCTGTTGTGCGCTGTTATGCACTGTTGTGCAGAATGCAACGGGCGCCCCGACCAAAGAGTCAATAAAAATAATCAGTTACATGCGCCGGTTTGGCTACGAACCAGGGGGTCGGGAGTTCGAATCTCTCCGGGCGCGCCACTAATGAAAAGGTGTATTCCGGTCACATGGTTTACACCTTATTCCGGACACATAGTTAACACTTTGTCCGGGGCGAACGGATTGGGGCCGGGTTCCACCCGGCCCCGTTCATTGTCGAAGTATCCCAGATCGTAATCCAGGAAGCTGACCAGCCAGATCTGGTCCTCGACCTCTCTGACGCCGACGGTTTGTCCGGCGAAGGCGGTCGAGAGGTTGATTTTGCGTCGGCCGATGCAGATACGCCCGCAGCGGGTGACGCGGATAGCGCGATCGTGGAACGGGTAGTCTGGCGCGCCTGGCGGCTCGTAGACGCGGGCTGAAGGTGTATACAGATCACCCGGGTAGGCGCCGTCGAGGGCCTGATGCGGGCGTTGATTGTTGTAAACCTCGAGGAAGTCATCGAAGCGTTCCTGCTGCTGCAGGAAGTCGAAGGCGGCGGGCTGGGTGGCTTCCTGTTTGAGGGTCAGGTGGATCCGTTCGTGGCGGCCGTTCTGTTCGGGATGACCGGGCTTGATGCGCTGCAGGCGGATGCCTAATCGCAGCCACCAGACCGGGAGCCGGGTGAGGCCGAACAAGGCATTGCCGGAGGCGAAGGGCACGCCGTTATCGGTGCGGATCGCCTGCGGCAGGCCGAAGTGCCTGAAAGCCCTTTCAAAAACGGTAAAGGCGAAGTCGGACTTGGTGGACTTCACACCCTCGCAGGCGAGGAGATAGCGGGAGCGATAATCGGAGACGGTGAGCGGATAGCAGTACTGGCGGTTGCCGAGCATGAACTCGCCTTTGTAGTCGGCGCACCACAGGCCGTTGGGCTCGTGCGCTCCGACCAATGGCGTCCCCTGGGCCTTGTAGCGTCGTCGCTTCTTGCGCTTCACCAGACCGTTGCGGTCGAGCACCGCATGGAGGGTGCTCACGGCGGGCGTGGGGATCATCGGGAACTGGCGGATCAGTTTGTCGCGGATCTTACGGGCGCCCCAGGTCGGATGTTCCTCTTTGATTCCCAGAATGGTGCGCTCGACCTGGTAGGGCAGGCGATTAGCCTGCCGATACGCGGCCCGACTGCGGTCACTCAGGCCGTGGAGCCCGCAGTCCTTGTAGCGGTTGAAGATCTTGTAGCCGGTGACCCGGCTGATGCCGAACTCCCGGCACAGCGGCGCCATCTTCTCGCCTTCCAGGAGCCTGGCGATGAAACGGAGTCTCTCATCCATCGGTTTACACTCATTCCAGGGCATCCGGGATCTCCCCCAAATGCCGTAATGTGTAAACCATGTGTCCGGAACATTCTGTAAGCTATCTGTCGATAACCACAAAAGGGGTCCCTCGTCAGAGGGGCCCCTTTTGCATTTTGTGGGGTCGTGGGCTTGGTTCGGGCTCCACAGTTCGACCAATCGCGCGAGCGATTGGAGACGAGCGGCGCAGCCGCGAAGCCCGCAGGGACTAAACAGCCCATAGGCTGTTTTGATCAATCTCTCCGGGGCCGCTCTCGGCCATCCATGGCCTGCGCGGCACTCGTGCATCCTGCACATCGCGCGCCAGATGTGAAAAGGAGTCCTCATCAGAGGGGCCCCTTTTGCATTCTGTGGGTCTGCCAGGTTTGGCTCGGGCTCTACAGTTCGAACCGAGGCTCGCAAAGCGAGCCGACAGAATGCGGAGTGAAGCGACCCAGCCCGCAGGGCGAACTGACGCAGGCAGTGAGTCGTTTTTGCCTGGGCACGCCGCTATCAGCGACTGACGGGCACCGTCAGGACCGGCGCGGCGGCATGGTGTGCCGTACTGTCCGCGATGGTCACTGACCACAACGCGCTCAGCAATCTGAAGAATCGCTTGGTGGCCTGGTCGGTCTCGTCGATGAAAAACCAGCCGCCCCGGTAAGGCACCGCAACCGCGGCCGATTCGGGAGTCTTCGCGTTGTATTTCACACGCAGGTCTTTGCCTGCCAGCCCCGGCGGCGGAAAAGACGCGGCAACGCCTGTGCGCAGGTCCTGTTCCGGCACTTCGATCGCAGCTGACAGTATTTCCGCAAGATCGCCGACCGAGCGCAGCGTTATCCCCATGCCGCCCGACTCGCGTCCGTCGAGCGCCAGAGACACCGGCAGTATCAACGGTGGAGAGTTATCAGCGGGCGCAGGTAAATGCAGCAGAGCCATCAGCTCGCTGACTTCGTTGGAGTAATCCGGCGCGTAGTCTTGAATCACGATCGACAAGACGCCAGCCTTTTGAGGCGCCTCCACCCAGTGCAGACGACGTGCCTGCGTAAGACCGGCCATGATTGCCACAAAGCGATCGAAATCCGGATTGAGGCTTTCTTCAGGGAACAGGAAATCGGGGCTCCGGATGCCGTTTACGCTGGAGACCAAGGCGTAATAGACATAGCGTGGATCCACCATCGATGCCGTGAGTTTGGCAAATACGGAGAGGGGGACCGGTGAGAACACCTGCTGGGTATACTTGGCTCCGGCTACGGGAACATAGGAAATAGTGGGATTTTCCTCGTAGACGGCGCCCGCAGTGAAAGGCACCAGGTTGCCCCTGTAATCGTCATCGTCGCCGAAGCCAAGCTGAACCCGGGTACTTGCAGTGACCGAAACGTTGGCCGTAACACTGGCCACGGCCAGCAAGCTGGCCGTTTCCTCATAACGGTTGTGCACAACAGCGAGCAACATCTGTTGATTATTGGTTTCGTTGAGGGCCTGGTTATACGTCAGCCGACCGTTGCGGATGGCGGAAGGCCCCACGACAGTGCAGCCTGCCAGGAGGCTGACGAGGAGGCCGGCAATCAGCAGCTTTCGGATCACCGCACTCCGGCCGATAACAGGTTTCATCTGTGTTCCCAGGTTGCCAGTGCGGATGTCAGTGAACATCTACTCTATCCAACCGGGCGTGTCTTAGCCACCGATTGCAGTCGGCGACGAAGCCCACATCTTCGGTGTCTCGACCAGTCCCTTCCGACCGGGCGAGAGGAGCCGCACTGGTCGGTGTCCTCGCCGCCGGTTCGATCGGGCCCGGAATGCGGATCAATGGTCACGGTAAGCTTCCAGTAGCTGGAATCGTCGCTCAGAAATTTGCCAGGGTCCTGACGGCGGCAACCGCCGAGCACGACTGGCGATAGAGACTTTCTGGAGCAGACTGCGCCCGATCAATCGCGCGGCATCTCCTCAATGAGCGTCACCTCATCGCCAGCGAAATGAACAACGACCAGAAACTGTTCCTGCCCCCGGTCATAGATCCACTTGTTGTCTTCCCTGTCCGTGGGCTGACCGCAGTGCTCCAGGACTTTTACCTTGTTGTCGCCGTCCGCAATGATGTGGCCGCCGCACCTAAAAGCTTCACTGCTCCAGGCAACCGAACTCCCGGCCACCAGGGCCGCCGCGAAAAATACAGGTGCTGTTTTAATAATTCCCTAGTTGACGGTTGTGTTTGGTCTGCCTGCCGCCGTCTAGGCGGATGAGCGTCGATCTTCACCAAAGACCGGGATAACGTACAGCCACTATAGTCAGGAGCTGGTATCGGCGACAGTCCTGCCGGCCGCCCTGTACTTTAAAAGAACAAGTCCAGTTTGAGCCGGGACCCACGCAGTCGGCCGAGACAAAGCACAGCGACCAGTCATCTCTCCGCGTGCGCCAGATGTGAAACAGGGTCCTGCGTCAGAGGCGGCCTTTCCCGTTTTGTGGGTCCGTCAGTTTCCAATCTGGCGGCCTGGTGCGCGGCCCGTGACCGCCTCACTATAATGCTGGAACTGGCGTTCACACAGGAGCCGACATGAGTCGACGCATAAAGATCTGGTCCTTCGCCGATTTCGACCGCAGCGGCAAGGTGCGCTGGACAGCCCGTGAACTGGGCTACGAGATCGAGGAGGCGCGGGTCAAGCTGGGCGAACAGTCCGAGGAACCCTACCGGCAATTGAACCCCTATGGGCAGATTCCCACCGCGGAACTGGACGGCCAGGTCCTGACCGAGTCCACCGCCATCTGCCTGGCCCTGGCCGAGCGCCATCCCGAAGCGGGTCTGATTCCCGAAGACCGCGCAAGCCGGGATCGGTTCTGGCAGTCGGTCAACGTCTCGGTCAGCACGCTGGAAACGCCGGTGGTGCTGTACTACCTGTCGAGTAGCGGATTTGTGGACGCCGCCTGGGCCCCCATGTGGGCCAAGTCGCTCCATGCACGCCTGCCCGTGTTTGCCGCCGACATGCCTCAGGAGTGTTATATCTGCGGTAACTTCTCCCTCGCCGACATCTGCGCGGCCTATGTTCTGCGCATCGGCGTGCAGGCGGGGCTGTTGTCCCTGGAGGGTAACCTGGCGGTCTACCTGCGCCGCCTGATGGCGCGCCCGGCCGCGCAGGCGGCGCGGGTTTTCGAGGGGCTGGGGGACTGAAGCGACAATGGCGATTCTCCCAACAGCCTGAAGACTCTGTGTGAGATTCCTCAGGGAGAATGAACCCGCCCGAGTCGTGCGTCGCTGGCCGCGGCCGCATCCGGGAACCTCGCCAGTGACGGTGGTTCTGTTGAGCTGAAACCGACCGATTCCGGCCGGGAGCAGCGGGTCGTACGGGTACCGCCCTGACGGATGTTTTTTCGATCCCCTGTGAGCGTCTGCAACCCCTTGCGGTCATCCGCCATGCGGCGCTACCGCACCCGGGCGTAGATCAACGCGTCCCTCGGTTCGTCTGAAAGATTGGGCCGAACGATCGAACGCCGCAGCGTTCCTTCTGGCGACAAGCCGGCCTTCTCCAGCACCCGTGCGGACGCCATATTCTCTGTGTCGCAGGTCGCCCATACTCTGCACACCGACGGGATCAATAACGCCCAGTTAACGATTGCCGTGGCTGCTTCTGTCGCGTAACCCTTGCCCCAGCACCGGCGGTTGACAAGGAATCCGAACTCCGCCGAACGCTGAGAAACACAGCAGGAGACGCCTCCAATCGCCCGGTCCACATCCGGCAAGGTGATCACCCAATAGAACTCGTCGCCCGATCTCCATTGTTCATCCAGCCGATGGATGCGCTCTATGGTCGAGTCGATAGAGGTGCGAATCGGCCAGTCAGCGTAGCGCGCAACGTCTGGATCGCTGCCGCACTCAAACATCGCTGCAGCGTCGGAGAGCTTTGGCCGTCTAAGCCGGATTCGGTCCAGGTCGATGACTTCCGGCGCTTTCACGGGTCGAGACTGTTCCTGCTTCATCATCAATCATTCATAAGTCGTATCGCAGCTGAATACGACCGCCATCGAATGTGGCCCAGGCAACACGGGCGCATGGCATTGATCTTCTTACCTGTCTGTCGTCGCCCAAATGTATATCACAAGCGTACGCGTCCCGTGCGGTGCAGGGCCTCTTGGTTATGGCCCCAGAATTTTAGAGTGCTCTGGGGTAAGACCTGACCTAAGCTCAAGGCCGCCACGGTGATCCGAGCCCGCCCGGCGGCTGCGTCAAGAACCGGGATGGGTCCGACGAAGGCTCTTCTTCACGGACCTGTCGGGCCCGTCGCGCCGGAGTACATCTGTGCGATCGATTCCGACCAGGAGACAGCAAGCTGCTGAGTTCGCTGTTTGCTCAAGCTCGCCGAGGTGTGCATTCCGGCGGGCAGTTAGGAGCAGGAGTTCGGATGCAGCGCAGCGGGTCCGGTCTGCGAGGCGCCACGCCCGCCCCGGTGGGGAGGGAATCAGCCCGCGGGGGTCACAGGAAGCGGACGTCCTGGGTGGCTTCGGTGATGACGTACACGCGATCGTTGTTGCTGTCGGGGTCCGCCGGGAAAACGAAGAAGCCCTGGCGGTTCTTCGCGAAGCCGGGAGAGTAGCCGACGAGCGTCTCACCGTCCTTGAAATCCACCTGGATCTTCTTGCCGAATCCGGTGCGCTCCACGTCTGTCCGTTCCTGGTAGCTCTGGTCGCCCTCAAAGCTCTTAACGAAGAACACTGCCTTGAGGCCGACGAGCGGCACTTCCCGCACCTCGCCGGTGGTGTCGTCTGCCACGTCAAACTTGTCCTTGTTAGGGAAGAAGTTGTTCGTGATGCCCTTGACCAGCGGTCCGTCAGGGTAATGCACTACGACCTTGTTCTGCATGAGAGCTGTGCCTCCTGAATCCGTTGTCATCCAGTCATCCCGCGCTGTCCCGGGGCGGTGGCCGGACGCACGTCCGCACAGCGTTCCGCAGTTTGCGCGAGCGCGGGGACGTCAGCAAATCATAAGCGGTGGTTATGCCGCGCGGTGGGCGTTGGTCCACACTTTATGATATCGGAGGACGACGAGCCCGGCAGTATCCGCGTCAACCAGGGCTCGTCTGCGCGAATGCGGGCACGTAGCGATGCCCGCTGCTCGCTATCAAACCTTGGAATACCGCCAGTCCGCGCGTGAATCTCAGCGGCCGAATTGTTACTCGACGCCGATGATGATCTTGCCGCGCGCGCGTCCTGCTTCCGAGTAACGGATGGCGGCCGGTACCTCGCTCAGCGGGAAGCGTCTGTCGATCACCGGCTTGAGCGTCCCCGCGGCCATCAGCTCACTGAGGAACACCAGGTCTTCCGGCTTTAGCTGGGCCAGCAGCGTGATCAACTCCTGGTCCACGAAAGGTGACAGAATCATCGCGCCGATCGGACGGATCAAGGGCGCGATCCAGTTGCCCTTGGGGCCCCCGACGAGGACCAGGGTGCCATCGGGTTTCAGTACGCGTGTGTTCCTCCGCACTGTGTTATTGCCGACCATGTCCACGATGAGGTCATACTGCTGTCCGCTCTCGACATAGTCCTCTCGCTTGTAGTCGAAGACGTGATCGGCGCCCAGCGATCGGACCAACTCCACGTTGCGCGTACTGCACACGCCGGTCACTTCCGCACCCAGGGACTTGGCGATCTGCACTGCGAAGGTACCGACGCCCCCCGAAGCGCCGTTGATCAGCACGCTCTGCCCCGGCTTGACCTGACCCTTGTCGCGTAGCGCCTGCAATGCGGTGATGGCTGCCACGGGTACGGATGCGGCCTCCTCGAATGTCACGTTGGCCGGCTTGAGCACAACCGCCCGGCTGTCACGCACGGTGAGGTATTCACCGAAGGCGCCGCTCCTGGCGCCGAAAACTTCATCGCCTGGCTTGAACTTCGTGACCTGGTTGCCGACCGCCTCGACCGTCCCGGCGAAGTCCGCCCCCATTCTGGTATCAGTCGGTGTACCCAGGCCGGAAAACAGGCGCATGATGTAAGGAGAGCCCCGCATGTAGTGCCAGTCGAGGGGATTGACTGCCGCTGCGTGGATTCGTACCAGGACCTCGTCGTCAGCGGGGGTCGGTTTCTCGATGTCTTCGAGCACGAGGACATCGGGCGGCCCGTAGCAGCGATAGATGACGGCTTTCATCAGCGCTGCGTCTGCGGAGATGGCAGGGGCTGGTCCACAGGCGTTGGTGTGGCTCAGGACCACCGCCAGTGACGCGGTGGCTACCGTAAGCACAATCAGGAATCCGACCGAGATCTTGTAACGCAGTTTGACGGGTTGATCCCCTTCAGTTCATGGACGAGCCCGGTTGCACCCGTTTGCCCTTCGGTAGCCTACAGGGTGATGCATGGCAAAGGAACAGCTTCCGATCATCCGAGCCTCGATCGAGGCGCTCATGTGTCTTCGCTGCGACCATGACCGCAATCGCAAGACCCCCGGACCCGCAATGTAGGTTTCTTTGAGCCGCACTCGAACAGGTTCCGGGACAACGTTCCGCAACGTTGATGAACCCGGTCTGACCGATTCACCGCTGTGGCGTTATCGTCTTTCGCTCGATAGTCACGTCAATGACACGATCGCCGAGACGGCTTCCGTCCAGAGCTTCCAGAGCGGCGCCCGTGTGCTGCTCATCCAGACTGACAAAGCCGATGCCGCTGCATCGGCCGGTCATGACATCAGTCGCCAGTCTGACGGATCGCACGGCACCGTGGGCTGAAAACAGACTGCTCAGACGTTCCACGGTCATCTGCGGAGAGAGATTCCGCACGACCATCTTGGTTGTCGAGTGAGCCCTGTGCATTGATTTCTCTGATTTGGCCCGAAATGACCGCTACGATGGTTGCGGCTCCCGGTCTTCAGGCTCCACGGCCTCCGATAATGCGTCTTCCGAATCGACCTCGGAGTCCTGTGATTTCAGGGCCTTGCGGAGTGCCCGCTTCTCTGCTTTTTCGCGGCGCTTGTCTGCTTTGGCGAGTTCACGCTGTCGTTTCGCATGGGTCTGTGGGCTTCGTCTTGCCATAGTCTGGTCACACTTCTTGCTGAGTCTTACTCACGCTAACACAGCCCCTAGAGTTTAGTCCGGCCGACAGGCAATTTGTTTGACGAGGATCAGTCATTGCCTCTTTCGCCAGGATCAGTGACATCGGGCTGCCTGACCTGCCCGGAGTCAACCAATTTTCTCATACGACTTGATCGGCTTGGCTGGCGGAACTTTGATTGAGGCGGCCGCCGGCGCGGTCAGCTCCCCCTTTTTCTCTGCCGGTCCAGAGGCTGGCTGAAGACTGCATTGTGATAGCGTATCCTCCGCATCCCGGGCTGTCCCGCTGCCTGACGACCTGGCGGAGCTGATGAGCGTGAAGAAACAAAGGCCTGAATCTCCTCGCACCATGACCCGTGGGCGGCTGCTGACCATGACGGCCGCACCCATCGCCGCCATCCTGGTTGTGATCCTGGGGATCAACCTGGTGACCAATACCAAGCGGGCGCTGGCTACCAGCGAACGCGAGATGGCGAGCACTCTGCAGACCTTGTCGCAACGCTTCGACGGCGAAATGCATCGGGTAGCCCAGGTCGCCGAGCAGACGGCCAAGACCGTCACGACGCTGGGACCGCTGAGCGAGGCGGAGATTTACAAGGTGCTCGAGAACGGCGTGCTCCAGGATCCGCTGATCTACGGCGCCGCCATGGGCTTCGTCGCCGGAGGATTCGATGAGCGACAGGCCTTCTGTCCTTATGTCTATCGGGACGGCTTGGCGAGCGAGCAGGTCAACCGGCTCGATATCGCCGGCGCCTACGATTATCTCGGTGATCCGGAGATTCGTTGGTGGTACGACCCGGTGACCCTCGGGCGGCCGGTCTGGAGCGAGCCCTATTTCGACGAGGGCGCCGGCAACATCATGATGTCGACCTATAGCGTCCCGTTCTACCAGGACGGCGTCTTGCTTGGGGTCACCACGATCGACATTCCGATGGGGCCGCTGCAGGATTTTATCGGCACCGATCTCGACGTCGTCATCCTGACGCCCGAGGGTCGTTTCATCCACCGCACCCGGGGCATCCCGGATGGCAACCCGACCATCTTCGAATACGCCGCCGATCGCCCGGATCTGTTGGAGCTGGCTCGGCGCATGATGACCGGCGAGACCGGCATCGGCCATGTGGACGAGACGGGGGCGCGACAACAGGCATTCTTTGCTCCGCTACCGTCGGCCGGCTGGAGCTTCGCGGTGTTCCTGCCCGAAGATCAGATACTCGCAGGCGCCCGCCGTGAGGCCTGGTGGCTGGCGGGCACCATGCTGCTGTCTCTCGCGTTGATCACTCTGGCGATGTGGTTGGTCGCGGGATTGGTATGGCGGACACAATCCGAGACCCAGGCCGGCGAGCGCCGCTTCCGCCGCCTTATGGAGTCGGCGCCCGATGCCATGATCATCGTCAACGAATCCGGCCGGATCGTGATGGTCAACGAGCAAGCCGAAAAGACATTCGGTTATGCGGCTACGGACATGGTCGGGCAGTCGGTGGACCTGCTTGTGCCAGATCGTTTCCGGGAACGTCACGGGGCCATGGTGAAATCGTTCTTCGCCCAGCCGGTGCGACGGGAAATGGCTGGTGGCGGAGATTTGCGGGGGCTGCGCGCCGATGGCGGCGAGTTCCCGATCGAAGTCGGCCTGAGTCCGCTCGAAACCTCCGAGGGCCTGCTGGTCTCAAGCGTCGTGCGCGACATCACGGAACGCCACCAGGCTGCCGCGGCGTTGGCCCAGGCCGAGGCGCGCCAGCGTCTCGTGCTCGAGTCCACCAGCGACGGCATCTTCGGCGTGGGTGCCGACGGGCGGGCAATATTCATCAATGCGGCTGCCGCCAAGATGCTGGGGTATGAAAAAGACGCGCTGCTCGGTCAGAAGATCCACGATGTGATCCATCACAGCCGCCCCGACGGCAAGCCGTATCCGATGCAAGAGTGCCCCATGTATGCTGCCTTCACCGACGGCACGGCCTCCAAGGTCGATGATGAAGTGTTGTGGAGGAAAGACGGCAGCAGTTTCGCCGTCGAATACTCGAGCACACCGCTGCGCAAGGACGATGAACTGGTCGGTGCGGTGATCGTGTTCCGTGACATCACCGAACGCAAAATCGCCGAGTCAGAGCTGACGCAGGCCCGCGACGAGGCGCAGGCCGCCAATCGCGCCAAGAGCGCCTTCCTCGCCAACATGAGTCACGAGTTGCGTACGCCGATGAACGCGATTATCGGCTACAGCGAGATGTTGCTGGAAGAGGCCGAAGACATGGAGATGGAGTCGTTCACCCCGGACCTGAAAAAGATCCACGGGGCCGGTAACCATCTGTTGTCACTGATCAGCGACGTCCTCGACCTGTCGAAAATCGAGGCCGGCCGGATGGAGCTCTATATCGAGCGCTTCGCAGTCGGCGAAATGCTCGGGGAGGTCGTGTCGACCGTTAGCACGCTGGTCGCGAAGAACGGCAATCGCCTGGAGATAGTTGGCGCCGACGAAGCGGCCTTCATGGAGAGCGATCTAACCAAGGTCCGCCAGACGCTGTTCAACCTGATTTCCAACGCGGCCAAGTTCACCGACAACGGCAGCATCACGCTCAAGGTTGAACGTCAAAGTGATGATGAGGGCGTCGACTGGCTGGTGTTCGACGTGACCGACACGGGCATCGGCATCCCGCCCGAAAAGATCGACGAGCTGTTCGAGGAGTTCACCCAGGCCGACGTGTCCACTACGCGTGAGTACGGCGGTACCGGTCTCGGGCTGGCCATCACGCGGCGCTTTTGTGAGCTGCTGGGCGGCACCATCAGTTGCGCGAGCACGCCGGGGCAGGGGTCGACCTTCACCGTCCGATTGCCCGCCGTGGCGCAAGCGCCAGAAAGTACCCGGGAGACAGCAGCCGGCGGCAGCGAGATCTTTCCTCCGTCCGGCGCGACTCTTGCCGGGGTGGTCTCGAAGCCGTCCGACGCGGCTCGCGGAAGGGTCCTGGTCATCGACGACGACCCGGCGATCCGGGAATTGCTGGCTCGCAGCCTGAGCCGCGACGGTTACGAGGTGCTGCTGGCAGAGGACGGGCCGAGCGGGCTGGAGCTGGCGCGCAGCCATCAGCTGGTCGCCATCACGCTCGACGTCATGATGTCCGGCATGGACGGTTGGTCGGTGCTGCGAGCCCTCAAGGCCGACGATGCCACCCGGGACGTCCCGGTGGTGATGGTTACGATCGTGGACGACAAGAATCTCGGCTACACGCTGGGTGCGGCAGACTACCTGACCAAGCCGGTGGATCGGAAGACGCTGCTCGCGACCATGCATCGATTGCAGGCGGGAGGCGAGGTGCTGGTGGTCGACGACGAGCCCAGCGTGCGCGAGCTGACCCGGCGTATGCTGGAAGCAGAGGGCATACAGGTCCGGGAAGCAAGAGACGGCGCTGAGGCGCTGGCAGAGATCCGGCGACGGCCGCCGGGCCTGATCATCCTGGACCTGATGATGCCGGTCATGGACGGATTCGAGTTCCTCAGGCAGCTACGACAGGATCCGGGTATCTCTGATCTGCCGGTCATCGTCGTGACCGCGAAGGATCTCACCGAGGAGGACCGTGCCCAGCTCGACAGCCTGGTCACCCAGGTTCTTCACAAGAGCAGCTTGGCCAGGGAGGACCTGCTGGGCCGGGTCCGCCGGTCGGTGGCCCGGGCAGCCGCGACGGCGGACACAGACGGCGTCAGCCACCGGTAAGCCGCCCTGCGGTCTGTCAGGGTGGCGTCGCCCTGATGTTGCGCCATCATTCCACGACGCGAAGCGAGCGCGAGTTCGGCGGCGGGTCCGCACGCAGAGTCAGGAAGCGGGCGTCCGCTCTTGAGGTGTGGCGCAACGTCATCGATGCTGCCGACAGAAGCGTAGATCGAGGACCCGTCCAGGCCTTGAGCAGCAGGCAGACCGACGACTTTCTCACCCGGGTCCCGGGCAGACTAGACTCACCTGTGACCGGTCCCGATTCAGGGACGCTGAGTTGAATCGAAAAGGAATCGAAAATGGCCAGCGGCAAGATTGACAAATTGCAGGGCAAACTGAAGGAAGCCGGAGGCGTCCTTCTTGAAGACGACAAGCTCAAGAAGGAGGGGCAGGCCCAGCAGGCGGTCGGCGACATCAAGGAGACCATCGCCGATGTCGGCAACGCGGCCGCGGGCCTCGTGGACAAGGCGGCCGACCTGGTCAAGGGCAAGAAGGGCGCCTGAGCGTCCGACGGCGGCTGATCGCTTGCAGGGCGGTCAGTCGACCCTTGCATCCGGGCTTACGGCCGCTGACAGGCCCGGGATTCGTCGGTGGATTCCGGCATCGCGCATGCGCGATCCGCCGGCGTCGCTATCGTGCCTACGAAGATGATCTAGACCGGGGCGTCGCCGGCATCATGGTCCGGATCCAGGTCGCTCCGGCCGTCGTTGTCGGCCCTCCAGGCCTGGGCCTCGATGAAGATTCGAGTGACCTTGGGGTGAGCCTTCTTGATCTGCCCCTCCAGGCGCGTGATGGCCTTCTCGATATCCTGGGATGGCACACCGTCGCGGAAGTCCACACTGAGGTTCAGCAAGATGTCGTGCGGGCCGACATGCATCGTGAGAATCTCGTTGGTACCGGAGATGGTGGATTCTGCATCAACGATGCGTCGCACGCCGCTGACCACCTCCGGCATTGCCGCCTCGCCGATCAGCAGTCCCTTGGTTTCAAATGCCAGCAGGGTGGCAGCGCCCGCGAGAATGCAACCGATGACAATCGAGGCCACGCCGTCCAGCGCGGGCATATCCAGTGCTTCACTGAGAAAGATGCCGAGGAAGGCCGCGATCAGTCCGAGCATGGCCGCCGAGTCTTCCATCAACACGGTCAGGATCGATGGATCCTTGACCTCGATGACGGCGCGAAACCAGGAGCGGGTGCCGCGGATCTTGTTGAATTCCTTGTAGGCGACCCACCACGCAACACCTTCAAAGATCATCGCGAGCCCCAGCACGATGTAGTTGATGAAGGGTGAAGAGATCGGCTCCGGGTGCGCGATCCGGTGGATCCCCTCGTAGATGCTGACACCGGCGCCGACCGCGAACAGCAGGATGGCGACCACGAAGGCCCAGAAGAAGACTTCCTTGCCATAACCAAAGGGATGATTGTCGTCGGCCGGCCGGTCGCCACGCTTGAGACCGAACAGCAGCAGCGCCTGGTTGCCCGTGTCCACCACCGAGTGGACCGCCTCGGAGAACATGGCGGAGGATCCGGTGTAGGTGGCGGCACTGAATTTCGTAACAGCGATCAGGCTGTTGCCGATCAGCGCCGCGAGGACGACTTTCATGGAAGACGCGTTGGCCATTTTGACCGCCTTACTCCCGGACCGGTTCAGGAGGGAGGATTCTAACGCGTCCGCACAGTCCGTTGCTCATCAACCCGGTGGTGATCTGTCAGCCCGGGTCCGGGTCGCGAACGATTGCCATCCGTTGTCAGACCGCACAGGGGCGGCGCAGCCATGCATTCTGCGGGAGTCGCCCGGGACGGAAGCGTGGGGCGATCCAGCGACAACACGGGTTGGCCGACTGCGGCCCGCGAGACACAAATGCTGCACCGTCCTCAAGTTTCCCTGGCTGGCCGAATCCGGGCACAGTTTGCTCACCCACCGGTTTGCCGCGCTGGCGATGTGATTCTCGGGCTGAGGTGCGAGCGTTTCGTTGTGGTTGACCGGAAACCACCAGGCCACTGATCCCATGGGCCGACGTTTCGCGGAGATTCCTGACGCTCGGTCAGACTTTTTGGTGTAATGAGACCATGCCCGGGGCACTTTATTTCGCTTTGCGAACTACGTGCGGTGGCCATGATTTTTCATGCCTTATCAGCTTCTGCTGAGTCGCGCCCTAGAGCGAAGCTACCGCCTGCTGAATATCTGCACGCAAATATTGTCTTGGATCACGGTGCGACCCTGAGCTACATTGTGTTCCGAGGAGAGCAGGCCGCAGACTGGAGAAAAGATGATGAAGAAGATTTTGATTCCGATTGCCGCACTTGGCCTGGCCGCATTTCAGGGTGTTGCCTGGGCGGACGATGCGGCGGCAAAGGCTGAAGTGTGCATCGACTGCCACGAGGTCGAGGAGTTCAAGGGCATGGATGCTGAACAACTTGCCGCGGCGAGCAAAGAAGCGAACGCCAACAACAAGATGATGGCCAAGGCGACGGCAGATGTATCCGCCGAAGACCTCCAGGCAATCATTGCCTACCTTGCTGCGGAAGCCAACAAGTAAGCGCAGATAGTCGGTAAGCTCTGCTGCCGGGGGCCTAATCGGGTCCCCGGTGTTCTCTCCCGTGTCGTGCGGCGGTCAGCCCGACCGTCGCTGCCTCAATCGGTGTGCATCCAGTGTCTGGACACGCTGCCGACAACCGGTTCTCGGTGGCCGGTACGCTGTTTTCCCTACTTGGCCAGGTGTCCTGAACAAAGGACAGGCGCTTCAATCTGGCTGGAAGCGGCATGTTTTTCCAAAGGGTTCCAGTGCTCCGGATTGTTGAGACCCGCCCAAAACCGACCCGTTGAATTGATCCTGGTCAACGCGGGTCGGTGGTCGGCATGGTAGAAGCTAGGCTCCCTTGGGGAGAAATGGCGAGTTGAACTTCCCAAAGGATTGGCGGAGCGGGTGTCGGCTGAAGAGCCTCGCCCGTTGCAAAAAAGGCCCGAGGAGCTGGTGATCCGGTATCGCATCAGGTAGCTACTGCGCGCGCACCGACGCACCCAAAGATCCTCAGGCAGCTCCGGATGCCGGAGCAATAACAAGAACGGAGGAGCCATGAAGAGCCACGTGCTACGTCCCCTGTGGCTGGCAATAGCGGTGGTCGGCTCGGTTCTGGTTGCACGCATATTCATGGTGCCCGATGACTTCGGCGTGCACGGCGACAGCTTTACCTACAACTTCTATCGGCTGGGCAACGTCCAGGAGTGGAAAGACTTCCCGGCCAAGTACCAGGGACGCGAGCGTTGCGCGCGGTGTCATGAGGAGAACACCGAGGAGATCGCGACCTCGAAGCACGTGAACATGCAGTGCGAGAACTGTCATGGGCCGGGTGTCGGCCATCCAAAACAGATCAAGAAACTGCCCGTGAACGCATCCCGGGAGTTGTGTCTCAGGTGTCACCACTACCTCGCGTATCCGTCCAGTCAGAGAAGCGCGCTAGCTGGTATCGATGGCAACAAGCACATGAAGAAGAAAGAGTGCCGCAAGTGCCACAACCCTCACCACCCCAACCTGGAGGACATGTGATGAGTTGCTCCCGGCGTGAGTTTCTGAAGCAGACCATGGCCGGCGCGGTGACTGCGGCGATCCCGGCATGCTCGGTTATTTTCCTGGCCCCCGGCGAGGCCCAGGCCATGACGGATGGGTCGAAGCTGCGGTGGGCCTTCCTGGTGGACACGGAGAAATGCGTAGGCTGCGGCCTGTGCGTGGACGCCTGCAAGACCGAGAATGAGATTCCTTACGACGCCCCCGTGAGCCGCACCTGGGTAGAGCGCTACGTCATCACCAAGGACGGCGAAACCCATATCGATTCGCCCAATGCGGGGCGGGACGGCTTTACCACGAGCGAGATTCGCGGCGAGGAGATTGATCCGGAGAACATCGACAAGGCGTTCTTCGTGCCGAAGCTCTGCAACCAGTGCGACAACCCGCCCTGCGTGCAGGTCTGTCCGGTGGGCGCGACCTACCAGACAGAGGACGGCGTAGTCCTGGTGGATCGCAAGTGGTGCATCGGCTGTGGCTACTGCGTCATGGCTTGTCCCTACGGCGTCCGCTTTTTCCATCCGGTGCACAAGACCGCTGAAAAGTGCAATTTCTGCTACCACAGGATTACTGACGGAAAAGAGGCGGCATGTGTCCAGGCCTGCCCGTTCGAGGCACGCAAGATGGGCAATCTGAGGGACCCGGAGGATCCGGTCACAAAGGTCATTACGAACGAACGCGTGCAGGTCCTCAAGGACGAGTACGGTACGAAGCCACACGTTTTTTATCTCGGTCTCGACGAGAAGGTGAGGTGACGCCATGTCCGCGGATCTGGTAGTTCATGGTGCCGAGTGGACGGTAAAGGAACTGTTCGTCTATCCGAATGAGTTCATCTATTGGAGCATCCAGATTGTCATGTATCCCTACATGACCGGTCTGGTCGCCGGCGCCTTCGTCCTGTCGTCCCTGTACCACGTGTTCGGGCAGAAGGATTTGAAGGAGATCGCGCAGTTCTCGCTGGTCTTCTCACTGGCGCTGTTGCCGGTGGCGGCCGTCCCGCTGCTGTTGCACCTGCAGCAGCCACTGCGGGCCATGGAACCGCTGCTGACGCCGCATTTCACCTCGGCAATCGCTGCGTTCGGCATCGTATTTTCCACTTACGCCCTCATCGTAGTGAGCGAAATCTGGTTCGTCTATCGCGGCTACTTCGTCGCACAGGTGCATGCCCTGCGCGATCAGCCGGGCATCAGCAATGCGACCCGCCGACTGGTCTATCGGGCCCTGACGATGGGCGCCTATGATGTCAGTGAAGAGGCGCTGGCCACCGACCACAAGGCAGCCAAGATACTGGCGGCGATCGGTATTCCCGTGGCCTGCTTCCTGCATGGTTACGCCGGGTTCATCTTCGGCTCGGTCAAAGCGAACGCTCTGTGGATGTCTCCGCTGATGCCGGTCATCTTCATCATGTCCGCAGTGGTCTCCGGCATCGCGCTGTGCATGCTGACCTATATCGTGATCATGGAGTGGCAGGCATTTCGTAACCGGCGGCGAGGAGGGGTTCTCCAGGCGAGCGAGATCCGCGGCGCTGAGGCCGAAGTTATCAGCAAGTCCGCCCGTTATCTCCTCGGTTTCCTGGTTGCCGCCATCAGTCTCGAAATCCTCGATCTGATTTTCCGCGGCTACACCGCTATGAAGTCCTGGGACATCCTGCGCTCGGTCATGTACGGCAAGGACTTCGTCAACATATTCGTCCTGCAGTACACGCTGGGGAATCTTGTACCGTTTATCCTGCTGCTACTTCCGGGCCGGACCATCAAGCGCACGGTGCTGGCTCTGGTTCTGGTACTGTTCGGCGTTTTCATGATGCGCTGGAATGTTGTCATCGGCGGGCAGGCGTTCTCGCTGTCCTTCTCCGGCTACATGCACTACCACATCCCGATCATTCCCCACAGCGTGGAGACCTTCAAGGAAGGACTGTTCGGGGCGCTGTCGGTCATTGCCCTGCCGTTTATCTTTTTCTACGGCATCAACAAGTTCGTGCCGTCCCTGAGACGGGACGTGGGCTCCTGAAGGGTCTCAATGATGCCACTGAATGACAACAGGCCCCGGCTTGCCGGGGCTTGTTTGCGTGTGCCTCGGCGACTCGTGCCGTCTGAATGCCGTGAAGCCGGTCATGTTGGCAGCGATGGAGAAGGCAGCGATGGGTGATCGGCTTAATGCTGTAGAGGCCCGGCTGGAGGCGATCGAGCGCCGCCTGAGCGCCCTGGAGACAGCAGGCCCGCAGGCAATGGCGCCTGGCGAGGAGATGCCGGTGGGGGTGGGGGCCGAGTCCAGGGAGGCGCTCGGCGAGGAGTCGGTCTCCAATGCCGCTACCCATCTGGGCCGCGTCCTGCTGATCTTCGGTGGCGCTTACCTGTTGCGGGCGATTACGGACTTCGGGTTCCTTCCAACCTGGGCTGGCATCCCGCTGGGAACCACCTACGCGCTAGCCTGGCTTTACATGGCCTACCGATTCGGCGCCAGAGAGGGTCAGGGAGTCGCTGCCATGCTCTATGGCGGAGTTTCCGTTCTGCTGGTCTTGCCGATCCTGGTGGAAGCGGTCACCCGTTTCGAATTGCTTTCGGCCCCGGCCAGCGCCGTGGCTTTGACGGTGTTCTGCGCACTGGCGCTGACGGTCGGCGTCTTACGAAATCTTCGCAGTCTGGGCTGGCTGACCGTTGCCGGGGGGCTGGCAACGACCCTGGTGCTTCTGCGGATGTCCGCCGCCGCGGTCCCCTTTGTGCTCGTCATGCTTTTCCTTGGTTCGGCATCACTCTGGATCGTGTACCTGCGGCGATGGACTGGCCTGCAATGGTTGGGCGCCATCGGTGCGAACGTCGGCATCACCCTGCTTGCTGTCCTCAGTATCCACGAGCAATGGTCCGTCGTCCCCCTGGCCTCCTATTTCCTCGGAATCGCGCTGTGGTGCATCTATCTGCTCAGCTTCGCCGTTCGCTCTCATGTCCTGGGGCGCGAGCCGGGGATCTTCGAGGCGGCGCAGGCGATCTTTGCCAGCACAATCGCTTTCGGCGTATCCATCTACGCTGCGCGGATCGGCTCGGCCTACATGAGCGTGCTCGGTGTCGCGGCGCTGGTTTTCGGTGTTGCCTCTTACGGTCTGGCCTTCGGCCCGAAGACGCGGGCCGCCCGTGGCCGCAGCTTCTACTTCTATTCCAGCCTGGGCATGGCGCTGGTGCTCGGCGGCAGCGCTGTCCTGATTTCTCCCGGGATCGCGGCCGGCGCCTGGGCGCTGCTGGCGGTGGCCATGGCCTGGTTAAGCGGCCGCCAGGAGCATGTCTCCCTGAGTCTGCAGTGCACGATCGTACTGATTGCCGCGGGGCTGGCCTCCGGCGCTCTGGAGAACACCCTGCACGCACTGGTCGGTGATCCGGTCCAGTCATGGCCGGGGCTGGCGGTGTCGCAGCTGCTGGTAGCCGCCGCTGCTGTCGTGTGCCTGTTCATCCCTGTGGCCCAGCGGTCGGAACGGTGGGGCCTTATGGCCGGCGCACCGCAGCTCATCGTGTTGGGATTGTCCGTCTGGGTCGTGGGCGGACTGGTGGTCACGGTCCTCGCACCCGTTCTGGCCGGCGTCCCCGGCCCCTCTGCGGACCTGGGCAGACTGGCCACCCTCAGGACGGCCGTGTTGGCAGCCGCAGCGGTCACCCTGGCCTTGTCCAGCCGCTACAAGCGATGGCCCGAGGCTCGCTGGCTTGCCTACCCGGTACTGGTGACTGTGGGCGTAAAGCTAGTCTTCGAGGACTTTCCGAGCGGCCGTCCCGCGACGCTGTTCATGGCGCTGGCCTTGGTCGGCGGCGCGCTGATCCTGGTCGCCAGGCTGCTGCCAAAACGCACCGCGCGCCCGGTGGACGCCTGAGCCCGGGACCCGATGACGGTCCGACCGGACAGACAAACTCGGCGCGAAAGTACCGACCCGGGTCCTGCGTGGCTGTGGCCCCTCTGGCGGTTGCCAGGGCGGCGGCAATACAAGCCCCGACCATCACCGATATGAAGAGGGTCTTTCCTCGTCGCTGGTGCAGACATGAGCCATACGCATCTCGTCGGTGTTCTTTGTCATCCGGTGCGATGCGGCGCGACGGCATGTTCACGAAAGTCATCTTCTGATGACCGACTGCGCTTGCCGGCGGGCCGCCTGGCGCGGGCCTTGCCCGCGGTGCCGCGCTACACGGATGCCTCACAGACAGAGTGGCGTATCATCGACCTATGGCGTCCAGTCGATCTATCCTTGCCGGCGTGAGCCTCGGATTGCTTGGTGTCCTGGTCGGTGTGCCGGTCTCCGCGCAGGACCAGGGGGGATTCCGCGAGCCGGAACTTCAGGGTCCCTTCCGGGTAGAGATGGACCGCGTGGTGGACGGCTGGCGTTACAACCTGCGCTGGCGGGAGGGCCCGCAAACGCGGCGGGACGGCCGCTACCATCTGTCGGACGTGCATACAGCGACATCGACTTCGACCAGCCAGGACTGCGAACGCGAGGCGGGCCTCGCGGTCAGGGATTTCGTGCGCGATTACGTCCGCGGCAAGCGCCTGCGTGCACGCAACGTCCGCCGGGGGCGAGACCCGCGTATCTGGGTGGGTCAACTGGAAGTCGACGGCAAGGATCTGAGCACGACACTGCTCGATAAGGGCTTGGCCATGCCCTACCAGGATAGCCGCCGGAATTCGCAACTCCGTCGCTGGGATTGTTCCCTGAACGACGCTGTCATGGAGTCTCTGCCACAGGCCGATATCGGCCCATCGGAGCCGATCGACTGATTCGTAGCAGCTCGCGAACAGTCGGCCCGTCTGCTGCCGCGTCGCCGTTGAGTTCACGCCCCGGTACCAGCACTACGGTGCCTTGATGATAAACATCGCGATACTGGGTATGGATCTTCGTTCCCGGGTGCGCGCCGGCGAGAACGCCGGCAGGACGCTGACACACGACTTCGTCGCCCTCGCGACCGCCGCTGCCCCAATGACCGCCGACGAGGGCCGATTCGCAGCGAGCACGCCGCTGCCGGAGGTCGCCTCCGGAGCCGGCCGTCATGCGCTCGTTACCTGGGACGCGGTGGCTGAGGCATGAGTCAAGCCCGAGGCATTCTGGGTCAGCTATGCCAACCGCGGTGAGGGACGGCATTGGTCCGGCGGCAGCGACTATCCGCCTTATGCAGAGGTCGGCGAACACGATACCTTTCTGCTGCAGACGCAGCGCGGGCCGTGCCTGATGTACTTCTTCCACCGCCGTTGGCGGCGGGCCAATGACGTCAGGCGCTGGGGAGACGAATTTAACGACTATGGCGGTTGTCCGGATGTCTTTAATTGAACTGATCCGACTCCGGTCGCGGCACGTTTGCTTGCCGAACGGGCCGGGCCTCGACTACGCCAAAGACGCAGGCACCCTCGAGCGTGTCGGGGTGCCGCCCAAGGAACTCACCAGCCTGGATCAGCGAGACTGGCTGGCCGGCACTGGGTGGCACAAGTGGGTGCCTGCGAGGATCGATGCGGCTGAAGCCGACCAGTAACGCGGCGCGTGCCCGCGGTCTTGCGCGGGTATGATCCTAGCCTCGATCCATCCCGGAATGTGCTCATGAAGCCCGTGTACTTCGTTGTCGGCTGGTGCTTCTTCGGTCTGGGTGCGGCTGGCGCTGTATTGCCGGGTCTGCCCACCGTGCCGCTGATGTTGGTTGCCCTGTGGGCGTTCTCAAAGAGTTCGCAGCGATTCCATGACTGGTTGTACTCACACGCAGTGTTCGGACCGCCGCTGCAGCACTGGCGTGACCATCGCGTTATCCCTGTGAAGGCCAAGATACTGGCGGTGATCAGCATGTCCGCCAGCCTGGGCTACATGGCATTCGTCGCTGATGTCGGCGGCTGGATCCTCGTCGTCACCGCCGCGGTGATGACGGCTGGCGCCGGGTTCATCCTCAGCCAACCCTCGCGGGTCCGGGACTGAACAGAGGGTCGAGCAGGTCGTGGTCGTGGGGCAGCATCACTAGCGTCGCGCCGTAGCCGGTCACCTGGCCCAGCAACAGGTCCAGCACCCGCCGCTTGTCGTCCGGATCCAGGTTGCCGATGGGCTCGTCCGCCATCCCTGCGATCACTACCTGTTTGGCCCGCGGCTGCCCTATCCTTACGTCGATCCGTCGCGACGGCGGGCAAGAAACTGTCCTCCCCTCTCACCGATCCAGGAACGAATACGATGAAGAAACCCGGTCGATTCAAAACCGTCCCGTTCATTGCCGCCGTACTGACTGCGTTATGGCTGCAGCCTGCGCTCGCCCAGGACCCGTTTCAGGCAACGGGGGAGACGCCGGCCGAAGTGCCGGCACAACCGCCCCAGGCCGGGCCGGCCGCGACCGCATCTGGAGATGCCGCGTCCAGCGCCTCGATCGAGGAACTGCGTGCGCTGCTGGACAGCCAGCGCAAGATGATCGATCAGCAAAACACCCAGATCCAGAGGCAACAGACCCAGATCACGCGCCAGCAGGAGCAGCTGACCGCCCAGACGACCTTGTTGCAGGGCGTGCAGACACGTCTCGATCAGTTGGCCGTTGAGAAGGACGACCAGCCGAAACTCAGCTCCGAAGAGATCGGGCTCAGGGAGAAGCTCGAGAGCCTGCAGGAACAACTGGCGGCGATCCCGGAAGACCCGGTCGAGGCCATGGGCGAGAAGACTTTCCCCGGTTCGCTACGAGTTCCGGGGACCAACGCGGCGATGAAGATCGGCGGCTTTGTCAAAGGCACCTTCGTCAAGAGCTTCGACCCCCTGGCCACTACAGACCGGTTCATCGTCGGCTCGATCCCGGTCGCCGGGTCGGAGACCGGGGTCGAGGAAGAGACCAGCCTGACCGCCAACCAGTCGCGGCTGAACCTGGAGATGCGCGAGACGACCGGTGTTGGTGACCTGCGTGCATTCGTGGAGGCGGACTTCGCCAGCTCCGGCGATACCTTCCGGCTGCGCCACGCCTACGGGCAGTACGGGAGCATCCTGACCGGCAAGACCTGGTCGACTTTCTATGACCCTCTCGCCGGTCCGGAAGAGATCGACTTCGAGGGCATCAACGGGCGCACCATCCTGCGGCAGACCCAGATTCGCTGGTTCCCCAGGATCGGCCGGGACTGGAACCTGCAGGTTTCGTTCGAGGATCCCACGTCCAAGGTCTCGGAGATCGATCTGACCGGCAACCCCGACGAGGACGATCCGTCATTCAATCCCGACTACGGCGAGGAGATCTTCTCGAACGGCGTCTCTGATCTGCCAGACCTGGTGGCCAGCATCCGCCGTACCTGGTTCAAGCGCTGGCATCTGAAGACCGCGTTCGTGGCCCGCCAGGTCCGTGCCCAGTACTCCCAGAGCCCGGACTTGCCGACCGAGGACGAGCTCGGCTGGGGGTTCAGTACCAGCGGCGCGTTCAAGGCCGGCTGGTTCGGCGAGGGGCGCGACAATGTGAAGTTTCAGTTCATCTTCGGCGAAGGCATCGGGCGTTACGTCAACGATCCCAACAGCATCGGCGGGCAGGACGGTGTCTTCAAGCCGGACGGCTCCGGTATCAAGACCCTGCCGATCGTCGCCGGGTTCGCCGCCTACCAGCACTGGTGGAATGACACTCTGCGTTCGAATTTCATCTTCAGCGGCGTGAGGATCGACAACCACGAATTTCAGCCGGGTGACGCCTATGAGCGCACCATCCGGGCCAGCACCAACCTGTTCTGGTCACCGACGCCACGCGTCGATGTGGCGGCAGAGTTCATCTGGGGAGAGCGGACCAACAAGAATGGGGATAGCGGTGACGCGTCACAGATCCAGTTCGCCACCACCTATCGGTTCTAGGAGGAGGGTGCTGATAGTCAGCGACAAGCAGGCAGCCGGGTTCCCTGGTCCGAGGCCACCGATCGTTGTGGTTGAATTTGTGGCGGGCGTCCCGCTGCAGCCTGCAGACTTTAGAAGTTGGCCAGGAAGAACGGGATCAGTAGCGCATTGACCAGGTCGATGAAGAATGCGCACACCAGTGGCACGATGATGAAAGCCATATGCGAGGCCCCGTAGCGCTGCGCGACCGCGGACATGTTGGCCATGGCTGTCGGTGTCGATCCCAGCGAAATCCCGCCGAACCCGGCGCACACCACGGCGGCGTCGTAGGTCCGGCCCATGGCCGGGAAGACGATGAACAGGTTGACGCTCACGGCGATCAGGAACTGGATCGTCAGCACTGTCAGTATTGGCCCGGCCAGATCGATCAGCGTCCACAGCTGCATGCTCATCAGGGACATGGCCAGGAAGGTGCCCAGCGCGACTTCTGCGATCAGGGCGATGGACGGCGTGCGGCTCGGCCAGCGTGTTCCGGAGATGCGCGGGAAATTGTCCGGGATCAGGTTGGTGATGAGGATGCCTGCGAACAGGCAGGTGACGAACAGAGGCAGCTTTAGCCCGAGTTCCGCCAGGCCTTCGTTCAGCAACAGGCCCACGATGGCGCAGATATGGATGGCCAGAATAGCGTCGAGAAAGTCATGGGCATCAATGCCCTTGGCGGCATTCTCGTCAGAGACGCCGACGTCCTGGGCTTGAGCTTTATCCGGCGTGAGCTTGTGACGGGTGATGAGAAATTTTGCGATCGGTCCGCCCATCAGGCTGGCGAGGATCAGGCCGAAGGTCGCACAGGCGATGCCGATCTCCATGGCGTTGACGATGCCCAGGTCCTCGGCAAACCGGGGAGCCCAGGCAATGGCCGTGCCATGGCCGCCGATCAGGGATACGGTGCCGCCGAGGAGCCCCGCCACAGCCGGGCCGTCGAAAAATCCGGCCACAGTCACCGCGGTCAGGTTCTGTATCACCATGTAGGCGATGGTGATGGTCAGCAGGATCACCAGCGGCTTGCCGCCGGACAGCAGATCCTTGAGGCTCGCATTGATACCGATCGTTGTGAAGAAGTAGACCAGAAGCACATCCCGGGCTCCGAGCATGAACTCCACGGCCACGCCGCTTACCGCGTACACGATCGCAAACAGCACCGAGAAAACCAGGCCGCCCGTCACCGGTTCCGGGATGCTGAACTCCCGCAAGAAAGAGACCGCCTGGTTCAGGCGCTTTCCAGCAAACAGAACGACGATGCCGAGCGTCACCGTGAAGAATTCGCCGATCCGCAGGATGCCGTCTGTCAGTTCCATTTAGAGAGTTCCAATCGAGTGCCGGTGATTACAAAAAAGTCCAACTGCCCGACGCGGTATGTGGCTGGGCACGCGAGCGCCGCAGGCAGGAGTAAGCGGCGCAAGTCAGGAGTTCTGGCTGTCGTCGGGTTCGGTCGTCAACCATTGCCTCATAGCTTAACCCGGTAGCCGATACATCGACAGCCGGGGGGTACCCGTCGATCACTGCGATGCGCCTGATCGGACGCGGTGCGGACTGCGTGCCTTGTCGGGATATCATGGGCGAATTGTTTCGAGCCGTCAGAATTTCGGCGTGTCTTTACCAAGGGGGATCCGTGGTTACCTCGTCAATCCGGGCGCTGCTGTCCGTATATTCATCTCTGGGAGGAAGGGATTGAGTCTGAACTTGCTGCTCCTGTCGATGGGGATGGCTTCGTACTTGGGTTCTCGGCTTTTCGGGCGAGTATCTGTACGGTGGCGGCGGTCGGTGAGGTCATGTCATCTGGCACTGGCCGGATTTTCCTGAGTTTTCTCAAAGTGATCCTGTGGGTGACGCTGGTCAATGGTCTGCTCGACATGTGGCTGCCCGGGAGCGGCAGGCCACTGAGCGAAGAACCACTGGATCTCATGTCGGTGATCGGTGGCTTCATATTCGGTGCCGGCGCGGCTTTTAATGGCGGCTGCAGTTTTTCGACGATATCGAAGATCGCACAGGGCAATCTCCATGTTGCACTCACACTGCCGGCGTTCGTGATCGGCGTGATCCTGAGTGCGGGCCTGCTATGGCGTATGGGGCCGGGGCCTTCCATTCGCATGGCCGCGATGAGCGACTTCTGGAGCTACGTCACCCTTGCGGTTCTGTGTGGATGGGGAATCTGGGAAATCATCAAGATTGTCCGACCGCAGCTTGTTGGCGAGGGCTTGTGGCGAGGATTGGCCGCGAGACGCTACCGCTTGTCCACGGGCGCGGCGGTCGTCGGGATCTGCAGCGGATTCCTCTACGCTGTCTATGGCCGCTGGGCCTACTCCAGCCGGCTGGTGTAGGCTTTCGTCGAGCGTCCGTCGACGCAGATGGCGGACATCAGCGTGGCCGGATGGCTGTTCGTGGCATTGCTGTCGGGCGCCATCTTCTCAGCCGCCAGCAGTCGCCAGTTCGTGTTCAGTTTCGCGGGCGATACCTGGATCCGGAACGTGGCGGGCGGTCTTCTTATGGGTTTCGGCGCCATGATGGTGCCGGGCGGCAATGCGGCGCTCATCCTGCACGACCTCCCGTCGGTGTCCCTCAAGGCTTTGCTCGCCTACCCTGCCATGGTCGTCGGCATCGCCCTGACGCTGATGGCGATGGGCCGGATTACCGGGGAATCAATGACGGTCCGGTGTTCCGGCGACCTGTGCGCTGTGGATAAGGGTCAGGTGAATCGGGCCTCCCCCGGGAGAGACAATTGACAGGCATCGGTACGAAGCGATGCGCAATATCGGCCGCGACTAGAGCCATCGCTGCCTGGCAAAAAACCACAATTGGAACCCGACCATTACCACGAGTATCAGGATAAAGACGGCGAAGCCGTAAGGACTCTCCGCGCCCGGAATTCCGCCAACGTTGACACCCAGCAAGCCGGTCAGAAAACCTAGCGGCAGGAACAGAGCGGCGACAACGGAGAGCACGTACATCCGTTTGTTGACCTGATCCGACAGGTGGTTGTTGAGCTCTTCCTGTATCACCACGGCCCTTTCCCTGATCGCGTCCAGGTCTTCGACATGGCGGGTGACACGATCGTGGATTTCCCGCAGCCGCAGACGATCGAAATCGGTGAGCCAGGACAGGGTCTCTCCCTGCAGGCGACCCAGGGCCTCTCGCTGGGGCCCCAGATAGCGTCGCAGCGAGATAGCATCCCGGCGCAGGTCGGCGAGGCCGGCTCGCATGGATGGATTGGGATCGTCCAGCACGGCTGCCTCGAGCTCCGCCACCACTTCATCCATGTCTTCGATCACGTCAGTCACACGTTCCGTAAGCCGATCGGTCAGTCGGACCAGCAGGTCGCTCGTGCTCACCATTGGATTGTGGCCATGAGAAGTGACGACATCCCCCACCGACAGAAGACGGCGTCGGCAGGTACTGAAGATACGGTGCTGCTCGACCCACAGCCGGATTGAGACCATGTCCTCGGGATTGGCACCGGGGTTGAGGTTGACGCCACGCAGCACGAGCAGCAGCCCGGAGCCGATCGTGTTGCTCCGCGGCCGCGTCTCCTCGGCGAGCAGGGCAGACACGACGACGTCTGGAAGGCCGGCCGTGTCTTGCAGCCATGTCTGTGTCTGCTCCTGGGTCGCGTTCATATGTGCCCACAGCAACCCCTGTTCAGGCTGCCATGCGCGGATCTCGTCGCTGCTCAACTCGCGGGGGGCGCCCGTAGGATCAAAGACCAGCGCGTGGAT
>Ga0316191_10000433_pt1 | contig 27290 bp, 25 predicted proteins | sample Eddworburr2cm_MG_FD_204928 | JGI IMG/M metagenome (GOLD analysis project Ga0316191, IMG submission 204928) | Coastal sediment microbial communities from Maine, United States - Eddy worm burrow 2 cm | ecosystem: Environmental > Aquatic > Marine > Coastal > Sediment | place: USA: Maine... | reverse complement strand
TCCCTGATCCGGTTTCCGACGCCAGCCACACCAGAAAAGCGCAATACCGCAATTGTGTATTGCGAAGGCAATTTCGGCGCCATTGACGGCAAGACGGCCAATGGCCTGGTACGCCACTCGGAAAAATATGAAATCCTGTCAGTCATCGACAGCGAGAAAGCAGGTTTCGATACCGGCATGGTGCTCGAACAAGTGCCAAATGCCATCCCCATTTGCCGCGACCTTGCCGATGCGCTGGCCCAGGCTGACCACACGCCTGACTATTTCATCTTTGGAATGGCCCCGTCGAGCGGCATGTTGTCGACCCATGAGCGCGGTCTTGTGATCGAGGCCATGAGCTATGGCATGAGTATCGTCAATGGCCTGCACGAATTCCTCAACGACGACCCCGTATTTGCAGCTGCATGCCTGGCCAACAACGTCACTATTCTGGACATCCGCAAACCCCGTGCCAAAAAAGACCTGCGCATGTTCAGTGGCAGGATTGCCGAAGTGACCTGCCCGCGTATCGCGGTACTGGGAACAGATTGCGCGATTGGCAAGCGCACAACAGCAACAATACTGACCCGGGCACTGAATGAACGCGGCATAAAGGCTGTCATGGTGGGCACGGGCCAGACCGGCTTGATTCAGGGCGCGCGCCACGGCATAGCCATGGATGCAGTGCCTTCGCAGTTTTGCTGCGGTGAACTGGAAGCCACAATCATTGAGGCGTACGAAGCCGAAAGCCCGGATGTCATCATCGTCGAAGGCCAGGGCGCGCTCAGTCACCCGGCTTTTTCCACATCGTCATTCATTCTGCGCGGCTGTTGCCCCGACGGTGTCATGCTCCAGCATGCACCTGGGCGCGTCAATCGCTGCGACTTCGAGCAAATGCCGATGCCGGACCCCGCCAGCGAGATCCGCCTGATCGAAACTTTTGCCGACACCCGGGTTATCGGCCTCACCATCAACCATGAGAACATGACCAGTGCGGAAGTCGATACGGCGATCACAAGGTATGAAAGCGAGCTTGGCATTCCGGCAACCGACGCGCTGACACGTTCACCCGACCAACTGGTGGAAATGGTACTGTCGTCATTTCCGCAGTTGAGACAGCAACTGACTGTGGGTGCCCATTGACCGCTCCCCGGCTGGAAATCAATCTCGACAAGGTCCGCCACAACGCCCGCATGCTGGTGACTCTGCTCGGCAGCCGCGGCATCTCCGTTTCAGGCGTGACCAAAGCCACTTTGGGCTTGCCGGCGATTGCCGGAGAAATGCTGGCTGCAGGGGTGACTGGACTTGCCGACTCGCGGATAGAGAACATCCAGACCATGCGTCGTGCCGCAGTAAAAGCCCACATGACACTCATCCGGTCGCCGATGATCTCCCAGGCAGCCCTGGTGGTCAGCAATACAGACATCAGCTTCAACACCGAGCTTGATGTCATCTCGGAACTGTCCAAGGCAGCGCAGGCGGCGAACCGCACGCACGCGGTAGTATTGATGGTCGAGCTCGGGGATCTGCGCGAGGGCATTTTACCGGCTGATCTCGAGACTGTCGTTCGCCGCACACTTGGCTTCCCTAACATTGCCTTCAAAGGCATCGGCACCAATCTGGCGTGCCGCTGTGGTGTAACGCCGGACGCGCTGAACATGGGCGAATTATCAACTCTGGCGGACGCCATTGACTCGACGTTCGGCCCCATCGTGTCAATCGTTTCCGGCGGCAATTCGAGCAACCTCGATTGGGTGATTGGAGGCGGCCACACCGGCCGGATCAACAATCTTCGGCTCGGCGAGGCCATATTGCTGGGTTGTGAGCCATTGCATTGCCTGCCGATAGAGGGGCTTTATACCGATGCCATGACGCTGGTCGCGGAAGTGATCGAGGCAAAAGTCAAACCGTCGAAACCATGGGGTGAAATCGCGGAAAACCCCTTCGGCTCGGCGGTGCCGGTGGCAAACACCGGAAACGTCCGGCAAGCCATCCTGGCCCTGGGGCACATGGACACCGACCCGGAGGGTCTCACACCGCCACCCGGTTATAAAATTCTCGGATCGAGCAGCGATCACCTGATCGTGGATTGCAAAGAGCAGATGCTGCCGGTCGGCAGCGAGGTGAGACTCCAGCCAAATTACAGTGCCCTGATCCGCGCCATGGCGTCTCCGTTCGTTACCAAACGAATTGAACATGGCACGAAACAGCAAGAACATGAGGTGCTCCAGTCACTGGAATTCGCTGCGTAAAGCCAACGAACACTGCAAAAACCAACGCTGACCAGGATTGGAACAAGAGATGGGTTTCAGGGTTCTCACTGCGGAAGTGTTTCACGAAACCAACACTTTCAGCCGCCTTGATACGGACGAGGAAGCCTTCCGTAACCGGTTGTTCCTGCTGGGCGAAGCCGCCCTTGCCGAGCGCGGGCATGCCAACACCGAGATTGCAGGCTTCTGCGATGTCGCAGATGCCTGTGACTGGGAGATTGACCACGTGCTCAGTGTCGCAGCAGGCCCGAGCGGCCGCGTTACCCGAACTGCGTTTGACTGGTTCTGCGACCCTATTGTTGATCGGGCTCGGGACGGCAATCACAACGGCATCCTGCTGGCGCTGCATGGCGCCATGGTGCCGGACTTTTGCGAAGACGGCGAAGGCGAGTTGCTGCAGCGCATTCGGGCAGCGGTCGGCCCGTCCGTGCCGATTGCCGTGAGCCTCGATCTCCATGCCAACGTGACACAACTGATGTGTGAACTCGCAGACATACTGGTGTCGTTCAAAACCTATCCGCACGTTGACATGCGCGATACCGCACGCCAGGCCGCTAAGATTCTGCATCGTACAATGGCCGGCGACATCAAGCCGCGAACCGTAATGGTTCGTCCTCCCATGCTGAAAGAAGTCAACGGCGGACGCACCGACATCGGCCCCATGATTGAGCGACTGGCCACGGCGAGGGCGTATGAGCAGCGCCATGATGCGTTCGCGGTGAGTGTCAATGCCGGCTATGCCAGCGCTGATATTGCCGAGGTCGGGCCATCGGTTCTGGTCACCGGCGAGGGTGATTTTTCCGCCCACATGGCTTTCGCAAAACAGCTCTCCGACGACATCTGGGCAAGCCGCCACGACGTTCTCAATTCATTCCTCACCGTTGAAGCCGCAGCGGCACTGGCAGCGCCATACCAGCTGGGACAAGGCCCCCTGATCATTGCCGATTATGCGGACAATCCAGGTGGCGGTGCTTACGGCGATGCAACTACCCTGCTCGAAGCATTGCTCACGGCAGGTATTGATGACGCCTGTTTCGGCCCGCTCGTTGACGCAACTGCTGTGCAGGCCCTTGCTGGTCTGCCCGTAGGGTCGCAGGTCAGCGTGGACCTGGGCGGCAGGACAGACCCGGAGTTTGGCGGCGGACCTCTGCATGTGACAGGTGAACTGGTCCGCGTATCAGACGGGCACTTTACCGGAGACGGGCCCATCCTTGGCGGCCTGGCCGGCAGCTTTGGTCCGAGCCTGGTCATCCGGGTCGACGGTATCGAGATCCTTGTCACAAGCCTGGCACGGCAAATGGTGGATCTGCAGCAATTCAAGACATTTGGCATAGACCCGGAGAAAAAGCGCATTGTCGCGCTGAAGTCGATGCAGCATTTCAGGGCTGCGTTTGAACCTGTCGCGGGTCAGGTCATAGTCTGCGACAGCGGCGCGTTATGCACGCCGGACTACGCTCGAATGTCGTACAAAAATGTGCGTCGGCCAATTTTTCCGCTCGACAATGCAGCCATTTAGCGGAGCCTCGGGCAGCCTATTGAACCAGGTGATATTCCCGATTTTCGATGAGCTCAAGATTTCGTGGTAACAAGCCGGTAGCCAAGGTCATACTCATCAAGGTCGAGCAGTTGGGAATATCGCTGCGCCCATGCATCGGAGTCGAGGTCGCTTTCAAGCCTTTCCAGTGCCGCAGAAACATTGCCCATCGCCCAGAAACACGAAATGGCGGCCCGGATCTTTGGATCGAGATAGGCCGCAGGTCGCCGCCAGTAGGCACCCAGGAAACCGTCGGTACAATCATGAGGGACCGCAACAGGTACAATGTCCACCGGCCCAAGCCAGCCTTCGAAATCCGTCATCCTTGGCATTTGCCCCTCGTCCAGCGTCACAAGCTCCGGAAAATAGTCGGCAAGCCAGAACCCCCGGTGCAAATGGTCGAATGTCAGTATGACGACCCGGCCCCGCGTCACACGCCGCATCTCCTGGAGGCCCTTCTGTTTGTCGGACCAGTGATGAACCGTCAGGATCGCCATGGATGCATCAAAGGCATTGTCGTCGAAGGGCAGGTTTTCGGCAAAGCCTTGCACAACCGGAGCCGATAGTGCACCGCGCTGCCGGATCATTTCAATTGACGGCTCGATGGCCGTAACCGATCTGTCTACCGGTTCGTAAGATCCCGTTCCGGCCCCGGCATTCAAAACGGTTCTGGCTGATCCCAGTGCGTTTGAGATCACCGCTTCAATCCGGGCGTCCGGTCTCCTGAGATCAGAATAATTGACACCGATCATATCGTAGGAAGTGCGCATGGTACCTGGTAACATATTGCGTCATTTTTGTCAGTCGCAGCCCGTCTTGCTGACATCGCACACGAGGTCAAGTTCGGCGGCAAAACTGTTCGGATGTGGTTTGTGGGAGTAAATTCTGATAGGCCGTGGTCGCTCGCTAGTTGCATGTGGATTTGCTTGAGAGTTTGAAAAGTGAATGTGATGCCTGACAATATCGAACGGAGCGCCATGAAAGTTCTTATCACCGGCTCACAAGGCCTCATCGGCAGGCACCTTGCGCCCGCCCTGATCGAGGCGGGCATTGAGGTTGTCGCATTCGACAAGCTGCTCTCCGATTCTGACGACCGTCCCTTCGATACGCGAAATCGCGACCAGGTCGCAGCCGCGATTGCGGGTTGTCGCGGCGTGGTCCATCTGGCTGCGGTTTCCCGGGTCGTATGGTGCGAGCGCGATCCTGAACTGTGCCAACAGGTGAATGTCGAAGGCACCCGCAACGTGTATGATGCCGTGATGGCGTCCGATCACCGACCATTCGTGTTGTTTGCCAGTAGCCGGGAAGCTTATGGGTCACCGACCAGTATGCCCGTCAGCGAGGACTGTCCTCTGGTGCCATGCAACGTTTATGGGCGAAGCAAGCTTGAGGGCGAATTGCTGACCAAAGCCATCTCCGCTGCCAGTGTAACGACATCAATACTGCGCTTTTCCAACGTTTATGGCTGTACTGCCGATCATGTTGACCGTGTGATCCCCGCGTTTGCCCGCCAGGCAGCCCGTGGTGGTGCCATATATATCGAAGGAAGCCAGTGCGTTTTTGATTTCACGCATGTGCATGACGTGGTGTCTTCGATCGTCCAGGCAGTTTTGCAGTTGGCCGATGGCCGCAGCCTGCCGGCGATGCATTTGGCATCCGGCACCGGTACCTCTTTGGGACAGCTTGCGCAATTGGCGCTGGACGCAAGTGGTGATTGCCTCGACATTATCGAAAAACCACCGCGTTCATTTGACGTCTCCCACTTCATCGGCGACCCCGCCCTGGCTACCGAATATCTGGATTGGTCTCCCCACTGCGACCTCGCAACCGGGTTCCACCGACTGACTGAGGACTTCCGTCGCGAAGACAAGCAGCGTGTCTGAAGTATTGCCGATTTAACGAGTCCGCATGTCGCTGTAAACCGGTGCTCCTCCAACACCGCGGCACAGTGCACCTTCACGATAATCCGATAGCAGGGTGTTCTAGAATTTCGGCCCGCGCACCACGGTCAGAACGTCCGCGACTGGTGCCTGCTTGCTGACACCAAGCAGGCGCTTGATCCATGAGCGCCGCCAGCGTGGCGAAACAGAAGGTTTAAATCCACCGAGAGACTGATGGATTGGAAAACGTTTTTCAATTCTTTCATAGACTGCTTCAACCTGGCTTCGCCAGGGTTCCAGTTCGGTACGCGACCCGGCAATCGCCCGGTATTTGTCCAGCAGGGTACTGGCATCCATTGCCAGCCGCTGCGTATAGAATGCAAAATGTGCGGCAACGGCTGCTGTTTCGATACTGTTGATGCGTCCGGCTCTCAGTGGGATTGAACAGCTCATCGCCGCTTCTTCATCCTCCCCGACCGGAATGACCCCGTCGAACGCTGCGATATCCCGGCCGAACCAACTGAGGCAGTTAATTGAAAAGCAATTGGCAGAGATCGGAACGCGACCGCATTGCAAGCGTTCAACTTCACCATTGTTGATAAGATCCTGCAGCAAACCGTGCAGCGCAAGGGGAAGACTCGGGTTGATCCAGCCGACCGGGTCAAAACGATCCGGACCGGCCCGGCGCGACACCTGAATTTTGCCGAACGTCTGCAGTAAATAGGTCCCCAACGCGTTGTTGATCGTCAGCGGTGCTACCATGAAGTCATCTTCATTGTTCACACGAGCATCCAGGAGAGTCTCGAAGAAGTGTGGATCAATCCACACTACATCGTCATCGAGGCGAATGTAGACCGTATCGGTATCCATGGCTTGGCACCAGAACGATCCGATTGCCTGCGGTCCCGGTTCCGTATTTCTTGCAAGTCTGACAAGATTGATTCTCGAATCAATGCTAGCGAGTTCTTCCATGAAGGCTATATCGGCAGGATCAGGTGTATTGACCCACAAATCATAGCGATCCAGCCCGGGCCAGGAGAGCACGTAGGGAACGAGAAGCCGAAGATAGCGCCGTCGACCAGCCGGCGTCACACATACAAGTTTCCACGGACCGCGCATTTGTCTGGACATCCCCCTGACAGCGAAGCTGTGGAATGGTTAGCCTTTTGATTAATCGAGATACGATAGCATGGCAAAATGAGGATGTGTAAACGGTGAGCGACCGGATTTTGGTAATTGGGGCAGGCCTGTCCGGTGCAACGGTGGCGCGGGTGCTTGCGGAAGCCGGGTTCACGGTCGAAGTCCAGGAACAGGAGGAACATCCAGGCGGACATTGCCACACGTATCGGGACACACCGACCGGTGTCATGGTGCACGCACACGGCCCTCACATACTGCACAGTGACAATGAATCGGTTTGGGCCTTCGTCGATCGTTTTGCCGTAATGCGGCCTTATGCTCATTGCGTCCGCGCCGTAACTGGCGACAGAACCTACCCGCTGCCAATAACCCTCGACACGATCAACCAGTTTTTCGGTCGCGAATTCGACGCCGCACAAGCCAAAGCTCATCTATCCGGTCTCGCTCGGCGTTATCCGACCCCCCCTCGAAACTTTGAAGAACAGGGGCGCAACTTGCTCGGCGATGCGCTCTACGAGGCATTCTTTCGCGACTATACCCGAAAGCAATGGGGAGTGGCCCCGGCGTGTTTGCCAGCCTCGATCATGCGCCGCATCCCGGTCCGGTTCAACAAGGATCCAAGTTACTTCCATCACGCCCGGGTCGCCATTCCAGAAGACGGCTATACTGCGATGATCGAGGCAATTCTCGAGCACGAGAACATCAAGCTATCATACGGCGTGTCAGGTACGCCGCAACTGTCGGACGCATTCCGGCATACGGTGTACACTGGGCCGATTGATGCCTGGTTCGATTGTCGTTTTGGCCGATTGGGCTACCGGACCCTTGACTTTGATGTCCGGCGGCAGACCGGCACCCACCAGCAGGTTGCGCAAATCAATTATTGCGACATGAGTGTCCCGTGGACACGAGTTACAGAACACAAGCACTTTGCTCCCTGGGAGCATCATGAGAGTACGGTCTACGTGACCGAGACGAGCAGGGACTGCGAACCAAACGACATACCCTACTACCCGTTGCGGCTGGCGGGCGACGAACCACGCCTGCAGCGTTACCTGGAAGCCGCGAAAGCCACTGTTGGCACAAGCTTCACAGGTCGGCTCGCAACCTATCGCTACATTGACATGGACGTGGCGATCGCAGAAGCCCTCAATGCCGGGGGGCAGATCGCGACGGCCCTCCAGTCGGGACAGGACCCACCTGCATTCTTCACTGCAGCGGATGATAAAGCGTCTAGCTGACTGCAAGTATCGGAAGATCAACAAGACCTTGCTCGACATCCACGAAAAGCGTTTTCTCAAAATACCGCCGCTGTTCCTCGTCGAAGGCGGCCCGGCGGCTACGATCTGCAAGCGGATGCTTGCGCAGCAACCACTCAATCGCAGTACTGACCTCATGGCGCAGACTGCCTGCCAAATCTTCCGTCGACCACTGTGACGACAGCCAGTCAGGCCACGGAGTGTCCTTTAGAAACTCGGCATAGAGGCAATAAGCTTCATGATGTTCAAACACGCGCTTGTACTTGCGAAAACGAAGCCATGGCTTGTTGTGCCCGGTGTAGTGCAGAATAATCGGGTTGAGCTGGCCGCGCACGAACCGTTTCGGGCTTATGTTCCAGATTGGCGAGAGTTCCAGCAATTCTCCATCCAGTACGGCATTGAGCGCGTCCTCATCTGGTAGTTGGCACAAGTCAGGATGTTGCCGCAGAAATGCGACTGTGCGCTGGTCCAGTTTTTCGCGACACCAGTTGCCGGGGTCGATCACAAGGACGCCTGCGTTGAAATACCTGTAGGGAAAGGTCATGCCGAGAGCCGCAAAGTGCGCGAAGGTCCTGTCGCGTTCTGCGTCCGGTTGATCCTGCCATATTCGACCGGCAGGGACCGCCGCAAGGGGATAGTCTCCCATATCGAGTCGAAATAGTGTGCCGACGTTTCCATGGATAGTGAGGTCCGCATCAAGATAGATTATGCGGCGGTAACGACCGAGGAAGTGGCGTGCGAGCAGCAGCTTGACGAGCGTTGCCGGAGACAGGCGCCGTTGCTGAACGACAATCCTTCCTACGGCTGAAGTATCCAGCGTATCATCAACGATGATACCCCTGCTGGCGGCAAACGAGCGATGCTCAGGCATCAAGTCCCCGGGAGGGACAACAATCACTATATCGAACTCGTCGCCGGCGGCTACCGCTGCGCGCTTGACAGAGCACGCAACAAAGAACGCGGGGATCAGCATTCTCGCATCAACACAAAGACATACTGCATCGCGTCCGTACACGCTTCAGTTCCTCCAGAAACCGACAGCAGCAAGACACACGTTTGTCGGGAAACAAGTTTCCCATAGTAACCCAGCAGGAGTGATGTTCAACAGGTGCCAATCGGAAACAGAATGTCAGGCAATCGCATGCAAGGATTGCTGTATACATCAGCCATGTTTTCATTGTGGGAAGGCAGGTTAAGGTCGAACCGGCAGAGACAGAACCGGGATTGCCCCATGTCAGCAATAGCGCGCGAAGACGGCGGGACACACCGGAAACTGTGCTGTTTATAGCTATGAACCGACAGTTTGACGCGCAACTGCCTTGTCCATTTTCCATCCTGACAACATTCAATGAATCCAAAGGAAGCAATGTTGGAATTCATTGCCGGGCTCCATCATCAAGTTGTGCTTTTATCCATGCCGCGAAAGCTCGCGCTGCCTCGCCTGCCGGCCCGGTATCATTGACCCGCATGAAATAGCTCCACCTGCTGGGAATCGACAGGACAAACGGCTTGACCAACTGGCCACTTTCCAGGGCCGTACGGGCGGTCAGCGCATCGCCCAGTGCAACCCCGTGACCCGAGGCAGCCGCCATCTGAACCATCGGCATATCCGAAAACACCAGCCCGGCGCGCGAGTCAACCTGCCCAGCCCCAGCAGCCTCCAGCCAGCGCTGCCAGTCCACATGCGTGACCAGGTGCAACAGGCGCAGCCGTTTCAGGTCCGACGCCTTTCGCAGGCCCGGCTCGGCGCTCAGCGTGGACGGCGCACACACCGGAAACAACGCCACCTGCGCCAACAGGTCGGCCTTGTCACGCAGGTGCGCTTCGGCACCGAAGGCCACCTGAACATCTGCAGTTTCATCGGCAATATCGCCCAGCACCCGCGCCGCGGCGAGATGGACGGTGATGTCGGGAAACTGATCCGCAAACGAGCCAATCCGGTCGGCCAGCCAGAAGGTACCGAACCCCGGCGGGACAACCACTTTCAACTCACCCGACAATGCCGGTTCATCGGCAGCAGCGCGCGACATGATATCAAGCGCGCGCCGGGCTTCGTTCGCATACCGCCTGCCGCGCACGGTCAGCCGGATGCCGCGGCCATCCGGCTCGGAGACGGCAAATCCCAGGTCATCTTCAAGCCGCCGCAACATGTGGCTGACGGCCGAGCGCGTCAGCGACATTTCGTCGGCAACCGCCCCGGCAGATCGCAATCGATCCAGGGCTTCAAGCGCCCGCATGGCCTTGACCGGCGGCAACCGATTGAATCTGCTCACGCAATCCTCCAGATTGACAAATATCTCTCAACAATAACGCAAGCAATTTCACTTGTAAGTTAAAATTTGTCACCTCATCATGACTTCACGACCAAACCGAAACGAGAGTTGACTCCGATGGACGCCGAATTTTCCCGCCGCAAGCTGCTGCACCGTGATCATCTGCGCGCACTGTATGAGCGCTCCGACCTGCGCGGCCTGGTGCAGGCAGGCTCTCACTTCGGCGCAATTGCGCTCAGCGGCTATCTGCTATGGCAGACTTGGGGCACCTGGATGGCGGTCCCGGTATTCATGATCCACGGCATCCTGCTGAATTTCCTGTATGCAGGCCAACATGAACTCAGCCACGGCACGGTATTCGCGACCAAACGGCTTAACGAGTGGCTGGGCCGGGCAATAGGTTTCCTGATGATCTATCCGCGCGATTTCGACAAGATCCAGCACTTCGCGCATCATCAACACACCCAGAACTGGGACAAGGACGGCGAACTGGTGCGCGAGCCCTACACGCTGGCGTCCTACTTGCTGTGGTTCTTCGGTCCGACCTACTGGTACTCGCGTGTCCGCCGCATCATCCGGTTTTCGCTGGGCATTGTCACCGAGCCATACATCTTCAGGACGCAGCAGGCCCTTGTCATCAAGGAAGCCCGCGTGTCACTGCTCGGCTACGTACTGATTGCTGCGGCCTCTGTCTACCTGCAGTCATGGGCTGCCGTCATATTGTGGCTTGCCCCGATGATGAGCATGAAGTTTGTACATCAGTTGCAGAACACCATCGAGCATCTGGGCCTGAGCCATGAGGACAACACGCTGGTCAATACCCGCTCGACCGACACCAACCCGGTGATGAAGTGGCTGTGCTGGCAGATGCAGTACCACACCGCGCATCACACATTTCCGTCGGTGCCGTTCTGGAAACTGAAAAAATTAAACGACGAGATCGAGAACAAGCTCGGCCACGAGGTCAACCGCATGGGCTATATCGAGTTCCAGCTTGAACTCATCCGCAAGCTGTCCGGCGGCAGGTCGGAAGCAGATTACCCCATGAACGAGGTCTGGATTACCCGGCGCGATGGCAACCTTGACCGGGTGGCCTATGACTAAACCCGAAACCCGGCCCGACCTGCAGGTCTACCAGTCCTTGTGGGCCATGCAGCCGCATTCGCCAGAGGGTGTAAAACTGCCGCTGCAGGAAGTCTGCGACATGGTTGCTGCCGAGGGTTTTTCCGGCATGGCGATCGACCTTGGCGCAGCCGATGTGCAAACCGCGCACGATGTGCGCCCGCACCTTGAGCGCAACAACCTGACCCCGCTGATCGTCGCCTTTCCGAAATCGGTCGAGTCGCTGCGCGACACGCTGAAGATGTCAAAGGATTTCGGTTCGCCCTTCGTTGACATTATCGGCCAGGTGTTTCCCCTGTCTGTCGAGGGTGGCATCCCGATCATCCGCAAATGGATCGAGATGGCCGACGAGATCGGCATTCCGGTGCAGTTCGAAACCCACCGCAACTGCATCACCAATGACCTGTTCTACACACTGCAACTGCTCGATGCGGTGCCCGAAATGCGGCTGTGCTGTGATCTGTCGCATTACATCGTCGACCGGGAGTTCTGGTACCCGATTTCAGATGACAACCAGGCCCTCATCCAGCGCTGCATTGAACGGTCCGACAGTTTCCAGGGCCGCGTGGCCTCGCGCCAGCAGATCCAGTTGCAGATCAACTTTCCGCAAAACCAGAAATGGGTGCAGGTTTTTGAAGACTTCTGGCGCCGCGGTTTTGACTCATGGCTCAGGCGCAATCCGCACGGCTCACCCATATTCCTGTGCGAACTGGGCCCGCCCGAATACGCCATGACCGGACCGGACGGTATCGAACTGTCCAACCGCTGGGACGAAGCCAGGCAAATTCGCGACACGGCAAAGCGCATCTGGGCCGAGGCCTGCACAGCCGAAGCCGGATAATCCTCAAGCGTTTCTATTTGAGCCGGAAATGATCTAGGCTTTGCTTCAGGCTGTAAAAAAACAAGAACCTGGAGGAAATATGCATGTCTGAAACGCAGCAAACAAAGGACGTCAAGGCCTGGCTGGAGACACTCGAAAACGCCCTGACAGCAAATGATATCGACGCAGCCGTTGAACTGTTCGGCGAGGACAGCTACTGGCGTGATCTGGTCTCGCTGACATGGAACATCAAGACCAGTGAAGGCCGTGACGACATTGCCGCCATGCTCAAGGCAACGCTCGGTACCGCACAACCGTCAAACTTCGAGATTGAAGGCGAAGCCAACGAGGCAGATGGCGTTATTGATGCCTGGTTTACCTTTGAAACGGCAACCGGTCGCGGCAAGGGCCTGGTGCGGCTCATCGACGGCAAGGCATGGACCATGCTGACGTCGCTGCAGGAGCTCAAGGGCTATGAGGAAGCCACAGGCGCCAACCGGCCAAAAGGTGTTGAGCACGGCGCCGGAAGGGGCCGCCTCAGCTATGCCGAACAGCGCGAAAGGGAAACCGCCGAGCTTGGCTACAAGACGCAGCCTTATTGCCTCATCATCGGCGGTGGACAGGGAGGCATCGCCCTTGGCGCCAGGTTGAGACAGCTCGGTGTGCCGGCCATCATCATCGAGAAAAATCGACGCGCTGGTGACAGCTGGCGCAAGCGCTACAAGTCCCTGTGCCTGCATGACCCGGTCTGGTACGACCATCTGCCCTATCTGCCGTTTCCCGCACACTGGCCGGTATTTTCGCCCAAGGACAAGATCGGCGACTGGCTGGAATGCTACACCAAGCTGATGGAACTGAACTACTGGTCGAGCACGGTCGCCAAATCAGCGTCTTATGACGAGGCTTCGGGAGAGTGGACCGTTATTGTCGACCGTGATGGTGAAGAGGTCACGCTGAAGCCCAAACAGCTTGTCCTGGCGACCGGCATGTCGGCTGTGCCAAACATGCCGAAACTGCCCGGACAGGATATCTTCAAGGGCGAACAGCAGCACTCCAGCCAGCATCCCGGACCTGATGCCTACAAGGACAAGAAGGTTGTCGTGGTCGGTTCCAACAACTCCGCGCACGATATTTGCGCCGCCTTGTGGGAAGCGGGGTCCGACGTCACCATGGTGCAAAGATCGTCCACGCACATCGTCAAGTCAGAAACCCTTATGGACGTGGCCCTGGGCGCGCTGTACTCGGAACAGGCTGTAAACAACGGCATCACCCATGATGTCGCCGACCTGATTTTCGCATCGCTGCCCTACAAGGTTCTGCCGGCAGTCATGCAGCCGCAGGTCGTGGAAACCAAGAAACGCGACAAGGCGTTTTACGACCGGCTCGAGAAAGCAGGCTTCGATCTCGATTTCGGTGCCGATGACACCGGACTGTTCATGAAATATCTGCGCCGCGGGTCCGGCTACTATATCGATGTCGGCGCATCCGAACTGGTGGCTGACGGCAAGATCAAGCTCGCCAAGGGTCAGGTCGACCGGCTCACGGAAGCCTCGGTGGTGCTGGACACCGGCCAGCAACTGCCGGCTGATCTTGTGGTCTATGCGACCGGATACGGCTCGATGAACGGCTGGGCAGAACGACTGATCTCGAAGCAGGTGGCAGACAAGGTCGGCAAGTGCTGGGGCCTCGGTTCGGACACGCCCAAGGATCCCGGTCCATGGGAAGGCGAGTTGCGCAATATGTGGAAACCGACACAGCAGCAGGCCTTGTGGTTCCATGGCGGAAACCTGCATCAGTCACGCCATTATTCGCAATTCCTGTCGCTGCAGCTCAAGGCCCGTCACGCCGGGCTCGACACCCCGGTCTACGGCATGCAGAAAGTACACCACTTGAACTGACACGGATTGCCGGCATAAACGGCCTGCCGAAAGGAACATCAGCAGGATGACACAGAAAATTCCTGCCATCGATATTTCCAGTACTTTCGGCGGTCCGTCGCCAGCCCGCGACCAGGCCGATCGCGAGATCATGGCAGCAGCGACAGACACCGGCTTCATGACCGTTACCGGTTTGCCTGACGACATGTTGTCGCCGGACATCCGCAAGCGCATGCTGTCCATCTTCGACCTGCCCCAGGACAGCAAGCAGCGTCTCTATCGCCACAACTTCGACCCCTCCCGGCCAAATGTCTATCGCGGCTGGTTTCCGCTGCAGCCGGGTCTGACCACCTACAAGGAAGGCATTGATCTCGGTCCCGACATTGCCCACGGCGCAGGCCGGGTTGAGCCGGGGGACCCGCTTACCGAAGCAACCCCGCTGCCGAAAGAACATGAACTGCCCGGCTGGCATGACGCAGCCATTGACTATTATCGCAACATGGAAGCAACCGGCCGTGCACTGATGCAATCCGTGGCGCGCGGGCTGCAGCTTGAGGAAACCATATTCGACGATGCGTTTTCGCGCGGCATTTCCACCTTGCGTCTGCTGCACTATCCGGTTCGTCCCCCCGAGAGCTTTCTCGGTGCAACCGAACCGACCCATGTCATGCATAACGGCCAGGAATATTACATGCTGGCACGCGGTCACGTGGATTCCGGTTTTGTCACGCTGCTGGCACAAGATGGCGTGCAAGGCCTGCAGGCGCAGGTCGCCGACGGTTCCTGGTTAACCGTGCCGCCGGTCGAGGGGACACTTGCGGTGAATTTCGGCAAGCTTCTGGCCCGCTGGACCGGCGGGCGCATCCGCGCCACCCTGCACCGGGTCATCGGCAACAATCGGCAACGCTACTCAGTGCCGTTCTTTTATGAGCCGTCGGTGGATACCGTTATCGCACCATTGCCCATTGCCGGCAGCGACCCCTTCGAGCCGGTCAGCTATGGCGACCATCTTTGGGAGGCGACCACAAAGTTTGTCGAGCAGAAGAACATCGCCCATTTGCGCCTGCCACGCGGCATTGTTCGCATGACAGGTTAAAATGATTGACCTGGCGGTCATTGTTGACATCCCCGGCCGCACATGGCTGCTGCGCTGTTCAAGCCTCTTGACGTTGTCGGCGTCCGGCAACCAAACTTGTCGTTTGCAAAGTCACAACAATCGGAACCTGCATGACAGAACTCTGGAAAAAGCCCGCCTCCGAAATCGCGCAACTCATCCGTCTGGGTGCAGTTTCGGCTGTTGAAGTCACCCAGGATGCGCTTGCGCGGCTGGACGCGGTCAACCCTGCCATCAATGCCGTTGTGCAGTTCATGCCCGAAGAGGCATTGGCGGCCGCGATAGCCACCGATGAGGCAGTTGCACGCGGCGACCGCCTGCCATCGCTTGTCGGTGTACCGATTACCGTAAAAGTCAACGTCGATCAGCAGGGCTTCGCTACGACAAACGGCCTGCGCCTGCAGAAGGACCTGGTTGCAAAACAGGACAATCCGGTCGTGGCCAACCTGCGGTCTGCCGGTGCCATCATCATCGGGCGCACCAACACACCGGCGTTTTCGCTCCGCTGGTTCTGCCGCAACTCGTTGCACGGACACACCAGGAACCCGCTGAACCCGGCCATCACTCCGGGTGGCTCTTCAGGTGGCGCAGCAGCAGCAACCGCAGCCGGCATCGGCTGCATCGGTCATGGCACAGACATCGGTGGATCTGTCCGCTACCCGGCCTATGCCTGTGGCCTGCACGGCCTGCGCCCCACGCTGGGTCGTGTGCCTGCCATGAACTTCACCGGTCCCGACCGGCACATCGGCGGCCAGCTGATGGCCGTCTCGGGCCCGCTGGCACGTACCATTGCCGATGTACGGCTCGGTTTCGAAGCCATGGCCGCACAGGATCCGCGCGATCCCTGGTGGGTGCCGGTTCCGACCACCTTGCCCGAACAGCCCAGGCGCGCAGCGTTGACGGTAGCACCCGAAGGCATGAAGGTGGACGTGGCCGTTGAAACAGCCCTGCGTGATGCAGCAGCAAGACTGACCGACGCCGGCTGGCAGGTCGATGAGGTCGAGTGCCCGCCGTTCAGGGAACCAGCCATGTTGCAGGCTCAATTGTGGCTGGCAGAAATGCGCCATGGGGCGGCTGGTGCTGTCGCCAAGGAAGCCGATCCAGACGCCGTGTTCGTTTATGCACAGATGGAGCGCCTGTGCCCGGAACCCGACATGAGTGGTATTCTGGATACCCTGCAGCGGCGCGCTGGCCTGGTACGCGAGTGGCAGACCTTCCTGAACCAGTATCCGGTGCTGCTGTGCCCGGTGTCCGGCGAGCTGCCGTTTCCCGATCAGCTCGACGTTGAATCACCTGAAGCTTTTGATCGGGCCATGGAAGCCCAGCTGACACAGGTCGGTTTGCCGCTGATGAGCCTGCCCGGTCTCACCGTTTCCACGGGTATGACCGAAGGCAATATTCCGGTCGGGGTACAACTGATCGGTGGCCGCTATCGTGAAGACACCCTGCTGGCAGCCGGTGAAGCTATCGAGGCTGGCGGCGTCCCTGCCCTGCCTGTTGACCCTGCCACCAGCTGAATGAACACGAAACAACAGTTTTTCTCACGTGGCTGGTGCTCGTTTGAGGCTGATCCCGGCATAGAAAACTGGGTGGATTTTGCGTTGCCTGCCGCCAGGGCCACCCTGGCAGACCCTGCACAGAAAGACTGGCTGCGGTATCAGGACACCTGGTTTGCCGGTGTCAATGCACTGCCGAATGACAGCGCGGGCTGCCTGGCCAACGGTCCGCCGCTGGCCGGCAAGGTCATTGATTTCATTGCATCTGGACTGGACCTGCCGGTGTTCAACTGGGACCAGGCACAGGTCTCCATCTGCTATCCAGGCTACCCGCAGCCGATGGATGGTGAAAGTGAGGGCCAGCACAAGTTTCGCAAGAACCGTGACGCTGCCCATGTCGACGGACTGCGCGGTGTTGGCCAGCCAAGGCGTCGGTTTGCCGAAGAGTGCCATGCCTTCATACTGGGCATACCCATGGTGGCGACCAGCGCCGACGCGTCACCCTTCGTGATCTGGGAAGGGTCGCACGATATCATGCGCCGCGCGTTAGAGTCCGCGCTCGGCAACATGGCACCTGCGGACTGGATCGAGACCGACCTCACGGACGTCTATCAGCAGGCACGCAAACGCTGTTTTGATCAATGCCGGCGGGTGGAACTTCACGCCCGGCCCGGCGAAACCTACCTGGCCCACCGTCTCAGCCTGCACGGTGTCGCCCCGTGGGGCAAGGCTGCAGCAGCAGGCCCGGACGGCCGCATGATATGCTACTTCCGCCCCGAGCTGCCTGATCCGGCAGCCTGGCTGTCACTGCCATAGGCGGCTTCACGCAGCCGTCAGTTTTTCCATCACCTCGTCGGATATCTGGAAGTTTGAAAACACGTTCTGCACGTCCTCGTCATCGTCAAACGCGGCCATCAGCTTCATCAAGGTGCCGGCCTTGTCTTCATCAATGTCTGTATTGGTCTGCGGCTTCCAGACGATATTGACCGAGTCTGCCTCGCCGAGCTGTTTTTCCAGCGCAGATGACACATCGCCGATGTTTTCAAACGTACAGATCACCACGTGACCGTCGCTGTCGGAAGACACGTCATCGGCACCAGCCTCGATGGCTGCCATCATGACGGTGTCGTCATCGCCAGCTTCCGGTTTGTAGACAATCTCGCCCACCCGGTCGAACATGAAGGCCACAGAGCCGGTTTCGCCCATATTGCCGCCGTGCTTGGTGAAGTAGGAGCGCACTGCACCTGCCGTGCGATTGCGGTTATCGGTCAGCGTTTCAACGATGACAGCAACACCGCCAGGCCCGTAGCCTTCATAACGGATCGACTCATAGTCTTCCGCATCACCGCCCTGCGACTTGTTGATGGCGCGCTGAATATTGTCCTTGGGCATCGACTGTGACTTGGCGTTCTGAACGGCCAGGCGCAGGCGAGCATTGGAGTCCATGTCGGGCCCGCCCATTTTCGCGGCGACGGTAATTTCCTTGGACAGTTTGGAGAACGTCTTTGCGCGCACGGCGTCCTGGCGGCCCTTGCGGTGCATGATGTTTTTAAATTGTGAATGTCCGGCCATGGCCCTCATCCCTTCCACAAATGCAAATCGGCTGAAGTTTGTGGCTTTCGTCTAGACCAGCAAGCCATGCGCTGTCCAGACGCACACCCCTTTAAGCATTGCTAGATTTGTATCAAAACCGTTTACCCGGTGTTAGACATTATCGCGCCACAGTCGCGTTCCTTCAAGACTACGGCATTGGACGGCATAAATTGGATACGGCAGATAAACTGGACCGACATATATCCCGGACGGCAGATATGGCACGCGGTGCCATGGCATCGATGCTGTCATCATTACATAGTGTTGCGCACAACTCAAAACCGGGAGATGCATTGAAAACGGCATCAGTCATGCGCGTCGCTGTTCATCGCATGGAAGACGCCATGTCGGCAGCCCGCCAGCTGATTGATGACGGAGATGACGCTTCCGCGAGTGTTGATTGTGCCCGTGTCATGGCGCTGTCGGAATATGCCACCTGCATGGCCAGGCTGCGCGCAATTGCCGCCCAGATCGAGGCCAACACCAGGGAAAACAGTTGTTGATCTACGACGACGCCCAGTCTGGCAAGGTTTCCTGAAGCTGTCCTCCGACCCGGACCCCACCTACCTTGACTGCAAGCCCGGTTGCGTCGTCGGTCTCGACCAGAACACCGCATAATGTTGCAACGCCCAGAGCAGGTGAAAACCTGCCCGATGGAATTCGCCTTGTGAACCGCTGCAGCGGTTCGTCCTTGTCCATGCCGATCACACTGTCATAGTCGCCGGTCATGCCGGCATCGGTCTGATATCCTGTGCCGCCTGACAGGATATGCGTATCTGCCGTTGGCACATGAGTATGCGTGCCCACCACAAGTGATGCCCGGCCATCACAAAAATGCCCCATGGCCATTTTTTCCGATGTCAGTTCCGCATGCATGTCGACAAGGACAGCATCGGCAACATCGCCCAGCGGACAGGCATCAAGCTCCTTGTCGACAGCGGCAAACGGATCGCCCAGCGGTTCCATTTTTGCAACACCCATCACGTTCATCACCAGCACGCGCTTTCCGGATGACGTTTCAAACAGCCCCGCGCCCTTGCCCGGCGTGCCGGCCGGATAATTTATCGGCCGGATCAGCTCCGGGGCACGTTCGATAAACACCAGTGCCTCGCGCTGGTCCCAGGCATGATTGCCCAGCGTCACCACATCTGCGCCCTGGTTGCGAAATTCGTTGAAAATATCTTCGGTGATGCCGAAACCGCCGGCGGCGTTTTCCCCGTTGACCACGACGAAGTCAGCCCTCAGGCGCTCGCGCAGTCCAGGCAGATGCGATGCAATCGCGTCCCGCCCTGCCCGGCCCACAACATCTCCTACAAACAACAGTCTCATGCAATATCCTCAGGGTCAGGCCCGGGCCTGAAGGCGCCTTTTTCGGTTAGCATCCAGTCAAGAGGCTGGTCGTGATCACCGCGCACCACCGTGTCCACCAGTTGCGCCGAATAGGCAACACCAATGGCTGTCACAGGCTTCAGGGCACGCAGTTTCTCCAGCGTGCGGTCATAGAACCCGCCGCCATAGCCCAACCGGTATCCAGTTATATCATAAGCCAGCATGGGAACCAGCAGAACATCCGGATCGACGACTTGCGAGCCTTCCGGTGGAACCGGAATGCCCCATCGCCCCGGAACCGTCAGATCGCCCGGTGACCAGACCCGGAATTCCAGCGGCCTGTTGTTTTCAATCACCACCGGGACGCATGTCGGGCATCCCCGTGCGCCAAGCGCCCTGAGCAATGGCCGCGTGTCTATCTCGCTCAGATACGGAATGAAGCCGGACACGGTTTTACCCGCCAGTTCACCGGCGAAATCCAACCCATGGTCAACCAGGGCCTGTGCAGCAGAGTGCCTCAGGTGCGCATGCGCCGCCTTACGGACATCGCCTGCCGCCTTGCGGGCAAGCTTCTTTGCGGCTGCGATTGATTGATCGTCTGTCATGGTGCGTGGCTCTTATACCAAAGGAACTGACTATTGACTCATTTGATGGAGTCAAATCCGTTCGCTCTGGCAGGCGCGGTGCGCAGCGCGATGCGGTGCATCGGGCAAGAGCCGGAACGCACCAGATGAACGGATTTGGCCCACCGAAGGCCGGTTTTTCGCGCCCGCTGGATGTCGTTATGCTCCACTTGTGGTCAACCAGACCACGGCGCGAAGCATTCCTTACCAGCAAACGCGAAAAATCGGTCAAATGGATCAATAGTCAGTTTCTTTGGTATTACAGCTTCGCCCGCTTGTTGTCACCCGTTGAAAGAAGCTAAACTTGCCTCTTTAAAAACCTCACTGCTGAGCGTACATATAGCCCAGACGGGCTGCCCGGTGCGTGATGGTGTTACTATTCTCTGGGGCCTATAAGATCTTCCAAGGGAGCTGTCTCTGTTTCAGACCGTGGTCTGCGACACGCGGCGCCCACCTACAACAGTAGGGACCCGAGATCTTGAACTCCCACGGCCCATGGTGGCTCGTCGCTTTTTCCATGTGCACCGTGCCAGGCACAAACAGGCAGGAACAATGCCGCGAATCGGCAATTTCACCTGAAAATGGCTCCACAGCCTTTGAAATGATCAAGTTTGCCGGGCAAGCCGTGATATCTGCTCCAGGCGCTTGGCTGCAGCTTCAACCCGCTCTGCTGCAGCCGTTTCTCTCTGTTTGGATTGATCAACCGCCTCGCTGCCCGTCTTGTGGGCACCGTCTATCTCTCCCGACAGGGTTTCAACGCGATCCAGCGCCTCCGACAATTGATCCGCAATAATCAGGCCGGCCATGACCAGCAGGCGAATGTCGCCAACCTCGCCGACGCCTGCCTTGATGTCCTTGACCTGGGTATCCAGCAGTTTGGCCAGTTCCGAGAGGTGGTCTTCCTCTCCATCGGCACATTCCATGGTGAAAGCGCGATTGTTTACGTTGATGACGACTTGTCCCATGCTCTCAGGCCTCTTCGCCAATTACGGTTCTAACGCGCGCCATCGCCAGTTCTATGCGCCGGGCCGCCTGCCGGCTGGCCTCGGTCAACTCCTCGGCACGCGCACGCACTTCGTCCAGTTCACTGGCGAGCTTGGCGCGATCATTCTTCAGAGCCGAAGCTTCTGTATCAAGCTTGGCTATTTTTCCTTGATTCTGCTCGGATTGCGCCCACGCGGCTTCAAGCTGGCGCATGGCCTGTTCAAAGTGTGCAATTGCCTTATCAAGTTGAGATGTAGACGCCATGGTTGTATTTCCTGCAACCTGACGTGCCGTTATCTGCGGTTTGCCAGGGCCAAATCCCTTCAATACTGTAAGAGGTTAGCGGCAATACCGTCAACAGCACATGAATCTCGTTGTGGGCAGGCAGGTTTATGCACAGAATTCACAGCAACGCCGGTGCGGCCATAGTGCACCATTGACTCCAAATGCGTGAGTGCTATTGGTTGCGCCGAATTTCAACGGTGGAAAGAGACATATGACACCGGCTAATCCAGCCGCCGCATCCGGCACGACCAGTGCCGCAGCGGCCACTTCTGAAGATATTGCCAAGTTCACCGAAATGGCAAATGCCATTCGAGCGCTTTCCATGGATGCAGTGCAGGCTGCCAATTCCGGTCATCCGGGACTGCCAATGGGTGCTGCGGACGTGGCAACCGTGCTGTTTGCGCACTATCTGAAGTTTGATCCCCAGGCCCCGAACTGGGCTGACCGCGACCGTTTTGTGCTGTCTGCAGGACACGGCTCGATGCTGCTGTATTCGCTGCTGCATCTGCTAGGTTATGAGGACATGACCATTGAGGAGTTGAAAAACTTCCGCCAATTGGGCTCGCGCACGGCAGGTCACCCCGAATTCGGCCATGCATCGGGAATTGAAACCACAACCGGACCGCTTGGTCAGGGCCTTGGCAATGCAGTTGGCATGGCAATCGCCGAAGCCCACCTTGCTGCCCGCTTTGGCAGCAGCATCGTCAACCACAAGACCTATGTGCTCGCGGGTGACGGCTGCCTCATGGAAGGCATTTCACAGGAAGCCATCTCGCTGGCGGGTCATCTCAAGCTGAACAAGCTCATAGTCTTGTGGGATGACAACCAGATAACGATCGACGGACCTGTCAGCCTGTCAGACTCCACTGACCAGCTTGGCCGGTTTGCGGCGTCCGGCTGGGATGTCATGCGCATCGATGGCCACGACTACACCGAAATTGCCCACGCACTGTCGTCGGCGCAAACAGCAACCAAACCGGTCCTGATTGCCTGCCGCACCATCATCGGGTACGGCTCACCTGCCAAACAGGGCACCTCCGGTGCGCATGGGGCACCGCTTGGCGCAGACGAAATCAAGGCGGCCCGTGAACAGCTCGGCTGGACGCACAAGCCTTTCGAAATCCCGACTTCAATCCGCGACATGTGGCGCATCACAGGCTTGCGTGGCTGCCGCGAACGCAAGGCATGGCGCGACCGCGTCAAGGATATGCCTGCCGGCGAAAAGTCCGAGTTTGACCGTCGCATGGCCGGCACCCTGCCGGAAGACCTGCACGAAACCATCCTGGATTATAAGCAGAAGCTTGCCGATGCACCCGCCGCGGTCGCAACCCGCAACGCATCCCAAAGTGCGCTTGAGGTTATTAATCAGGTCGTGCCGGAAACCATCGGCGGTTCAGCCGATCTGACCGGTTCGAACAACACGCGCACCAAGGCGATGTTGCCGTTTACCGCCGATGATCGATCAGGCCGCTTCATACACTGGGGCATTCGCGAACACGCCATGGCCTCTGCCATGAACGGCATGGCACTGCACGGCGGTGTTATTCCCTATTCCGGCACGTTCATGGTGTTCACCGATTACTGCCGCCCCGCCATCCGCCTGTCTGCGCTGATGGCACAGCGGGTCATCTACGTCATGACACACGATTCCATTGGACTGGGAGAAGACGGGCCGACCCATCAGCCGGTTGAACACCTGGCCGCGCTGCGTGTAATTCCGAACCTCAATGTATTCCGTCCGTGTGATGCGGTTGAAACCGCTGAGTGCTGGGAACTGGCGCTGCAGGCAGACACCACCCCGTCCATCCTTGCCCTTACCCGGCAGAAACTTGTGCCAACCCGCACCAAGTTCAAAAAGGAAAACCTGTGCGCCCGCGGCGCCTACGACGTGCACAGCGACGACGACGCCAAGGTGGTCATATTTGCATCGGGCTCGGAAGTCGAGATCGCCATGCAGGCGTCGGCCAAACTGGCTGAAAACAAGATTGCCTCCCGCGTTGTGTCGGTGCCGTGCATGGACCTGTTCCATCAGCAGGACAGCGACTATCGCAAGCTGATAACCGGCGACGAACCGGTGCGCATCGCCATCGAGGCCGGCGTACGTCAGGGATGGGATGCCCTGATCGGCATTGACGGCACCTTTATCGGCATGTCGACGTTTGGTGCATCGGGTCCTGCCGACCAGCTCTACGAGCACTTTGGCATTACCGCAGACGCAGCCGTACAGGCAGTCCTGTCCGGCCTCGAAGCCTCCGCCTGAAGATCCACGAACCCGGCAGGAACCGCAATTCACCATGACAACTTTCAGGACACTCGATGATCTGGATGTCAAATCACAGCGTGTGCTTGTCCGGGTGGATCTGAACGTTCCCATGCAGGACGGCAGGGTTTCTGACGCAACCCGCCTGCACGCTGTTTCACCGACCATCCTGGAATTGTCGGACAAGGGTGCAAGAACAATTCTGCTGGCTCACTTCGGCAGACCGAAGGGAAAACCGGTTGCCGAACTGAGCCTGGCGCCCATCGCCGATGCGTTGGCAGATGTGCTTGGCCGGCCGGTGCAGTTTGTATCCGGCGAACCAGGCGAGATGTCTGACGGGCAGATTGTGCTGCTGGAAAACACCCGGTTCAACGAAGGTGAAGAGAAAAACGACCCGGCCTATGCCAGGGTGCTGGCTTCACTGGGCGATATTTATGTGAATGACGCGTTTTCGGCTGCACACCGCGCGCATGCGTCCACCGAAGGTGTAGCGCATCTGCTGCCGAGTGCTGCCGGTCGGTCCATGCAGAAGGAACTGTCAGCACTTTCAGCCGCGCTGACCGACCCTGCCCGCCCGCTGGTCTGCGTCGTCGGCGGTGCCAAGGTGTCCACCAAGCTTGCACTGCTGGGCAATCTGTCAAAACTGGCTGACACCATCATCATTGGCGGCGGCATGGCCAACACCTTCCTTGCAGCACAAGGCATCAGTGTCGGCAAATCATTGTGCGAACATGAAATGGCCGCCACCGCGCTCGACATCCTGAAACAGGCCGCAGCGAACAATTGCCGCATCGTGCTGCCGGTAGATGCTGTCGTGGCGAAGGAATTTGCAGCCGGAGCTGCCAACCAGGTGGTGCCGGTCTCCGAAATAGCGGAAGATGACATGATGCTGGACGTCGGCCCGGCCTCGGTTGCCGAAGCCGCCGCTGTTTTTGACACGGCTGCCACACTGGTCTGGAACGGACCTTTCGGCGCATTTGAAATTGCGCCCTTTGACAAAGGCACGGTTGCGGCTGCCCAACAGGCAGCCAAGCTGGCAAAAGCCGGCAAACTGGTCGCCGTTGCCGGTGGCGGCGATACAGTCGCCGCCTTGAATCACGCCGGCGTTGCAGATGATTTTACCTATGTGTCCACCGCCGGTGGAGCATTTCTTGAATGGCTTGAAGGCAAGGCGCTACCGGGCGTCGAAGTATTGCGAGCAGTCTGAACAGCCACACGTTTCCGAAGGGGCATAGACCGATATGAAACAAACTCTCGAAGACATTGCAAACGCCATGGTTGCGCCCGGCAGAGGTATTCTTGCTGCTGATGAAAGCACCGGCACCATCAAAAAACGCTTTGATACCATCAGTGTCCACTCAACCGAGGACACCCGCCGCGACTACCGCGAAATGCTGTTCTCCGCCAAATCGGCCATGCGCAAAAACATCTCCGGCGTCATCCTGTTTGATGAAACCATCCGCCAGTCATCGGCCAACGGCAAACAGACCCTGGTTGAATTGATGCAAGCCACCAACTCTATTCCAGGAATCAAGGTTGATGCCGGTGCGCATGACATGGCCGGATTCAAGGGTGAAAAGATCACCGAGGGTCTCGATGGCCTGAGGGCCCGCCTGAAGGAGTATCACAAGCTGGGCGCACGCTTTGCCAAGTGGCGCGCCGTTATTGATATCGCGCCGTCCACACCCACTTATGGCTGCATCCGTGCCAATGCCCATGCGCTGGCGCGCTATGCCGCGCTTTGCCAGGAAAACGGCATCGTACCGATTGTCGAACCGGAAGTCCTGATGGACGGTCCGGTTGCCGCGCACTCTATCGAGCGCTGCTATGAGGTTACCGAGCAGACCCTGAAAGTGGTGTTTGCCGAGCTTTACGAAGCGCGCGTCAATCTTGAGGGCATCGTGCTGAAACCGAACATGATCGTGCCCGGCATCAATGCCGCCAGGCAGGCAACCGCCATCCAGGTTGCCGACATGACGGTCAAGTGCCTGAAAGCCTGCGTGCCAACCGCTGTTCCCGGCATTGCCTTCCTGTCTGGAGGCCAGTCCGACATTGCAGCCACCGAGCACCTGTCGCTGATGAATTCCCGCCATGATCTGCCCTGGAACCTGACTTTCTCATATGGTCGCGCTTTGCAGGCCGCAGCGCTCAAGACCTGGGGCGGCGAGCCCGGCAACGTCAAGGCAGCGCAGGCAGCCTTTGCTCACCGCGCCGCCATGAACGGCCTTGCATCAAAGGGCAAGTGGAACAAGGCAGCCGAGAAGGGCAAGTAAGCCACACGCCCATGCGTACATCCCGCATCATCCACATTGTCTCCGCCCATGCCGAGGGCGAGGTAGGAGATGTGATTGTCGGCGGTGTTGCACCGCCTCCCGGTGATACATTGTGGCAGCAGCGGGCTTTCATTGCTGAAGATCAGACGCTTCGAAACCTGGTCCTGAACGAACCACGCGGCGGGATTTTCCGGCACATCAACCTGCTGGTGCCGGCCAAACACCCGGACGCGCAGTTCGGCTTCATCATCATGGAGCCTGAACATACCCCGCCCATGTCCGGCTCAAACGCCATCTGCGTGGCAACTGTATTGCTGGACACCGGTCTGATCGAGATGACAGAGCCGCAAACATGCTTCAATCTCGAAGCCCCCGGCGGCCTGGTCGCGGTGACCGCACATTGCCAGGCCGGCAAGGCAAAATCCATCACCGTGCGCAATGTGCCGTCTTTTGCCGACAAGCTGGATGCAAGTCTGGAAGTGGCAGGCCATGGCACGCTGCGCGTCGATACGGCGTATGGCGGCGACAGTTTCGTGATTGTCGACGCGCCGACGGTTGGTTTTTCCATCCAGCCTGATGAGGCGAGCGACATTGCTTCACTTGGCGCCAGGATTACCAAAGCCGCCAATGAGCAGCTCGGTTTCACCCATCCCGACAATCCCGACTGGTCGCACATCTCATTCTGCCAGTTCGCCATGCCGCTGGAAGACGATGCCGGCGTGCCGTCCGGGCGCAATGCGGTTGTGGTGGACCCGGGCAAGGTCGACCGCAGCCCAACCGGTACGGGGTGTTCTGCCCGCATGGCGGTGCTGCATGCAAAAGGCCTGTTGAATGTTGGCGATCGCTTTGTTGGCCGGTCCATTATCGGCTCCCGTTTCGATTGCCGGCTGGAGGATGTGACAACTGTCGCCGGTCACCCCGCCATCGTGCCCAGCATCACCGGTCGCGCCTGGGTCACTGGCACTCATCAGGTCATGCTCGATCCCGACGACCCGTGGCCCGAAGGCTACCGCCTGAGCGATACCTGGCCGATCAGGGTCTAGAGCATTTCATTACCCGGGTATTCCCGGTATCAATGCTGTCTATCTCAACCAACTTCATCGAATTGATTCGTCTCATGAGTAAAAAACCTGCCGAAATATTGCCCAATTGCCGCCTCTTCCTGATGCCACCGTCAGG
>Ga0316191_10000428_pt1 | contig 27363 bp, 26 predicted proteins | sample Eddworburr2cm_MG_FD_204928 | JGI IMG/M metagenome (GOLD analysis project Ga0316191, IMG submission 204928) | Coastal sediment microbial communities from Maine, United States - Eddy worm burrow 2 cm | ecosystem: Environmental > Aquatic > Marine > Coastal > Sediment | place: USA: Maine... | reverse complement strand
CCTACGAGATGCCCATCGTCGAAGGCACCTATGCCGAACGTGGAGTCGACATTCGCAGCCTCCGCAAAGACACGGGCCTCATCACCCTCGACTCCGGGTTCATGAACACCGGGGCGACTACGAGCCAGATCACCTACATCAGCGGTGAAGAAGGCATCCTGCTCTACCGCGGATACCCGATCGAACAGTTGGCCGAGAAGTCGTCGTTCATCGAGACGAGCTACTTGCTCATCTACGGGGAGCTTCCCACGACGCCGCAGCTCGAACAGTTTTCGGACTTGCTGACGTACCACAGCATGTTGCACGAAGACATGCGCCACTTCTTCGATGGGTTCCCTTCGAACGCGCATCCGATGGCGATCCTGTCCTCCATGGTGAGCGCCCTTTCGGCATACTATCCGGACAGCATCGAGCCGGACTCTCACAACATCACGCACATTGCGCGTCTCCTCTCGAAGCTACGAACCATTGCCGCGTTCAGCTATCAGAAGAGACAGGGCCGGCCGGTCGCCTATCCGAAGAACAGTCTCGACTACTGCGGGAACTTCCTGCACATGATGTTCTCGCATCCTGCAGAGCCCACGTACCTGCCCGATCCCGAGCTCGTTAAGGCGCTCAACGTTCTGCTGATTCTCCACGCGGACCACGAACAGAACTGTTCAACGTCGACCGTTCGCCTGGTCGGTTCGAGCCAAGCAAACCTATATGCGGCAATCAGCGCCGGTGTTTCCGCCCTCTGGGGCCCGCTCCATGGCGGCGCCAACCAAGCGGTCATCGATATGCTGAAAGAGATCCGTGACGAGGGCGGCGACTGCAACGCGTTCATGGAGCACGTGAAGAACCGCGAACGCCGGCTGATGGGCTTCGGGCACCGTGTCTACAAGAACTTCGATCCGCGTGCGACGATCCTCAAGAAGTACGCAGACCACTTGTTGCCGCACCTCAAGATCGAAGACGAGCTCTTCGACATCGCGCGCCGGCTCGAAGAGGTTGCGCTCTCCGACGACTTCTTCATCGAGCGGAAGCTCTACCCCAACGTCGATTTCTACAGCGGCATCATCTACCGCGCGATGGGCATCCCCACCGAGATGTTCACCGTGCTCTTCGCTCTCGGCCGGATCCCGGGCTGGATCGCCCATTGGAAAGAGATGATGGAAGACCCGGACGTGCGCATCGGCCGCCCCCGCCAAATCTACATGGGCGCCACCAGGCGAGACTACACCCCAAGAGAAACCCGCCGCCCCCCGAAGCCCTAATACTGGCGCCGAAGGCCCGTGGGCGATGCGAAGCATCGGTTTTACGGGCTGGCACCGCCTAGGGCATGTTGAAGACGTAGCTCTTCTCTTCGACGCGGCGACTGATCCGCCAGCCAGCATCGGTACGCCTGTATTCGTCGACGTACCAAAGGCCGCACATGAAGATGTGGGTCTTGCCCTCGGGCATCAACATCTCTTGGGGGTTGAAGCACATGACGCGGCCCGTGGCCGTGTCGCCATCGACCACGATCTGTGGATTGGCGTTGAGGTGTTGATGGTTCGGAAACATGACCATGACCTGGTGCAGGAACGCGATGATCGTGTCGAGCCCTCCCGCCGGCGCCCCCATCGCGCTGTAGTCGATATGGGCATCTTCGGTGAACACATCGCGAAGGTCGTCGAACCTCTTCTGATCGATGATCGCGGAGTACTTGTAGATCAGATCCTGAATCTCCAAGCGATCGGAAATCTCCTGCAGCGACAGCGTCATGGGTTCTCCTCGAGCGCACAATAGACCGCAGGCCGGACCCAATACAAGCGTCACGCTAGCGCCGCCGCGCACGTTCGCGTAAAGCCTCTTCATGGCACTAGTCGAGCTCACCACCGCAGCACCCCGCATCCGCGTTCTCACCCTGAACGAGCCGGAAACCCGAAACGCGATCTCGTTCGACCTCACGTCCGAGCTCTACCGAGCCCTCGACACCCTTCACAAAGACAACGACTGTAGCGTCGTCGTACTGACCGGGGCGAGTGGCGCGTTTTGCTCCGGAATGAATCTCGACCAGATGGGAATGCCGCCAAACTGTGAAGGGCTCCCGATGTCGCGGATCGCGATTCGGTCGATGCAGTACATCTCGGGATTGATTCCCGCAATGCGCGGCATTCCGCAGCCTATCATCGGCGCGATCAACGGCGCCGCCTACGGTGGCGGCCTGTGCCTTTCGCTCGGCGCAGACATCCGGCTCGCGAGCGAATCGGCGAGCTTCTGCTTTGCGGGTGTTCATCACGGGCTCACCGGCGCGGAAATGGGAATCAGCTATCTACTTCCGCGTGCCGTTGGCTCGTCCAACGCGAGCGAGATCCTGCTGACGGGCCGACGCTACGACGCGAACGACGCGCTGCGCATGGGATTGGTCTCGCAGGTGCACTCAGATGACACGCTCTTCGATCGCGCAATCGAGATGGCGAAAGAGATCGATGCGTGGAGCACGCACGGAATCTCGATGACCAAGCGCGTCCTTTGGAGCAGCCCGGAATGCGGTAGCCTTGCCGCGGCAATCGACCTGGAGGATCGCAACCAGATGCTCGTCCGCATGACGACGAAGAACTTCGAAGAGTCGATGGCGGCCCGCTCAGAAGGCCGCAAGCCCGACTTCAAAGACTAACCACTCCCTAGTCCCGAGCTCTGGCCTTATACTCAGCGCGAGACTGAGGGTGATGGCGATGCAGGCCCTTCTCTTCGACCTTGACGGCGTGCTCTACCAGGGCGATCGTGCGATCGACGGCGCGATCGAAACACTGCACTGGTGTGAGCGGCGCGCGATTCCGCATCTGTTCGTGACGAACACCAGCTCGAAGCCTCGTCGCGCTCTCGTCGAGCGGCTATCGGCCATGGGGCTGTCGGTGTCGGCGCAGCAGATCTTTGCGCCGCCCGTCGCGGCACGCGACTACCTAGCCGCGCATGATGCAACGCCGCTCGCGCTGTTCGTGCGCGAGGCAACTCGCGAAGACTTCGAGGGGCTCGAGGTTCTCGACGACGCCGCTGAGCGTGGTGCTGGCAGCGTCGTCATCGGGGACATCGGTGCGGCGTGGGATTTTGCGACTCTGAATCGGGCCTTTCGCCTCTTGATGGCCGAGCCGCGTCCCACTCTGATCGCACTCGGAATGTCGCGATATGCGCAGGGGAGCGATGGCTTGGTGTTGGACGTGGCCCCGTTCATCAAAGCGCTCGAGCATGCGGCGGGATGTGAGGCGGTGGTGATGGGCAAGCCCGCCCATGAGTTTTTCGACGCCGGGGTGCGCAAGCTCGGCTCGTCTCCGGCTCAAACCGTGATGGTTGGCGACGACATTCGTGGCGACGTGGGCGGGGCGCAAGCTGCCGGTCTTGCTGGGGTTCTCGTTCGGACGGGGAAATTCCGCCCCAGCGACCTCGAAGGAGACATCAAACCCGACGCGGTTCTGGATTCGGTGGCTGACTTGCCTCAATGGTGGGAGAATCAGGCTTCGTGATGGGTGAGCCGTTCAAATCGGATCTGAAGGCGCACGAGCTACCACGGGAGACGTTGGTCGATCTGTGGCTCCGGACGGAACAGGCCCACGAGAGGCTTTGCGACACCTGGTTTGCGGCCGTCTCGGAGAAGTATGGGCGGAACGTCGCGGACGCGGTGGCGCTCGGCGGATGGCCACTCAAGAAAACGGGCGCCACGCCAAAGGAGCTCTTCTTCGATGATTTGAGATTCATCGTCGCAGCCACCGAGCTCAAGCCCGACATGCTGACGGTCGCCCAACGAGATCAAGCGGAAACTCCAGAAGAGCTATCGGAAGACCGCGCTTGGTTCCAATGGTTCGTGTACTCATCCCGTTTGCTCGGCAAGAGAGCAAGCTCGTCCACCGGGGAGCCTGCCTGGGTCGGAAGTCCCGGCAGGGCCAGAGGTTTCGCACGGGGCAAGGGGATCGACCTCGGGTTCATGGTGCTGCTCAAGGCCTGGCAAGCCTCCCAAGGGACACACGCTTCAGAGATCGACACCGGAGCATTCGAGGAAAAGGTGTCGAAGCACTACGACGAAAAGACGCTAGCGCTGCTGTGGAACTACGCAGCCCTCGCGTACATGCTTGCCACCGACCGCTGGTACACGGGCGTCCGCCAACGCTACGGAGACGAAGCCGCTCAAGAACTCGAAAAGGACGTGTGGATCGACCGCGGCGCGGCCGAACACGACTTGAGCATCGGCCAGGAGGCGATGGGGGTCACCGGCGACGACGTTGAGAGTTTGTTGCGAAGCTTCCAGTTCGCGCCGGGTGAGGTTGGAATCTTGGACGTCGAATTCGAGCTTATCGACGAGCGGCACGGGATCATGACCCATCACGCATGCCCCGCGCTGGATCGCTTCGAGCACTTCGATGATGTTCGCCTGAAGCATTGCTGCGACATCTGCATCGCCGGGATGCCGATGTCGGGCGAGATGCTCAACCGAAAGATCGAGTGCAAGCCTCTGAAGCTGCCACCGCGTGTGGATGCAAACGACATCGCATGTCGCTGGGAGTACAGCCTCCGAGATCCTTCCGAAGGTGAGTCCACGTAGGGCGGCCGTAGGCGCACAGCTCACCACACCTGTGCAGGAGACCAGCGCTAGCGGGTGGTAGTTGTCGCTCCGGCGTGGAGGTCAGCGCCAGGCGAAAAAAAACGCTCACGGCCCGTGCAGGTGACGGGATACACTCCGCCGGATTGCCAAGGAGAAGACCATGGCCCGAGTTGTATATCCGATTCTTTTCGCATCGCTTCTAGTCGCACCGGTCAGCACGGTTCAGGCGGACGACGAAGGCGCGGAGGCGACGGAGGAGGCTTCGAATACGCCCGCTGCGGCCGAAGAACCCGCAACGCCCGAGGAACCCGCGGCGGAAGAAGAAGAGCCCGACCCGACATTTGGTCCGAAGTATCCGGTGCGCTTCGCGCAAAGGCCGCTCGTGCTGCACGCGGGAATGGTTCGCGCCGACGGTCGGTTGACGGTTGGTGGGGATTTCCGCCCGGGAACATTCTCTGCACTAGACCTCGGCGGCGCCGTCAGCCCGATTGAAAACCTCGAAGTCGGCTTGAGCACCGAGCTCACCGGCGCAATCCCTGCCCCGGGCGGCAACAGCCTCATCACCATCGTTTTCTCGCCGGAGGCTAGCTACGGCGACATTCCAGTATATGCCCGCTACCAGTTCCTCGAGACCGACGCAGCGCTGCTCGCCGTCGACTTTGTCATGGTGTTGCCGACGAACACGGATTTCTCGATGACGGCGGCGCTCCCGCTCCGAATCATCGAGCTTTTCGGTTTCGTGACCCTGGATTCAAGGCTGGGCGTCCGATACTTGAACGGAGACAGCTACGCGGGATCGATCACCAACCCATCGAAGAATACCGCTCAATTCTTCTTCGAGGGCGGCTCCGCCATCAACTTCACCGACAACGGCTTCTTGGAAATCGGTGGCGGTGTGGCTCTGGTGAACGTCGGCGGTGGCCAAGGCGCCAAGAACGTCGTGGAGATTCCAGCGTATATCGGCGGCGGTTACACCTACGAGGGCAAGGTGCTGGCGGACATCTTTGCGCAGTTCGGCTGGGATCCCTTGATGACAGCCGGAGGTCCGACCGGAGTGGATACGTTCAACGTCAAGGAGACCTGGTACATCACGCTCGGCGCGACGGTCTACACGAAGGAATTGTTCGGCAAGAAGAAGTAGCTCAGGCGCCGGTGCCGCCGAGCCGTTCGAGCAAAGCCTTGGCCATGTCGGCGACTTCCTGACGCCCAAGCTCGCGGCTCTCGGCGCTCTGATAGCTCTCGGTGTCAGCCTCGGGCAGCCCCTGCAGGAATCGGCTCGGCGTGATCTTCACGAGCCGGCCGCGAGCCACACGCTCTTTGTGCCGCGTCAGGTAAAGCACGTCGCGCGCCCGCGTGACGCCCACGTAGAACAGCCGCCGCTCTTCTTCGAGATCTGCCGTCGACGCGTCCGTAATCTTTGGGTCGGTGGTTCTGGCATGGGGCAGCACGCCCTCGACGCAGCCGATCAAAAAGACCACGGAAAACTCGAGCCCTTTTGCGGAATGTAAGGAAGAAAGCGTAACCTCCCTACCAGGCTCCGGCTCGTCGGGGTCGCTGGGGTCGAGCGCAATGTGGTGCAGTAGTTGCTGCAACGCTTCCCGATCGGCTCCGCTTCGAGCTTCGAGGCGCTCGATGCTGCGCCTCAAGAAGTCGATGTTCGCGCGGCGTCGTTTCGCCTCTGGGCTCGAGTCCGCGTCGTCCCGCAACATCCCGACGGCGCGCAACAACGCGGTCGCGGTATCCGCGAGGCCCCCCGCGCGGAACCCCTTCCCTGCCGTCTCGATTGCGCCGCCCAAGCGTGCGGCCGAAGCTTTGGCCCGCGCCGAGAGCGCTTCGATCTGATCGGCATTCTTGAGAGCGCGGAGAAGACTCATCCGATGCGCCTCCCCGTGCTCCACGATGTGCCGAAGCGACTGGGTGCCGAGGCCCCTCGCGGGCGTGTTCACAATTCGGCGTAGCGAGAGCTCATCACGGGGGTTCAAGGCGATTCGCATGTATGCGATCCCGTCCTTGATCTCTTTGCGATCGAAGAACTTGGTGCCGCCGAAAACACGGTACGCGATCCCGGCAACGCGGAGCTCCTCCTCGAGCAGCTTGGCCTGCGTGTTGGAGCGGTAAAGCACCGCAATCTCGCGTGGGTCGGTCCCCTCTCGCTGAAGCTTCCGGATCTCGGAGGCCACGAACTTCGCCTCTTCCTGGGGCTCGGGCAGCACGCACATGCGCACGGGCGGTCCACTCTCCCGGACCGGCTTCAGAACTTTGGCGTAGGGGCGTTTAGGCGATTTCTCGATGGCGGCGTTGGCCACGTTCAAGATCGAGGCGCGAGAACGATAGTTCTGCTCCAGCTTGGTGACCACCGCGCCTGGAAAGTGCTGCTCGAAGTCGAGAATGTTGTCGACGCACGCGCCGCGCCACCCGTAGATCGACTGGTCGTCGTCACCGACCACACACACGTTCCCGCGATCGTTGGCTAGCAGCCGAACGAGATCCAACTGTGCGACGTTCGTGTCCTGAAACTCGTCGACCAAGACGTGAGCGAATCGAGTGCGCCACTTGCTGCGAATGCCCGGCCGATCACGAAGGAGCACGACGGGCTTGATGACCAAATCGTCGAAATCGACCGCGTGCATGTCCGCAAGCGTCGACTCGTAGGCCCCATAGATGCTGACGGCGGCCTGATCGTACTCGTCTCCCTTGGCACGCACCTCGCCAGGCTTCAGCAGTGCATTCTTCCAGAGCGAGATTCGGGACAAGATCGCCTGTGCGTCGAGCTGCCGATCCGCCTTCGCCTCTGTGCGCAGAAGCTCCCGTACGACGCCGAGGCTGTCACCCTGATCGAAAATCGTGAAGCGCGATCCCAACCCGAGCGCCTTGGCCTCCTCGCGCACGAACCGCACCCCAAAGCTGTGAAACGTCGACAGCCAAATCGCGCTTGCCGTCTCATCCCCGACCGTGGCACCAATACGCTCGCGCATCTCGTTGGCGGCTTTGTTGGTGAAGGTCACCGCCAAAATCGAGCTGGGTTGAACGCCGCCCGCAAGCAGCCGTGCGATCCGGGCAATGATGACACGCGTCTTCCCCGAGCCCGCGCCGGCCAGAACCAGCAACGGCCCCTCGTCATGCTCTACGGCCGCCCGCTGCTGTGGATTCAGTCGCAAGGGTGCCGCAAGTAGCCCGGCCCGCGCTCTAGTTCAAGGTAACTCAGCGCGCGTCCCCACAATGCCGTCGGCCTTGCTACAATGCGCGTCATGGGCGAGGAAATCGAACGAAAGTTTCTCGTCTCGGGCGAGGCCTGGCGCCAGACGGCCGAAGGCACGCGGTACCGGCAAGGCTTTCTGTCGACCGAGCCTGAGCGCACGGTGCGCGTTCGCGTGGCAGGCCCGCGGGGATCGATCACGGTCAAAGGAAAGAACGTGGGCGCGCGTCGCGCGGAGTTCGAGTACGAGATTCCCGTGGCCGATGCGGAGCGGATGCTCGACACCCTGTGCAAACGCCCCCTGATCGAGAAGGTCCGCTACGTGCTCGCGGTCGGGGTTCATACCTGGGAGATCGATGTCTTCGAGGGTGACAACGCAGGGCTCGTGGTTGCCGAAATCGAGCTTCGCCGCGAGGACGAGGCCTTCGAGAGGCCCGAATGGGTCGGCGACGAAGTGACGGACGACCCCCGCTACTTCAACTCCAACCTGGTGGCGAATCCCTACCGAGCTTGGTAGCTCTTCGAGCCGATGATTGATCGTAGCGAGTGCTTGGTCTAGGTCTGTGACATGCAGCTTCCGCCATGCGGCTTGTATCGAACGACGGGACCTCTCGCATCCGTGCCCGAGGGCCGGCTCGTGTATTTTCACAACCACGGAGACCCGGGGCCGGGTGTCTACCTCCCGAAGGAGTGGCGCTACAACCGCGCGCAGTTTCACGGGAAGGGCCAGACGATCGACGACCCGGGACTGGTGCGGCACCTGCAGCCCCTTCCGCCCGAAGGGTTCTATCGTGTAACCGACTCGTTTCACTGCTGCGAGAAGCAGTGTCGCCTCTTCGAGCAGGACGCGCTGCTGCAGCTTGGGTACAACGCGGACGCAGATCCGATTCTCTTCGTACCCGAATTGGTGGACTCGATGTTCGCGATTCCAGCGAAGGGTTGGAAGACAACGCTCGAAACGTTGGGCAACGTGCGTCAGCTCCAAGTGCCTGTGACGAAGCGCGACACCTTGCCACCGCAGTAAGCGCCCGGTGGTGATCTAGCTCACTTTCCGCTGCTCGATCGAGCTGCTTATACTGATCTTCTGAGTCTTAGATGGGGTGGCTTATGAAGAGTATGCGCGGGGTTCGAAGCGCTGCTTCGGTGGAAGGCGGTCCGCTCGATCGGTGGCTAACGCGCTTTATTCCTCGAGAGCTCGTGGAAGACCACATTCGAAGTCGAGACCGGGCGTTTCTCCTGATGCGCTTCACCCTCGTCGCTGCGGCCTTCACAGTGGTCTTCGCCCCTTACTACGCTTTCTATTTGAAGCTTCCGTACACGGGTCTGATGAACTTGCTCTACGGGATCAGCCTCGTGCTGACCTCGGTGATCTTGCATCGAACACGTTCCGTCCGAATCGCAGCGAACTGGACACTGTCCTGTGGGTTCGCTGTTTTGCTCTTCCAGAGTTGGGTTCTTGGCGGGGTGTCGAGCCTCGCGTACCCATGGCTCGCGTGTTTGCCCATGGCAGCGATGCTGCTTCGCGGCGTTCGAGGCGGAGCTCTATGGACTTTGGTCTCGGTCGCCGGCGTCGTCGGCGTGGGTGTCGCGGACATGACCGGTCTACTTGCGCATGAGCACACGCTGGGTGTCACCGCGCGCGGCGCAACGATGGTCAACGTCGGCGCACTGACCTTGGCGATTGGTGGCTTGGCCTGGTTGGGCGAGAGCCGCGCAGAAGAGCTCTTACAGGACCTCCAGCGACAGAAGCTGGTCTTCCAAGAACGCGCCGTTCGCGACTGGCTGACCGGCCTTGCCAATCGTTCCTTGCTCACCGAGTGCCTGATTCAGAGTTGGGAGCGCGCACGCCGGCACGGGCCGCGCGGCGCTCTGTTCTTCATCGATCTGAACGACTTCAAGTTGGTCAACGACGCGCACGGGCACTCGGCTGGCGACCAGGTGTTGCGAGAGGTTGCGTTGCGGCTTCAGGACACCGTGCGCTCGTCGGATCTGGTGGGGCGGATCGGCGGAGACGAATTCGCGTTGATCATCGAGGGCGTCGAGAGCCAGAACGACGTGGCTATCCTCGCCGACAAGGTCGCGGATGCGATCGAGGACCCCATCGAGATCGATGGCGCCAAGGTCAACGTCGGCGCAAGCATCGGCGTCGCGTTCTTCCCGGACCGCGAGTGTCACTTCGGAGACCGGATCACTCTGCCGAGCATCCCGGCGACCGCCAGCCCGACTCACGGCGAGGTCGATCAGGAGTCAGTCAGGCGGCTCCTCGAGAAAGCAGACGCCGCGATGTACACCGCCAAGCGAAAAGCATTGAGGTATTGGGTCCACGAGCACGTGGCGGACGAAACACTTCGCGGCACCGCCGCGTTGGTCAGCGAGCCGCCACCGGCCGCCTAGCGCAGGCGTCTAGCTCGGCCGCCCGCATGCGCTAGGGTTGCCAGGTGAAATCTACAATTGGAATTCTAACCGGGGGCGGTGACGTGCCGGGCCTCAATCCGGCCATTCGCGCCGTTACGATTCGTGCCCTTCAGGAAGGTCATCGCGTCATCGGGCTCCGCCGAGGTTGGGGCGGACTGGTCGACCTCGTCCCCGACAAGGACGCCGACAACACCGCACACGCCCAAGTCCTCACGGAGGAGCTCGTCAACAGGGTCGGACGCAGCGGAGGAACGTTCTTGCACAGCTCGAGAACACGCCCCAGCCACTTGCCCAAGACGCTGGTCCCTCCGCACCTCAAAGACAAGTACCAGGACGAGTTCAACGACATCACGGATGACGTGATGAAGAATCTCGATTTTCTCGGTATTGATTATCTGATCCCGATCGGCGGCGACGACACCCTGAGCTACGGCGCCCACTTGCACCAGCGCGGCGTCCCCGTAGTCGCCATTCCGAAGACCATGGACAATGATGTGCCCGGCACGGACTACTGCATCGGCTTCAGCACATGCGTAACGCGCACGATTGAGCTGACCCAAAAGCTCCGCACTTCGGCTGGGTCCCACGAGCGGTTCCTCGTGATCGAGGTGTTTGGGCGTTACGCAGGTTACACAGCGCTTCTGCCAACGATGGCGGGCGCAGCCCATCGATGCGTCATCCCAGAGTACGGCTTCAACATCGAGCACCTCACCGAGCTGATGGTCCACGACCGCAAGCGCAACCCCAGCAACTATTCTGTCGTCTTGGTTTCCGAGGGCGCCCAGATGACCGGCGACGAGGCCATGTCCTTTGAAGGCGAGGAAGCGGACCAGTTTGGCCACCGCAAACTGGGCGGGATGGGAGACCGCGTAGCCAACGCGATCAAGCACTTGTCGCCCCGATTCAACAAAGGCCGTCGGATCAATGTGATCAGCCAGCGGCTTGGCTACTTGGTTCGCTCTGGCGACCCCGATGCCCTCGACTCGATCGTCCCGATGGCGTTTGGCAATCTGGCCTTGGATCTCATCGACCAGGGCAGCTCCGGCCAGCTGGTTTCAGTTCACGGCGGCCGGTACGGTAGCGTTCCCATCGAAACGATCATAGGGACCAAGAAGGTCGTGGACGTGGACAAGTACTACAACACCGAGCGCCTCCGGCCGAAGTACAAAGCATTTTCGGGCCTGCCGCTCTTCATCATGACGAGCGACGCGTAGTCTGCGAGGGATCCCATGAGCGCCTACATTTTCGAGCCCACCGACCTACAACGAATCGTGAAGATGCACCTCGACGCACCACTCGGCGAGCGCTTCGATCGCATCGCGGAGACGCTGCACGCTGTCTACGGAGAGCACGTCCATCGGCAACCGGAGTGGATCTGGAGTAACGCCGGAGGAATCATGTGCTCGATGAACGTGCTGCACACCTCCCCAAAGGAGTACCTGCTCTTTTGCGGAACAGCCGTCGGCTCGGAGGGGCACAGCGGGCGTCATCGCGCCGAGCTCTTCGACATCGTCATCAACGGAGAGCTCCAGACCTTCAAGCCCGAACAGTTCAAAGCGGCGACGCTGTACTCAGGCGACATGTCCTACCTGCCACGCCGCACCACCAACGGCAGCCACCTCGGCAAGGAGTGCTGGCTCCTCGAGTACGCGCGCGGGAACATTGCATCGCTCTTTCCTTTTGCCCTCGGAGACACGATCTTCAGCACCCAAGACCTCACCGACGTTCGCAAGACCATGGCCCATTCGAGCAGGCTCATGTGGTCGGAGGCTAAGATCGCGTTGGGCAGAAAATTGCGGCGCGAGGGCCCCAGCGCGCCACGCCTGGATCTGATCGTGGACCCGGCCAGGGAGAGCGCCGAGTACCCCAAGGTCGTCCCGGACTCCAACTGACACACGCAAGGGCGCAGACCTGATGGCTTCAAGGTACCGACATCTGCGAGCACGCGCGCTCAGGGCGATGTTCAAGGCACACGCCACGGTCTACGAGCTCAGCGACGGGCGAATCGGCGCCTGGGCCGGCCTGCCCACGCTGCTGCTCTCGGTCACCGGCCGCAAGTCGGGCAAGACGTACTCGACACCACTCGTGTATTTTCGAGATGGCGATAGCTACGTCGTGGTCGGTTCGGACGGCGCGGCAAAGCGTGACCCGCAGTGGTGGAAGAACCTCCAGGTCGATCCCATGGCGGTAGTCCGCGCGGGCCGTAAGAAGCTCGAAGTGAAAGCCCACCTGGCAACCGGATCCGAACGCGAGCGCCTCTGGGAGGCCGGGAAGGCGGTCAATCCGATGTGGGCAAAGTACCAGACCCGAACCGAGCGGGAGCTCCCGGTCGTCGTACTGACGCCTGGTCCGTAGGCCCTGGCAAGCCCACGGTTTTGCCGTGCCAGGGACTCTTGACACCAGTGCCCTCAAATGGGACGAACGCACGATAACTTCGCAGCGTGGAGGAGTAGCGATGTCGAAAGCGATACTTTGCAAACTACTTGGTCTATTCGTTCTGTCGGTCGCGGTTGCAGCCTGTAGTAGTGACAGCGGTAGCAATGGAGGCTCGAGCGGTAGTGGCGGCGGCGGTGGTGGTGGCGGCGAGCTGGTCGACCAGTGCGTGAACGAGCCCGATTCGGGCTACGTCGAGTCAGGCGCTCTCTCAGCGGCCGCACAGAATTGCGGCCAAGGGACGTGCGTAGCCCTCCTCGTGAAACTCATTGGTGGCAACGCGACTGAAGACGACGTGGCCGCAGCCGTGGAGTGCATCAGCGACTGCGTTCTCGAGGACGGCAGCGTCGAGGGCGTCAGCGAAGGCTGCGTGCAATGCTTCGCTGAGTCGAGCGGATGCGGCTCGCTTGCGAAATGCAATGTGTGCATCGCTCCTGAGTCGTGCAAGTGCGTTGATTGTCTGGAAGAGTCCGGCTGCCAAGAGAAGCTCGACACCTGCACCGGCGTGATTCGCGAGTTCGAGTGCACACCGTGACAGGCCGCGCCCTGAGGGCCGGAGCGCTCTTCGTTGCGCTTGGAACGCTGGGGATCGCGTGTACGGAAGGTGGAGGCTCACAGCCTCGGCCCGAGCCTTTACCTGATCCGGCCATGCGCTGTGACGCCTACGACGCACTCAAGGTGCCGTTGTTCGGTGACACGCACGTGCACACTAACCTTTCCATGGACGCGAACTTGGGCGGAACACGGACCACCCCCACCGACGCGTACGCATTTGCGCGCGGCGAAAGCATTCCGGTTCCGCCCTACGACGCGGATGGCGAACCTGCCCGAACCTATCAAATCGATCGGCCCCTCGACTTCGTCGCGCTGAGCGATCACTCGGAGTTCCTCGGAGCCGTCGCAGTCTGTTCGGATCCGACGTCTTCAGCCTACGAGCACGAACAGTGCGTGGAATTCCGGGAGAACGAGCTGGCGTTCATATTGTTTGCCTCGCATATCGCCGCACTGCCCGAGGACGCCAAGTATCCGGATCTGTGCGGCAACGACGGCCAAGTATGCAAGGAGGCGGGGCTCGAGGTCTGGGCAGGCGTCATCGACGCAGCGGAGGCAGTCTACGATCGCAGCTCGTCCTGCGAGTTCACCGCTCTCGTGGCGTACGAGTGGACAGCTGCACCCGGTGTTCGGAACCTTCACCGAAACGTCCTCTTCAAGAACGAAGCGGTGCCTTGGTTGCCGATCAGCTACTTCGACAGTCCGTGGGTCGAAGAGCTCTGGGCAGGGCTACGCAGCGAGTGCATCGATGCGGGCTACGAGTGCGATGCGCTCACGATCCCTCACAACTCGAACCTCTCCAATGGTCTTTTCTTCAAGAACGAGATGAAGGACGGCTCGCCGTTCAACGCCGAGTACGCCGCGGAGCGCAAGTTCATGGAGCCCGTCATCGAGATCATGCAGCACAAGGGCAACTCCGAGTGCCTTCCCGGTCAACCGGTGGCGGACGAGATGTGCGGCCTCGAGCTGGTCCCTTACAAATCACTGGGCGACCTCAACCAAGAGGTGACCTCGCCGCCGAATCCTTCGGATTATCTCCGAAGTGCGTTTGGCGAAGGCATGAAGCACGCGGAGACACTCGGAGCAAATCCGTTCGAGCACGGCATCATCGGCAGCACCGACACCCACATTTCAGCGCCCGGCGGCGTCAGCGAATATGCTTTTCCGGGTCACGCAGGCGCGGGTCAAGCCAACCTCGAAGGGTTCGCGGACAATCCCTATCTCGGACCGGGCGGCCTTGCTGGCGTCTGGGCCGAGGAGAACGCGCGGCCCGCGATCTTCGATGCCATGCGTCGCAGAGAAACCTTCGGCACCAGCGGTCCACGCATCGTGCCCCGCTTTTTCGGAGGCTGGGGTTACCAGGACACCCTGTGTGACTCCAGCGAGTTCGTGCAGACCGGATACGACGACGGCGTGCCGATGGGTGGCACGCTTTCGGCACAGCCCATGGAAGCCGCTGCACCGAAGTTTGCAGTCGCCGCCATGCAAGATCTCGGCACCGAGGCCGAGCCTGGTACAGCGCTTCAGCGAATCCAGATCGTCAAGGGCTGGCTCGAAGGCGGAGAGTCTAGGGTTGCAGTCTATGATGTGGCCGGCGACGCGAACAATGGCGCGACGGTCGACCTGAGCACCTGTGAACAAAGCGGTCCAGGAGACGCATCGCTATGCGCGGTTTGGGAAGACCCCGACTTCGACCCATCCGAACGGGCGTACTATTACGCGCGCATCGTCGAGAACCCGTCGTGTCGATGGACCACCCGTCAATGCAATGCGGCGAGCTACGACTGCGACGCTGCGGACCCGCGACCGATCGACGAAGCCTGCTGTCATCCGAGGATCGGGCTGAACCGTGACCACTGCACGGCCGACTGCAGTGCCGGGCGCCCGCCCGCCGACCAGGCCGGGTGCTGTGAGCCCCAGGTTCAACCGGCCATCCAGGAGCTCGCTTGGACTTCGCCGATCTGGTACCAGCCACCGGAATAACCGGACAGGTATCGGCTATCCGGTCGCTACCGGCAGCGCATGGGGTCCACGGATGACCGCGCCCGACGGCTGGGCCGCCTCCTGATCCAAGAGCACCAAATTCGGGAGTCGTTCCAGCACTACGTCCAGCACCAAGGCCAGCTCTTTGCGCGCAAGGTGCTGGCCGGGACACATTCGGGGGCCCGGACCGAACGTGGTGAGGATCGGCTTGGCTGGGCGATCGGTCTTGAACGAGTTCGGATCGGCGAAGGCAGCCGCGTCGCGGTTCGCGGACGCGATCGCAAAGAGCATGAAGGAGCTCGGCGGAATGGACACCCCTTCGAACTCGATCGGCGCTGAAGCCGAAGTGCGAGGCAGGACCGGAACGGGCGGCTCGAGGCGAAGAAGCTCTTCGACTACTCCCGGACGCGTCGCGGGGTCGCGCTTCGCCATCTCCCAAAGCTCGGGCCGCGAGAGCAGGTGGTAGAAGAGGTTACCGATCGCATCGTGCGTAGTCCCGGCACCCGCGGAGAAGATCAAGCGTACGTGGGAAAGCACTTCCTCGTCCGTAAACCGTTTTCCGTCGACCTCTGCCTGCACCAAATCCGAGATGATGTCATCGCGCGGATGCTCCCGCCTCGCCGCCACGATCGGCTCGAGATATGCGGTGAGCTCGGCATTGGCTGCGACGGCCCGCCCATGATCCTCGGCGAAACGCAGGAGGGCTTGCGCCCAGCGATGAAACTCGCGCTCAGCATCTCGCGGCACCCCGAGCAGACGGGAGATGATGATGAAGGGAAACAGGTGAGTGAAGTGCTCCGCGAAGTCGACCTCGGCCTTCGCGGGGAACTCGTCGATCAGCTCGTTCGCTAGCGCCACGATCGCGGCTTCGTCTTGCTTGCGGACCGCCTCCGCACGGAGCGCCGGCGTCGCCAATCTTCGTCGGATCACGTGGTCGCGACCGGTCAGTGTCTGAAAGGTGGGCCCACAGATCGGTTCGAACATCATCTGGTAGATGCGCTCCGGCGGAAACCGCTCGCCATCTCGAAATGCCCGAATCAGAGCGTCATACCGGGTCACCGCGAAGGCCGGCATGTTCATGAAGCGCACCTCGACGACCGGCCCCGCTTCCCGCAGCCGCGACAGAGTCTCGTGGAGCTCATTTCCACGGAACGCATGCAGACCGAAATCGAGCGTCTCGAAACGAGGGTATGCGCCTCCCATATTCAGCACCTAAGCAGACGAGGGGTTCCAATACGCTCTGGGTATCTTGGGCATCGCGTTGGGAAGATACCACGCGCCGCGGTTCACGCTGGACGACGCGGTGGGCGCGGCGGTTGCATGGGTGCGGGACCGCAACGCGGGGTCAGTACCCATGACTTAGTCTTCGGGGATGCCGTTTGGGAATCGGTTGTACTCGATCCAGCCTAGGCAGGGCTGTGAACCATCATCCGGGACGTAGCGGACCAAACCGCGCCGATAGGTCGTTGGTTGGGGAGGGTCGAGCATGTGCTCCAAGTAAACCTCGGCGCAGGCGATGTTCTCGATCCTGCCGGTTCGCGTGGTGCCGCTCTCCGTCTCGATCGTCACTCCGCCGACGAACGGCTCGGCGAGCGAATCGTGGCGGAAGTCCAAGTCAAACTCGGCTTTCACGACATGTTCGGTACCTTCAGGTGTCGCCAGGTAGCCGACGTCCATGAAACTCTCCTCATCGAACTGGGCACGCACGCACTGTTGTCGGTAGTCGGGCCCGTTCACGATTAGAAGCGTCCACTCCATGTTCCAGAAGCGCGGCCCCCAGGAGTGATCCCGCTCGCCCCGTCCGACGAACGCCTCGTCGTTCCCTTCAATCGAGATCTTCCCTTCGACGGCGGTCGGTTGCTCGAAGCGGCGTGCGTCGTACCCGTCGCTGCTATGGCCTTCGACCCCGGAATCGCCAACCGTGTGCGCGGGGCCGATTCCTTCGACCTGGAGGTCGAGTGAAACCGGTAGGATTCGCCCGGCACGCGGGCCCGACACCACGCGAGCGAAGCCGCTACACCAGAGCCGGCTCGTTCGAAGTGGCTCCTCGATCGCGCGGCCAAACTGAAGGCCCGCACGGTCGTAGCCGAAGGTCTTGGGATCGAGCTCCCCAAACGGAACGCGCGGCTCCTCGATCACCAGCCACTCTCCATTGCGATACAGGTACAGCCAGAACCAGACGCGTCCTTCGTTGGGCAGTGCCCCGATCCGGACATGCCCCGCGGTCGACCCGTCTTCGTTGTAGAAGTCATAGAAGACCGAGTCGTTCCATGACGGCTCGTCCGGGTCGTAGGGGCGCATCTCGTCGTCCTCGAAACGAATTCCAAACTGAGTGAGCTCGTCGTCGCTCGGTCGGTGCTGAACTGTCATGTCAAACCTCGTCGGCGCATCGTGTATGGGAATCAGGACTTCGTAAGCCAACTGCGCAGCCGGCTCAGAAACCCGCCCTTTTCTCGGGCGATCTTCTTTTGGATTTGTCCGAGGGTCTTGGGCGAAGTCTCTAGCGGCTCAAAGCTCGAAGCGAGCGCTGCGATCGAATCCTGGAAGTCCCGGACGACCTCTTCGAGGCTTGGGTCTGCCTCGAGCAGCGCCTGAAGCTCCTGCTCGTCTTCTTCCGATGCTGCACCAGCCGCGTGGAGAGCGGCTAGGAGCTCGGCGCGTTCCTTTTCGTCACTCATGCGACCATGCTCCGATGGATGATGGGGAGCATCGCGCGCAACTCACGCATGCCCGCGAGGATTCGCGACTTCACCGTTCCGACTGGAAGATTGAGCGCCTCGGCGATCTGACCGTGCGACATGCCGAGAAAGTACGACAACTCGAGCACGGCACGCTGGTCCTCACTCAGCCGCTTGAACGCTTGCCTCAGGGCCTGATGCCACCGAGTCGACGAGACGAGCACATCGGGCCGCCCACTGTCGGTCCCGAGGCCATGCCTCTCGCTGAAAAACTGCAGCTGATTGTCCCCATGCCGGCGCGCGCGCGCGCGCAATGCGTCGAGGGCGCGGCTTCGTGCGACGGTGACGACCCATGCAACGACACTTCCTCTCGAGCGGTCGTACTGGGGCGCACGCCGCCAAAGCTCGACGAAGACATCCTGCAAAATCTCCTCGGCCTCCGCCCGAGAGCCGAGCATCTTCATCAGCAGGGCAAGAACGGTACTGGAATACAGCGCATAGAACTCGCTCAGTGGCGAGCCTGAATCGCCGCCTGCCATCGCTTCGACGAGGTCGACGGGGTCGGTGGGTCGTGCTTCGGCCATCAGCTCTCCGCCAGAACCGGCTCGGCTTGAATGGTCGGCAGGTTGCCGACCTCGGAGTCCCTGTCGCGGCATGTCATGATTCGATGGCCCACCGTCTCCCACCATCGGGCCGCGTCTTGCTGCGACCACCGGTCGATCGGCAAGCCGTGAAGTTGCTCAGCGATCTCCGCGCCCGACCTTGGCCGGTTATCACGCTTTTTTTCCAGGCATTGCATGATGATGCGCTCGAGATCGGGGTTTACATCACGCTGGGCGACAGATGAAGGGGGCTCCGGGATTGCACTCAGGTGCTGGGCGCAAATCTCAATGGGGTTGGTCCCTTCGAATACGAAACGTCCAGCGAGCAAGTAGTACCCCACGGCGCCCAGCGCATAAAGATCGGAACGCGCGTCAACCGACGGAGGATCCAGGATTTGTTCCGGGCTCATGAAACGAGGGGTTCCGATGATCGCTTCGGACCAGGTCTTGGTGGTGTCAACCTTGGAATCCACGCTCTTGACCAACCCAAAATCGAGCACCTTCGTCACGTCGTGAGCACCGCCTTGTTGAGTCATCATGATGTTGTTGGGTTTGATGTCACGGTGCACGAGGCCGATCGCGTGGGCCTCATGCAACGCCATCGCGCATTGTCGCATGATGTGGATGACTCTGGACTCCGGGAGCTGGCCCTCCGCCTCCACCATTTCCAGTAGCGTGACGCCCTCGAGGAGCTCCATTGCATAGTAGAAGGTCCCCTCTTCAGTGCATCCATAATCGTAGATCGTGACGGTGTTGGGGTGTTGAAGCTTCGCGGTCATCTGCACTTCACGCCGAAATCGATCGATGTCGTCGGGCGCGTTTCGATCGGGGCTCAAGAGCTTGATTGCCGTGGGCCGCTTGAGCAGCCCATGCTGCGCGCGATACACCGTGCCCATGCCACCCTCGCCGAGCTTTTCTTCCACGATGTATTGGCCAAGCTTCTTGGCATTGCGCACGTCTTTGCGCAGCCCGTAGATCACGCGCGTCGCCCAGGCTGCGAGCAGTGTTGTTAGCCCCCACGCAAATCCGATCTGAATCGATTGGCTTCTCGCAAGCGTGTGCTTCTCTTCGATCGTGCGAAAGAATCCATGGCTGTTCCAAACCGCTAGATCCACGGTGAGGAAGTTTAGGTACACCGCAACGACCAAAGGAATCCCGATCGCAAGCCCAAGCCAAGCCGTATGTCGAGCCGTGCTGGGAACGAAGATCGCCCGAGCGATGAGCCCGAATGACAGCGAGTAGGCGGTCGTCGTGGCAGCACCGGCCGCTGCTGGAAGATTGGCGCCCATGACGACGAGAGCGACGCTCGTCAGCACCAACCCCACCCCTTCGACGATTTCGATGGTCCGCGTCTGCAATGGACGCGAGCGACAGATCATCCACACGCACGCGACGGGAATCCAAGAGACTGCATGAGCCCAGAAGGAAGGATGTGCGACCTCCCCCCGCCAATAACCGAAGGCAACCCCCAAGAAGATCCGGCCAAGCAACGACAGGAAGAGGATGGCCGCCACCGTGCGCCCAAACGCAGCCACCCGCTGCTGCAGGAATTCCCGGCTGTCGGTGGTCTTACCTACGCCCGTGCTCACGAACGCCGGTTTTACCACATTCCCTTAATCCAACTGGGGGCGGTCGGCGTAGCCCTAATACAAGGGAGATTTCGACATGTTTTCAGCAATCAGCCAGCCCGCCGTCAGCGATAGTCTTCTCACCGAAGTAGCCACCTCCGGCGCCTTCCCGGACCCTGCCCTGTTCGTCTACGCGGTCTTGGGCGCCCTCGTGGTCGCATCCCTCATGGTCGCCTACGCCATCTTCGGCCAAGAGGCCGACCTCGGGGGCGTTGCTCAACATGATCCACGGGAGCGCCTTTCGAAAGCTCCGTCATATTTTTGACCTCCCGCTCCGCGACAAAGGCGTTTGAATCGACTATCCCCACCCGGTGGGAATGATCCGGGAGCGCAACAAGAACGTGACCATGTCGTGGATACTCGACATCAGCGACTGGCCGCGTGAATACGCCTCGGACGAAGAGCCGCGAACCCTTCCTCCCCCCAGGCTGTAACGAATGTGCGGAATCGCAGGAATCGTATCCGCAGCGGCCGGCACGGAAGCCGCACCTCCGATCGACCCGGACATCGTCCGCGCAATGGCCAAGGCGCTCGCCCATCGCGGCCCGGATGCCGAGGGCTATTACGAGGACTCCGGAGTCGCCCTCGGGCATCGACGCCTCAAGGTGATCGATCTCGAAGGGGGCGCTCAGCCCATGTCCAACGGCGATGGCAGCGTTTGGGTCACCTCCAATGGCGAGATCTACAATCACGAGATGCTCCGCCGCGAGCTCGAGACGCTGGGGCACCGGTTTCGATCGCGCTCGGACACGGAGGTTCTCGTTCACGGCTACGTCGAGTGGGGCCCGGCCAAGCTCCTCGACCGCATCGAAGGAATGTTCGCGTTCGGACTCTGGGATGCGCGTACCGGGCGTCTCGTGCTCGCCCGGGACCGAATGGGCCAGAAGCCGCTCTTCTACTCACACCTTGCTGACGGATCGATCACATTCGCGTCGGAGCTCAAGGGGCTCTTGGCGCATCCAAAGGTCGAGCCCCAGGTCAGTGATGAGGGATTCGCCGCATACCTGACCTACGAATACCTGCCCGGCGACCTCTCGATCTTGAACGGCGTCCAGAAGCTCCTGCCGGGCACATGGCTAAGCTTCCAGGGGGGCGCAGCTGAATCGCATCGTTATTGGGATATCCCCTTTGCCGACCACGCCGCGCCATCCGATGCGGTCGAAAAGTTCACCGAGCTTCTCGATCGCGCCGTGGCACGACGACTCATTTCAGACGTCCCGGTCGGGGTATTTCTTTCCGGAGGGATCGACTCGAGTGCGTTGGCAGCATCGGTGGTTCGCCAACGGTCTGCGACCAACGTGAAGACGTTCGCGATCGGCTTCCAGGACGAGAGTTACGACGAATCATCGATGGCGCGGATGGTCGCCGACCATCTCGGCACCGAGCACCACGAGCGAATCTTCAGCTTCGATGCCATGAGAGACATCCTTCCCGAGGTTGCGTCGTTCCTCGACGAACCGCTTGGAGACGCAAGCCTGCTGCCGACCTATTTTCTGAGCCGCTTCGCCCGTGAGCAGGTGACCGTCGCCCTTGGCGGCGATGGTGCTGACGAGCTGCTGCTCGGCTATCCCACCTTCTTCGCCGACCGGTTCGGCGAAGCGTTCAGCCGGCTCCCATCGTTCTTGCGTTCCAGCATCCGCAGCTTCGGCTTGAAGCTTCCCGTAAGCTCCAAGAACTTCAGCTTCGATTTCAAGGTGAACTCCTTCTTGCGCGCGGCCGATGCGCGCCGTGAATGGCGACATCCGTTGTGGCTTGGAAGCGTGCTTCCAGGCTCCGAAGACGACCCCCTTCACCCGGACCTGCGGCACCGTTTCCCGAAGCCGGTTGTTCTTCAATTCGCCACGGACCAGTATGACTCCCCTAACAGCCGATCCCACATGCAACGGCTTTCGTATCAATACTGCCGAGGCTACCTCGCCGAAGACATCCTTCACAAATTGGACCGCGCCAGCATGGCGGTGTCGCTCGAGGCGCGCTCACCGTATTTGGATCGAGAGCTGGTCGAGCTGATGGTGAGCCTGCCACCGAGCCTAAAATTGAAGTTTCCCAATCGAGGAAAGGTCATCCTGAAAGAAGCTATGCGCGACCGATTGCCGCCAGTTGTCATCGACCGGCCGAAGAAGGGGTTTGGCATCCCGGTGGCAGCTTGGCTTCGGGGGCCACTCGACGAGCTGGTCGATGACCTCCTGTCACCGCGCCGAATGGCCGAGGCCGGCTATCTCGATGCTGCTCGCGTGCGTCGGCTCATCGACGAGCACCGAGCCAACGCGCGCAACCACCGGAAGGTGCTATGGACGCTGCTGAGCTTCGAGCTTTGGCGGCAGGCGCGGGGCATCGGCGGGCGAACGTGAGCGTGCTAGGGCCGCCGCCAACCTACAACACAAGCCGCCGCAAATAGCAGCGCGAGCGCCAAGGCCACGAGCGTGACCTTGACGCCAAGCGCCCATGGCGGAACCTGGTACCGAAGTCGGGCGAAACCACCGTCGGAAATGACGAGCTCGAGGGGCTCTCGGTTCTCCGAGACGATCTTTGCCGCACCATCTGTTTGCACCACGCGCCAGTCTCGATGGTGGTTGAAATTAAAGCGCACGCGAGTGGGAGCGGGGGTCCGCACCGTAATCTCACCCCAGTTGAGACGTTTGACTTCCACGGAGGGGTCGGCGCTGAGCACGAATCCATGTTCGGCCGCGAGGCCCTCGGCTTGTGGACTTTCGAGCGCTTCGTAGCAATCGAGCACGCCAACGTTCGGCTCGAGCACGCGCATCATTTGGAACTCATAGCCGGTGGGCGCCCAGTGAAAGTCTGCGGCTTGCTGCGCCGACTGCGGCCGATCAACGCCCCGCTCCTCCGAAAAAAGGCTGAACTGCAAGTAGCCAAAGTTGAAGAGCAGCAGGGGAACGAGGGCACCGCCCAGAACCCATCGGCGCCGGTTCTTAGTCCAATGCCCGTTATCCTGAATCTGCTGCCACGCGAGCCCCGTCACCAGCAGGATGGCGGGTATGGCGTTGATGAAGAAACGCGACGGCACGCGCATGGCTTGATAGCCCGGCACGAACTGCCGAAGGAGATCGAAAGGCATGATCCGGGGCAAGTCGAATGGCTCCAGACTTCCGATCGCGGTCAAGAAAGCAAGGGCGCCCAGGCCGACGAGCGGCCGAAGCTCCGGACGAAGGAAGATGCGACGGCGGAGCCCGACGATGAAGAGAAAGAAGATGACCGGCCCGAGCACATAGTAGCGCTCAAACTGATCATGCTGGAGTTCGAACGGGATGATTGGGTAAGGAAACAGCAGCATCTGAATCAAGCTCAGCGGCGGCTCGAACTCTCCCGCCATCAGGCGGGGGAACTCTTGGTTCCAACTCAGGCTCGGGATCATAAACACGCCGAGCATGCCAACGGCGAGGACGACGCTCAGCCCGTACAACACCAACTTCCTGGTAAGTCGCGGTTCGCGTCGCCAACTCCACGCTTCGAGGAGAAAGTGGGCCACCACAAACGGGAACGCGTAGGCGAGGAAGTGGTGATTGTAGAGCGAGGGAAGGACCAGCGCGAACGGCATCGCGGCCAGCGCCCGCAAGTCGCCGCGGCGCGCAATGGCCCGGTTGAGAAGAAAGAGAATCGGCAGCACGTAAAAGGCGCTGTACAGCACGTGCATGCTCCCGAACTGGCCGATGAAGAACCCGTTGAGCACCCAGGCGGTCGCGACCCAGGCGGCGGGCTTGCGCCGCAAGCCGTAGACTCGGGCGAGCTTCCACATGCCCCAAAAGCCAACGGCCATCCACGGAAGGAATGACAGGCCCATCCCATTGACCGGTCCGAAGAGCCAGAAGATCGGCAGGTTCGGATGAAAGAGCGGCACTTGCGGATTGCCCACCAAGGTCGCGCCCCCGCACAGGTACGGGTTCCATGTCACGGCGCGGTCGCCGAGTGCGTGCCACCACAGCGCGATCTGGTTGAAGGCCGCAAACTGGTCGAAGTCCGCTACCCCGATCACGCCCCAGTTCAGAGCAAACGGGAGGAACGTGCTCAACAGCGCAAGCCCAAACCATAACCAGGGCCCGGGACCTTCGTCCGGGGGGGCTCCTTCGGCTCCTGAATCTCGCGGAACGTGCATCTGTTCAATCTGTTGAGGGCCAATAGGGCCCCTCATCTCTACTATCCACCTGCTGGTTTCGCTAACTTCTCGAACGCCTGAACAACCCAACAACCCGACCCATGCTGGCGTTCATCAGCAGTAGCCTCTCTTCCTTCCTCCCGCTATCTTGAAGGCGGGGGAACGGGAAGTGTCACGACATACAGGGCTTTGGTTGGCCTCCTGTTTGGCGTTCGGGATCCTCGGCTGCGGTGATTCGCAACCGATAGATCCGCGGACGAATCCGAACGACGGGCCGCCGACGGGGAACGGGGACGGCACCTGTAACGTGCCTTCCGAGGCGCAGGAAGAAGGCGTGTCGAATCCGGACACCGTCGTTGGGACTGGGACCCCGGAGAGCTGCACCGGAGATGCGTTTGTCGAGGCGGTTGCGTTGGGTGGCGTGATCACGTTCGATTGCGGGCCGGAGCCGGTGGTCATCACGCTCGATCGGACGGCCAAGATCTTCAACGACCAGAACCCCGATATCGTGATCGATGGTGGCGGGAAGGTGACCCTGAGTGGCGGCGGGCGGGTTCGGATTCTGTATCAGAACACCTGCGATCCGGATCAGGTCTGGACGACCTCGCATTGCAACGACCAGGACCATCCGCGGCTGACGGTGCAGAACCTGACCTTTGTCGACGGCAACGCGAAGGCTGAAGAAGACGGCGGCGGGGCGATTTACGTCAGCGGCGGGCGCTTCAAGGTGATCAACTCGCGCTTTTTCAACAATGTTTGCCATGACGTCGGGCCGGATGTGGGTGGCGGCGCGGTTCGCGTCTTCCAACAGCACCAGAACCGACCGGTCTACGTGGTGAACAGCACCTTTGGCGGGGAAGGGCTCGGCAACGTCTGTTCGAACGGCGCGGGGCTGAGCTCGATTGGCGTTTCGTTCACGGTGATCAACAGCGCCTTCACCGACAACGAGGCGATTGGAAACGGAGCCAACCCGCAAAGGCCTGGGACACCGGGCGGCGGAAGCGGCGGCGCGATCTACAACGATGGCAACGACTTCACGCTCACCGTCTGCGGAACGCTCATGGCTGGCAACAGTGCCAATGAAGGCGGCGGCGCGATCTTTTTCGTGAGCAACAACCGGAGCGGTCACTTGATCATCGAGAACTCGGTTCTGGAGAACAACCCGAGCGACGGCTTCGAAACCGACGGCTATCCCGGCATCTTCTACCTAGGGAACGGCGACCCCCAGGTAACCAACTCCGTCATTCGCTAACTCTTCGAAGGTTGCGGCGGGTTCAAAAGGTCGAGTTATGGCTTCACGGCGACGAGTGAGATGCTCTGCACCTCGTACTTCTTGGTCGCGCCATTGGCCTGGTCGCTGATGAATCGGTACTGGGGGTTGGGTTGGACGACCTGGATGCGGAGGCCGGCCTCCTCGATGGCTTGCTGATAGGCGTCGCGGTGCATGGCGCCTCCGATGCACGCGGCCCAGAGCGTCGCGTTACACACGATGCCGCCGGGGAGCTGCACGCCGGTCACAATGTCGCTCAGAGCGATGCGGCCGCCGGGCTTCAACACACGGGCTGCTTCCTTGAACGTATCCTCTTTGTTGGCGACGAGGTTGATGACGCCGTTGCTGATGATGGCGTCGAAGCTCTCGTCTTCGAAGGGAAGCTGGTCGATGTAGCCCTGGACGTACTCGATGTTCGAGAAGCCACCCCGCTCCCGAAGCTCCGTGGCCTTCTCGAGTTGGCCGACGGTCATGTCGATACCGACGACCTGGCCCGTGCTGCCGACCTTGAGCGAAGCGACGAATGAGTCGAGGCCGCTTCCGCTCCCGAGGTCGAGCACGCGCTCTCCCGATTGGAGCGCGGCGAGACCGAAGTGATGACCGACACCCGCGAACGAGTCGATCGATGGGGCGGGGACCCGGTCGAGATCGTAGGGCGAGTACCCGAGACGCTCGGCCATCGCGCGGCCCATCTCGAAGTGGAAGTCTCCGTGTGGGTCGTGCGCGACGCGCTCGTACATGTCTTTGACCTTGGTTTCAACTTCGTGTGTATCGACGGTGTTCATGGCTTCTCCTCCGTGGTTGCCGTTGTTGCTCGAACTGTTTTGCAACGGCCGTGCCACAACTCGCCGCTTGCGTTCGGTCCCGCTTTTTGCAGAGAAACGCCTGCCTTTTGCGAAGAGAATCGCTGCCTCATATCCTTTTGGACATGTCCTTTTGGACATGAGAAACCCCGGCTCATGTCCGATTCTGTATTATCCGTCGGTCATAGCTGCCGCACGCGTTCTCGAATTCTGCGCCATGGCGGCGGTGTGCAGGAGAGTTAGACGATGCCGAGCTCGAAACAGTACGCAAGCATTTCGGAGGCGGGTACGCTCGCCTTCTTGGCGCACCGGCAGTGGCTCCACTTGGCCGCCCTCGCGCTTCTGGTGCCGATCTGCTGGGCGTTCGCCGCGCCTGCGCTGGGTGACGGGAAATGGCTCGGGCTCTCGGACACCGAATGGTTTTGGGCTTCAGTCATCGGCGCGATCGTTCATCAGGTCATCGTGGCTTTCGTCTTTCGTGCACAGCTGGGCTGGTCGATCCTGACGAGGTTGTTCGGCAAGGCCGACATGATCGTCTGGGGCATCATCTTCATGCCCCTTCTCATCGCGCGCCCAATTCTGATCCTGGGCGTTGCCATGGCGGATGCGGGTACCGCGGGCCTGCCCCGTTGGTTCGAGCTCACTGCTGGCGGAACTCTGATGATTCCGGCGGTGTACGCTGCGTACTCGGTAGGCCGCTACTTCGGTCTCGACCGCGCACTCGGCGGTGACCACTTCCGCCAGCGCTACCGAGAGATGCCGATGGTGCGGGAAGGAGCCTTCGCCTGGACATCCAACGCGATGTACGCCCTCGTGTTCCTGGGCCTGTGGAGCATCGCGCTATTCACAGGATCTCTCGCCGCGCTGGCCGCCGCCCTGTTCCAGCACGCCTACATCTGGGTCCACTACTATTGCACCGAGCTGCCGGACATGGACTTGATCTACAATGGGAGCGCTCAGGTCGCCGCCTGAAGATGCTAGCGGGGTGCAGACCGAAACTGTTAAAAGAAGAAAGCCCATCTCTTTCGAGATGGGCTCTCATAATTCCGGCGACGTCCTACTCTCCCACAGCGCTTCCGCTGCAGTACCATCGGCTCTGATAGGCTTAACTTCCGAGTTCGGGATGGGATC
>Ga0316191_10000427_pt1 | contig 27370 bp, 21 predicted proteins | sample Eddworburr2cm_MG_FD_204928 | JGI IMG/M metagenome (GOLD analysis project Ga0316191, IMG submission 204928) | Coastal sediment microbial communities from Maine, United States - Eddy worm burrow 2 cm | ecosystem: Environmental > Aquatic > Marine > Coastal > Sediment | place: USA: Maine... | reverse complement strand
GATCATTCCTCAGTCTCTGGAATTGAACTCCGATCAGCAGATCATTGTGATTTCCGGGCCCAATGCCGGAGGTAAGAGCATCACCCTGAAAACAGTGGGCCTGCTTCAGGTCATGTTGCAAAGTGGGATCCTGCTCCCGGTTCACGAGCGAAGCAGTCTGAGTGTCTTTGACAAGGTGCTTACCGACATTGGTGATAACCAATCCATTGAAAATCAACTCAGCACCTACAGTTACAGACTCAAGAATATGAGGGCCTTCCTCAAGGCCTGCAATGGGAATACGCTTTTTCTCATCGACGAGTTCGGAACCGGAAGTGACCCGGAGCTGGGCGGTGCCCTGGCGGAGGTTTTTTTGGAAGAGTTCTACGAAAAGGGAGCTTTTGGCATCATAACCACACATTATTCCAACCTGAAGGTCCTGGCCAACGAACTCGAGCATGCCACCAATGCAAACATGCAGTTTGACCAGAGGTCGCTCGAACCTTTGTATCAGCTGAATACGGGTCAGGCAGGAAGCTCCTTTACATTTGAAGTGGCTCAGAAAAATGGGATTCCGTTCCGTCTGATCAATCGGGCCAAGAAAAAAGTGGAACGCGAAAAACTGCGCCTCGACAAGACCATCGCAAGTCTTCAGAAAGAGCGCAATCAGCTCCGAAACAAAGCCAACCTTTTGGAGAAACAGCAATTGGAGTCCAAAGAGGGTCAGGAAGAGCTCCTGAAACAGCAGCAAAAAATCAAGGATCGTATCGAGTCCTTTCAAACCCTCTATGACTCGAATCAAAAAATGCTTTCATTCGGGAGAAAGACCAATGAGCTCTTCAATCGCTTTTTCCAAACGGGAAACAAAAAACAACTGATCTCAGAGTTCAGCAAATGGTCCCTGATAGAAAAAACGCGATTCGAAGAAAAGAAGAAGGAAAAAATTGAGGCGGAGATGCTGAAGAAAAATGATGAGAAGGAGCGCCCACTGTCCAAACGGGAACGCACACGGATCAATAAGCAGCTGAAACTCGAAGAAGAAAAGAAACGCAAAGCGCTCAAGGAGATTGAGAAAAAGGTGATTCCGGAAATTGAAAAGGTCCGCAAGGAAAAGAAAAAGGAAAAACGGGAAAAAGCCATTGTCATAGAAGGCTATCAGTTCAAAGTCAATGACATCGTTCGCTTAAAAGACGGAAATGCCAAAGGCTCAGTGGAGAAGATTGAAAAGAATATAGCTACTATCAATTACGGAATGTTCACCGCCAAAACGGATCTCGACCAGCTCGAGCTGGTCAAAAAAGGCTAGGTGATCACACCCAGGCTGCTCTATCCTTCGTCATAGCGCTCCATTTCACGATCGTAGAATCGACTGGCTTCTTCGACGAGCTCGGCGACTGCAATACTGAGTTCGGCTTCCGATCCTTCGGGCTCCTCCAGCCATTCGACTTCGTCATTCAAAAGATTGATGATGCATCGTGGGTAGTCCAAATGAACGATAAAGATGTCTTCTTCGTAATCTGTGTTGTCTCCGAGTATGAATTTGGGCAGGTCCATGGGCATCCTTTGTGATTGAAACCTTAAAAGTACAAAAATGCCTGAGGTGAGCAAATAGGCCATAATAATGTATTTTTGTAGGAAATTTTCGCAAAACTTATGAGCAAACGTACTGTTTTCAACATGTTGAGCAGAGCAGCGAGCAAATACGCTGACAAACCCTACCTGAGCACGAAAGGTGACCGGGGATGGATCCGAACCAGTTTTTCAGAAGCCGAAAAGAAGGCCCGAACCCTCGCCTGTGCATTCGTTGAGATCGGGCTCAGAAAGGGAGACAAGGTGGCCATCCTTAGCGAGGCCAAAACAGATTGGATCGTCACCGAATTTGCCGCGTTGTTCGCCGGTGGAATCTCGGTTCCGCTGTCGATAAAGTTACTGCCCGAAGAAGTTCCCTTTCGGGTCAATCACTCGGATGCCGCACTTTTTGCCGTCTCGGAAAACACGCTGGACAAGGTGATCAGTCAATGGAAAAAATATGAGAACAAAGACCTCAAGCTCATTGTACTGGATCGCCCTTCAGATAAAATAAAGAATATTTGTCAACAGCATGGGTTCGATGCCAGGCAATTGCTTTTCATAAGCGATCTGTACAAACTGGGGGAAGTCAATATCGAAGAGCACGGCCCTGCTATTGAGGCGATGGAAAACAGCACCGTTGAGAATGACGTGGTCACAATCTCCTATACGTCGGGCACAACGGGCAATCCCAAGGGAATCATGCTGACCCACCTGAACTATTATTCGAACAGTCATGCAGCGGTAAATACTTTTCAAATAAAGGAGGGCATAGCCACGCTGCTCATCTTGCCCACTGATCACTCTTTTGCGCACACGGTTGGAATCTATACCGCCCTGGTCAAGGGTCTGTCCCTCCATTTTGTGGATGCCCGCGGCGGAGGGATGAATGCATTGAAAAACATTCCACAGAACCTCGTTGAAGCCGAATCTAATTTTTTGCTTACCGTTCCGGCCCTGACAAGCAATTTCATTCAAAAATTTCAGGACGGCATTCGCAGCAAGGGTGGCCTGGTTGAAAATATTTTCAAAAATGGAGTTGCAGCAGGTATAAAAAGAAATGGAGACGGGTTTCGCAAGCCGGGTGCACTTGTCCAGGCCGGAACTTTCCTCCCCTATTTTCTGGCTGAAAAACTGATATTCAAAAAACTGCGACAGGTTTTCGGGCCCAAAATCGAATTCTTTGTCGGAGGAGGAGCACTTCTGGACATCAAACAGCAGCAATTCTACAAAGCCATAGGGATTCCCGTTTACCAGGGCTACGGCCTGACAGAAGCGACTCCGATCATCTCTACCAACACCCCTTTCGATCATAAAATGGGCACTTCGGGTCGCGTGCTTGAAGGCATTGATTGCCGAATCTGTGATGACGCCGGCAAAGAGCTTCCCAGAGGTGAAAAAGGCGAGATCGTAATTCAGGGAGACAATGTGATGCTGGGCTATTACAAGAACCCGGAGGCCACAGCTGAAACCTTGAAAGACGGTTGGCTGCATACGGGTGATCTGGGCTACTTTGATGAGGATGGGTTCCTGGTGGTTGTGGGTCGTGAGAAGGCGCTGCTGATCTCTGAGGATGGCGAAAAGTATTCCCCGGAGGAAATTGAAGAGGCCATGGTCACGAGCTCTGACCTGATTCTGCAGGCGATGATCTACAACGACCACAAGAAATACACAACGGCCCTTTTGACGCTCAACAAGCCTCTGATCAAAAATAGGCTGGCCAGGGGCGAATGGAGTTCTTCCGGGGAGCTTGCGCAAGAGCTGAAAAAAGAAATGCTCCTGTTCACCAAACAACCCGAATTTCTCGATAAGTTTCCGACGAAATGGATTCCCTCGAACTTTCAGATCGTCGAGGAAGAATTTTCAGAGGAAAATCAAATGATCAATTCTACCCTGAAAATGGTCAGACATAGAATCACCGAGACCTATAAGGACAAACTGGAGCTCATGTACGGCAATGAGGCTCAACAAAAGTCAAAAGCGAGCAACCTGGCTGCTCTTGAATCCCTGTTCGAATATGAATAATGTTCTAATTGAGCGAATCTCCCTGGAGAATCAACTTTATCAACAGGAAAGGGACCTGCGAAACAGAATTCTGCTCCGGCCGATCGGCATTCCGGATTACGGCTGGGAACAAAACGATTCGAATAGCTGGCATTTCGTGGCTGTAGAAAATGACAAGGTGGTTGGATGTGTGGTTTTGGTTCGACTGGATGAGAAGTCATCCAAAACCCAACTCATTCAAATGGCCGTGGAAAAAGATTTTCAGGGTCGCGGCATTGGCCGGATGCTGGTGGAGCACTTGATTCAATTCGCCTCAAAACATGAAGTCCAGGAGATACAGATACATGCGCGGGATGACGTTACAGCCTTCTACGAACAATTGGGGTTTGGGATCGTCGGAGAACCCTTCTATGAAGTGGGCATCAAACACCGCCACATGCTGATGCGGCTCGATTGAAGCTGGTCCAGGGAAATTGATTAGTACTCTCCCCGGTAATACTTCATGGGAACCCACAGCATTCCGAAGCACTCACCGTCTTTCTTGCCCAGGTGCTTGTGGTGTATTTTGTGAGCACGTCTAATGGCAAGCAAATAAGGATTTTTGGTATTTCTCCAAATCTTGATTCGCTGATGGATGAACAGGTCGTGAATTACAAAATAGATGATCCCATAAATCAAGACACCGATTCCTACGCCCAGTGCGATATCCCATTTAAAAATGGTCCAAAGAACGAACGCGCTGATAGAAATGATGGCAAAGAATACGAAAAACGAATCGTTGAGCTCAAAGAAAGAATCGTGCTTGTCTGTTACGTGATGATCCTCGTGCAGGTTCCAGAAAAATCCATGCATGATGTATTTGTGCATGGCCCAGGCAACTCCTTCCATGAGCACAGCAGTAACCAAAATCGTGAAAAATAAAACCATAATTACATTTTTTTCTCAGTGCCCGTAACCTTGATTCCGAGCAAAGTTTCTTTTACTTCATTTTCATCCGCCAAAGTTACAAGATTTTGGATCATGACATCCTTATATTCCACATCTATTTTGGCTCCAGGCAACTCGGCTTCCAAATAGGCAAGATCCTCGTCAATGTTCTTGTGATAATTCAAAAACTTGGGGATATTGAGTTGGAGCAACAGACGGAGATAAACATTTTCTACCGACCTCTCCTCGGCGATCAGCTCTTCCAGATCGGCTTTTCCCTTGTTGAAATACTTTAATTTCTTGATGGGAGAGAAAACGTAGTCGGCCATCATGCATGTACTTGTCGCCTGATAGGCTCTCGCGGTTGATGCGTGAGGGTCGTTCGGATCGATAGACAATCCAATAATTTGCTCGATGTCATCTTCCGAATCGATCGCCTGAAACTTCTCTCTCAGCTCATCCAGCAAAGGGGATTCCTGTCCCAGAGCATTCGAATAAAAAGCAATAATCGCAAGTAGCAACATGGCTTTCCTCACAGCATATTCAATTTATAACTGACAAATGATTTGGTCAAAAGGAACATCTTCATGGGGTTGCTGATCCGAATTCGTTTTTCCAAAATCTTCTCGGCGTCCGTTCGCGTGAGCTTTACAAGGAGCTTCTTATAGTAAATGTAGGCCGTGTAAACACCAAACTTGGCCTCCATGGGCAGCTTTAAAATACCCTGGTAGGCATCGTCAAAGTCCTGTCTGATTTCCGCAATTATTTTCTCCTTGGCCTCGGCATCCATAAAGGTGCCTTCAATATGAGGAAAATAAGAGCGGTGCAGGTTTTGGGTGTCATCTTTCAAGTCCCTTAGGAAATTGACCTTTTGAAAAGCGCTGCCCAACTTCATGGCCGGGCCTTTGAGCTCCTCGTATTTATGTTCATCTCCCTGGACAAAGACCTTGAGACACATGAGACCCACGACATCCGCTGATCCGTAAATGTATTCCTCGTAATCCGAGACGTCCCCATAATCCTGTTTGTGAAGGTCGGCACGCATGCTTTTGAGAAAACTGTTGACCAACTCGATGTCTATATCGTAGCGGTTCACCACGTCCTGAAAGGAATTCAAAATAGGGTTCATGCTGATCCCCCGACTGAGGGCCTTACCCAGGTCCTGCTCAAACTCATCGAGAAGAACTTCTTTCTCGTAATCATGAAATGTATCGACAATCTCATCGGCAAATCGCACAAAACCATAAATGGCATAAATGTCCTTTTGGATTTTTGGTGAAAGCATTTTCACGGCCAGCGAGAACGACGTGCTATACAATGCAGTTACCTCGTGGCTGCACTTGTAGCATAGATTGTCAAATAGGTCTTTCATTTCAGTTTTCGTTGTTAAGAAGGTCAGAAACCAATTTTCCAGATATGAGAGAAGGCGGAACTCCGGGACCGGGAACGGTTAATTGACCGGTAAAATACAAATTTTTTACTTTCTTGCTCTTCAATTTGGGACGAAGAAATGCGGTTTGCAGCAAAGTGTTTGCCATTCCGTAGGCATTTCCCTTGAATGAATTGTAATCTTTCTTGAAATCATTCACGCAATAAGACTCCTTGAAAAGGACAGAGGAGGTCAGTTCCTGACCGGTCAATCTCTCCATTCGTTCTATTATGATTTTGAAGTATTTCTCTCTCAATTCGGCATTATCCTCGAGATCGGTAGCCAGTGGAATCAGAAATATCGCTGCTTCTTTCCCCGCTGGCGCAACATCCGCATCGGTTATGCTCGGAAAGCTGGCATAGAACAAGGGTTCATCCGGCCAGGAGGGATCATCGTATATCGCTTTGGCGTGCTCATCAAAAGAAACATCAAAAAACAGCGTGTGATGCAAAACATTTTTCAACTTTTTATCGAAGCCCACATAAAAAAGCAACGAGGAAGGAGCCATCACCTTTTTGTCCCAGAATTTCTCTGAATAGCCACGTTTTGAAGCGGGCAGCAGGCTTTCGGTATGTTTATAGTCTGCTCCGGAGACCAGCAGCTCAACCGGAAGAAGCTCCTTATTGATTCGAATACCTTTAATTTTGTTGCCTTTATCCACTTGAATCTCCTCAACAGAAGCGTTCGTGTGGAATTGAACACCCAACTCTTTCGCCATTTGCACCATTCCATCAATCACGGATTTCATCCCGCCTTTCGGATACCAAGTGCCCAGACCAAAGTCAGCCTGATTCATAAAGCTGTAGAAGGCTGGGGTCATCGAAGGCTTGGCTCCGAGAAATAGGACCGGGAACTCGAGAATCTGCCGCAAACGCTCATTCTTAAATCCTTTCCTAACCACATCGTGAATGGTAGAAACGAATTGAGGCAACTCGAATATCGTATCCTTGGTCACGAGTTCGAGTGGGCTCACACCCGGACGATACACCAGGTCCTTGATGGCAATGTCATAGTTCCTTCGGGCGCGCTCCATAAAGCGGTCGAGGCTCTTCGAAGAATCTTTTTCAATACCCTCAAACGTATCCCGAATCTGTTCTAACGAATCATGGATATCGACGTAGTCATGTTCATCGAAATAAACCCTGTAGGCCGGACCCAATTTCTCCAACGCGTAATAATCGGAGGTCGTTCGATCGAAATCGTTGAAAAACCTCTCGAAGACGTCTGGCATCCAATACCAGGTCGGGCCCATGTCGAACTTGAATCCATCTCGAACAAATTGACGTGCCCGCCCCCCAAGCTGATCGTTTTTTTCGAATACGTGAACCTCGTAGCCTTCTTTGGCGAGGTAACAGGCAGCAGAGATGGAAGAAAATCCGGAGCCGATTATTGAAACTTTTTTTGACATCGATGTAAGGTGAACGAATTAGAGCGACAAATTATAAATAATTACAGCTATTTTGTTTAACTTTTTGTTAAATTATTTATATTGTTATGTCTAAGTGTTTTTTGGATTTTAATCAAAAAATAAATTAGGAAAAAGTTAGACATGTTTCAGTTGAATTGTTTATCAGAATAACAAAGTGCGCACTGAACAGTTAAACATTCTCCTTGCCTACAGTCTCAGAATCAACAGAATCACTGTGTTGATAATAATGATCGAGCTGTTCGATAAAATCGTCAGGTGAGGAGATTTTGATCAGCGCCGGATAGTCCTCCAGAGCCTCCAAGTTGTCTGAATTTCCAGATACGACGAACGGAGTGTTTGAGCCATCTATCACACCATCGACAAAATTGTTTATTTTATTTGGCTTCGGTGTCACAAACATTGACATGAGCATTTGAGGCTCTACCAAATCCACAACCTTTTTGATATTGGAAATCGGAACTCCCTGGCCCAGATAGTAGGTCAGCCAACCTCTCTCTTTTGCTATGAAATTGGCCAGTAGCAGCCCTATTTCATGATCCTCTCCCTCCAACAGGAAAAACACCACGGAAGGAGCACTTTTAGGAGGTATCGATAACCTCTCTATCGCAGTGATGATTTTTTGACGAATCAGATTTGAAACAAAGTGCTCCTGGGCAATCATCGCCTTATTGGTATTCCATAGCACCCCCACATATTGCAGAAAAGGATAGATCATTTCCGTAATCGTCTTTAAAAAGCCCTTGCGAATCACCTGCCTCTCGAAGATATTGTCGAATTCCTCTTCGTTCATCTCCAACATTGCCAGGGTCAATCCTTTGATCTCATCGCGATCTTGAGATTCGGGATCCGCCAGGATTTGATTGACCGCATCAAACACCTCCTGATCGGTCATTTTTTCCAACTTCGAGACTCTGTACCCATTGCGAACGAGTATGCCAAAATTCAATAGCTTCTTCAACTGGTCATCTGAGTAATACCTTATATTGGTAGGTGTCCGCATCGGTTCCAGGAAACTGTAGCGCCTCTCCCAAATCCTGAGAGTATGAGCCTTTATACCTGACAATGCTTCAACTTGTGCAACTGAATATGTTATCATGTTTAATATTTTAACGCTTAAGATTGGACAAATATACATTATATCCTTGTTTTTGCAAGTCAAAAACTGGTTTTTTTATTTTTTTGTTCATTTTTTTATGTTTTTTCTTGGACGTTAAATTTATTTTTATATATCTTTGTCGAACTTTTAAACATTAATTGATAAACAATGAAAAGCATTTCTCAAAATTTTAAAGAAGTTCAAAGACTGGCCCTAATAGTATTCCTGTTGGCCATGCCTTTTGTCATCTCAAGTTGTAGTGATGACGATGACGACAACAACAGCTCCAAAACGATTACTGAGATCGCTTCGGAGGCAACTAATCTCAGTACACTTTATCGCGCACTTCAAGTATCCGGACTTGATGCGGCTCTCGACAGTGGAGGACCTTTTACAGTTTTCGCTCCATCAGATGAAGCATTTGCCAAATTAGATCCGGATGAATTGAACGCCATCATCTCAACACCTTCGCTTCTGACAGCATTGCTGCAATACCATGTAGTAGCGGATGAAGTTTTCTCGAATGAATTGACCAACGGTCCGGTTCAAACGTTGCTCTCCGGTCAAACGGTTGAAGTCTCGCTCGCGGGAGGAGGAGTGACCTTAAACGGAACATCAAATGTGACAGATGCCGATATCGATGCCTCAAACGGTGTGATACACATCATTGATGAAGTCCTGATTCCCGAGGACTTCGTAGCCCAGACCATTGTTCAAATTGCCGCAAGCAATCCTAACTTCTCAACACTTGTTGCTGCCTTGAGCAAGCCTGAATTGCAAGATCTGTTTGCTGCGGCAAACGATCCAACCCAGGATTTGACTGTCTTTGCTCCAACAAATGCTGCTTTTGACGCCACCCTTGAGGTTTTGGGCAAGGAAAGTATTGATGACATTCCGGTGGAATTGCTGAGAGAGATTGTGACTTACCATCTTCTTGGTACAGCCGTTTTTTCTGACCAGCTGACAGATGGCGCAGAAGTTCCTACCTTATTAGAGGACGAAACGATAACTGTGGATCTGACAGATGATGGAGTTAATCTCAACAATCAAGCAGAAGTAATCCAAGCCGATATCCAGGCTGCAAACGGTGTTATTCACGCTATTGACGGAGTACTCTTACCCAGTTATGTGGTATACTCACTCGGAACGGTTGCTGAAGTCGTACTCTTCGAAAAGGATTTTACACTTCTTGCTTCTGCACTGAGGAGAACAGATCTTTTGGAAACAGTTGCCACTACAGACAACATAACAGTTTTCGCACCAGACAACGCTGCCTTCGTAGCTGCCGGGTTCTCTTCTGTAGATCTAGACGCCTTGACTGATGAAGTTCTGACCCAGGTTCTGCAGTATCATGTGCTCGGTGCACGCGTTCTTTCGTCTGAATTGCCTGAAAGTGGAATAGCAACGACCTTGATGGGAGAAAATATCTACCTCGGCTACTTATTTGCTGGACGTGTTCTTATTAACGGCTTAACTGAAATCAAAGCAGTCGATATCGAGAAGAGCAATGGTGTTATCCATGTGATCAACAGAACGCTGGTTCCTCCTGCTGACGACGTTGTCGACATTGCAATAGCACTGTCAGAGGCTGATGAGAATTCAGAATTTACCGTACTCGTGAGCTTGCTGGCATCGGATGAGTATGCTGGAATCGCAGAAGCCATCAAAGGGGAAGACAACATAACCGTTTTTGCTCCAAATGATGCCGCTTTTGCCGAAATCTCGGACCTTATCGGTATTTTGACTGAAGAACAAATAGCAGAAGTTCTAACCTACCATGCAGCTTTGGGTCGTGTATTCAGCTACGATTTGGTAGAAGGTCAAAATATTACGATGCTAAACGCGCAGACAGTAAACGTAACGACAATTAGTGGTGAGACCATTATTCTTCAGGATAAATCCGACGAAGAAACGAATGTGATCGAGGTCAACATCCACGGAAGCAACGGAGTAATCCATGCAATTGACAAAGTATTAATTCCCAATCTATAGTTCCCATTTTTGATAGTTTGATTTATTTTGGATGAGAAACGGATCGGTGATTCCCAGTCACCGGTCCTTTCTTTTTACATCCCACATTACCTATCAGCTCTAAGAGAGCCTTTATATCAAAACACATTGACTATCTTTCTTCTCCAATGAAAACGAACATCCAGAATTTCTTTTTTCTCCTTGCTGTTTTGGCATTTCAATCGGCGGTATCCCAAACAGGAACCATTACAGGACGAGTCTTCAATGAAGTCAACAATGAATCCATACCTTTTGTCAATGTCGTTCTTGACAGTACTTTGATGGGTGACGTTTCAGACGATAATGGGAGATTTCGAATTGAAAACATAAAACCGGGCACCTACAACCTGACAGCCAGCTTCATCGGGTACCAAACGGTTTACATTTATGAAATCCAGGTAGGTTCAGCGGCAACAGTTGACCTTAGCATCGCCATGGCGGAGGAAAGTTCCGGGCTGGATGAAATTGTACTCAACACCAACAGAATCGAAAAATCTGAAGAGAGTCCTTTGAGCAAACAAACCATAGGGGTCACCGAGATCTTTCGCAACCCGGGAGGCAACCGGGACATTTCCAGGGTCGTCCAGATACTGCCGGGTGTTGCATCCACTTTGGGGTTCAGGAATGACCTTATCGTTCGCGGAGGCGCACCGAACGAAAACAGGTTCTATCTCGACGGAATCGAAATTCCAAATATCAACCACTTTGCAACACAAGGATCTTCAGGAGGCCCTGTGGGCATGATCAATGTAAACTTCATTCGCAATGTTGACTTTTATGCAGGCGCCTTTCCCGCCAACCGGGGAAACACCATGAGTTCACTTATGGAATTTGAGCAGATCACCGGGAACCGCGAAAAATTTGGAGGCTCCTTCATGATCGGTTCCAGCGACATCGGTCTGACGCTCAACGGGCCTACAGGGAAAAACGCTTCATTCGTACTTTCTGCACGACGCTCCTATCTGCAATTTCTCTTCGAGGCCTTAAAGCTGCCTTTTTTACCTACTTACAATGATTTTCAGTACAAGCATTTTGTCGAGATCGATGAGAAGAATCAGCTGGTCATAACGGGCATAGGAGCCATTGACAATTTTGAGTTAAATCAAAACGTCAATGACGGCGAAACGGACCAGGAAACCATCGACCGGAACAACTACATTCTCAGCAATCTTCCAATTCAGGAGCAATGGAACTATGCGATTGGAGCAAATTGGAAGCATTTTTCGAAAAACAGTTTTCAAAACGTGGTTATAAGCCGGAACCACCTGAACAATACAGCGATCAAGTATCAGGACAACATTGAGATCCCGGAGAATTTGCTTCTAGATTATGAATCGGAGGAGATTGAAACAAAATTACGCGTGGAAAGCACGAAGAAAAAGAACGGATGGACCTGGAACATCGGAGGGGGACTTCAGGACGTAATCTATAAAAACTCAACCTTCCGGCAAGAGGTTGTTGAAGATGAATTGAAACTCGTAGATTTCAATTCGAGATTTAATATACAAAAATTTGAACTCTTCACCCAGTTGAGTCGATCCTTCATAAGTGACAGACTTAGCCTGTCTTTCGGAATACGAACAGATGCCAACAATTACTCAAAGGAGATGTCGAACATGCTGGATCAATTGTCTCCCCGATTTTCGGCTTCCTACCAGTTGACCGAGAAATTCTCAGCAAGCTTCAATGTTGGACGATACTATCAATTGCCTGCTTACACCGTCATGGGCTACCGCGACAACGATGGAAACTTAGTAAACAAAGATGAAACAACTTACATCCAAAGTGACCATCTCGTAGGAGGTGTCGAATACAACCCGACAAAATTTTCAAAAATAACCGTAGAAGGTTTTTACAAGAAATATGACAACTACCCGTTTTTGCTCAACGACAGCATCTCATTGGCCAACCTGGGGGGTGACTTTGGGGTAATCGGAAATGAGCCCGCCGAATCCACCTCGGAGGGCAGGAGCTATGGTTTTGAAGTGTTCATGCAACAAAAACTGAGCTCTTCCATTTATGGCCTGGTTTCTTATACCTTCGTACGAAGCGAATTTCAGGACAAGAATGGTGAGTTGGTTCCCTCTTCTTGGGACAATCGACATATATTGAACATCACAGCCGGCAAGAAATTGAAAAAGGACTGGGAGTTGGGCTTCCGTTTTCGATATCTGGGAGGTGCTCCCTATACACCTGATGACGTCGAATTATCCATGCAAAAAGAAATATGGGATCGAATTGGCCGGGGCATTCCCGACTATGACCTGCTGAATACCAAACGAAATAGCGTATCCCATGGACTGGATGTTCGAATTGACAAGCGTTGGTTCTTTAAAAAATGGGCGCTCAATGCCTATCTGGATATACAAAACATCTACAACTATGAAAGCGTTGGAAAACCCTTCCTGGATGTTGTGCGCGATGAAAACGGTGACCCGGTCACCGATCCTGACAACCCGGATTCCTACCTGCCACGATTTTTTGAAAATACAGCAGGCACCATCCTGCCATCGATCGGCGTCATGATCGATTTCTGAGGCGAAGACCTTATACCTTCACCTCAGTTTTCTCATAAGCCTCATCGTGAACCTGGGCTACGGCCCGTCCTGATGGATCGTTCATGTTCTTAAAGCTCTCATCCCATTCGAGAGCTATCTTGGTGCTGCATGCGACAGAAGCCTCCTGCGGCACACAAAGAGCTGCCGTATCCGAAGGGAAGTGCTCGGCAAAGATGCTCCTGTAATAGAATTCCTCCTTGTTTGTCGGTGTCTGAATCGGGAACTTGTATTTGGCATTGGCCAATTGTTCATCCGTGACTTTCTCCTCGACAATCTCCTTCAGCGTATCGATCCAGCTGTACCCGACCCCATCTGAAAACTGCTCTTTCTGCCTCCAGGCGACGCTCTCAGGCAGGTATTTCTCAAAGGCTTTTCTCACGACCCATTTCTCCATGCGCTCCCCGTTGATCATTTTGTCTTCCGGGTTGATTCGCATGGCCACGTCGACAAACTCCTTGTCCAGGAATGGCACACGCCCTTCAATTCCCCAGGCAGCCAAAGACTTGTTTGCTCTCAGGCAGTCGTACATATGCAGCTTCTCCAGCTTTCTCACGGTTTCCTTGTGAAACTCCTCTGCGCTGGGTGCTTTGTGAAAATAGAGGTAACCACCAAAAAGCTCGTCGGCTCCTTCCCCCGAGAGCACCATTTTTACACCCATGGATTTTATCACCCGGGCCATCAGGTACATGGGCGTAGAAGCACGAATCGTTGTTATGTCATAGGTTTCAAGGTTGTAGATCACATCCCGGATGGCATCCAATCCTTCCTGAATCGTGAATTTGATTTCGTGATGCACGGTGCCAATGTGATCAGCCACCTTCTGAGCAGCGGCTAAATCGGGTGACCCTTCCAGACCTACTGAAAAGGAATGCAATCGGGGCCACCAGGCCTCTTGCGTGTCATCACTCTCAATTCTTTTATCGGCATATTTCTTAGCCAAAGCCGAGGTCACCGAGGAATCGAGACCACCAGATAGTAATACGCCATAAGGAACATCACTCATCAGTTGCCTGTGCACGGCAGCCTCCAGGGCATCATGCACTTCCTGAATCAGGGTCTCATTCTCCTTCACGGCATCGTAGTCTGACCAGTCTCTCACATACCAGCGCTTCAATTCTCCATCCTGACTTGAAAGATAGTGACCCGGGGGAAAGAGTTCTATTTTTGTGCAGACCCCTTCCAGGGCCTTGAGCTCGCTTGCCACATAAAAAGTGCCATTCTGGTCCCATCCAATGTACAAAGGGATGATTCCCATGTGATCCCGGGCAACCAGGTATTCGTCCTTATCGGCATCATAAAGTGCAAACCCGAATATTCCATTCATTTCATCGATAAAATCGACTCCCAACTTTTGGTATAAGGCCAGGATGACCTCACAATCGGATTCGGTCTGAAACGCATAGTCCTGTCCGTATTTATCTCGCAGCTCGCGATGGTTGTAAATCTCACCGTTGGCAGCCAAAACCAACTTGCCATCTTCACTGAACAGGGGCTGTTTTCCCGAGGCAGGGTCTACAATAGCCAGTCTTTCGTGGGCCAATATCGCTTTGTCATCACTGTAAATACCACTCCAATCGGGTCCGCGGTGACGTATTCTTCTCGACATCTCAAGCAACTGGGGTCTCAGGATCTCCGATTTTTCTTTCAAGTCAAAAGCACAAACAATTCCGCACATAATTTTTTATTTATTTTATTTTGATTGCAAATATGGGTATATAATACTTATTTGTAAACATATATTATTTTTTTATTACTATTTATAACATTTATTTAACTATTAGTGAGTTTTTGTAATTTATTTTATGGAATATCAAACCGGTGATTACGGGTTAATACTCCGCAGCGAATGATCCGGCTATTCCAGGTCCTCTTGGCATGCCCTGTGAAAATATTTTAGTATTTTAGATTGTCTCCACCATGAACATTCAATTGACATCATAACATGCAGGAATTAATTGATCGCATCCGATCCTGGGAAGCCAAGAGCCAGGTTCTTGAACCCAACCAGGACCTTAGAAACAAAGAGCTTGCCAGCGTTTCCAACTATGCCAATGTGTTTCTCAATGCATTGCCCCAAACCAAAACTTTTGAGTTCTCCGAGGAAATGTCCGATCGATTCCAAATCACCGGGCAGCCTCATTCGATTGAACAAATACTCGATATTTACAAACGGGAAATTGCCGATAAAGGAATCAATGCCGCTTCAGGCGGGCATCTCGGATACATACCGGGTGGAGGAATATTCGCCTCTGCGCTCGGAGATTTCCTGGCCGATGTAACCAATGAGTACGCAGGAATCTTCTATGCCTCTCCGGGCGCAGTTGCCGTGGAGACCGCGTTGATCGACTGGATAAAAACCTTGTTCTCCTATCCCTCCTATGCCGTGGGAAACTTGGCTTCGGGCGGATCCATTGCCAACCTCATTGCCCTTGCGGCGGCTCGTGACAAATACCAAATCAAAGGAGAAAAGGTCGAAAAAAGCGTGGTCTATCTCAGTGCTCAAACGCATCATTGCGTCACCAAGGCCCTGCGAATTATCGGCTTGGAAGATGTCGTTCTGCGAACCCTACCGATCGATGACCACTCCCGAATTCAGATTGAAGCTTTGTCCGGCGCCATTGCAAAAGACAGGTCTCTCGGGTTGAATCCTTTTCTTGTCATTGGCTCGGCCGGAACTACCGATACCGGAGCCGTGGATCCGCTATTCGAAATTGGAACCATCTGTAAAGAAGAGAACCTTTGGTTTCATGTGGATGCTGCCTATGGCGGCTTTTTCATCCTGGCAGAGTCGGTCAGACACCTGTTCAGAGGCATCGAATTGTCAGACTCCCTCGTTGTCGATCCGCACAAAGGCCTTTTTCTGCCCTATGGAATTGGTGCAGTACTTGTCAAGGACCGTGAAGCCGTGTTCCATTCGAACCGGGCGGGGGCAGATTACATGCAGGACGCCTACCGGGAGGATTTGCCTGTTAACCCTTCTGACCTGGGGCCCGAACTGACCAAACACTTCAGGGGCATGAGAATGTGGCTTCCCCTACAGCTTTATGGAACACAGCCGTTTGCGGCCTGCCTGGAAGAGAAATTGGATCTTACTAGATACATCCGACTCAAGTTGACAGACCTGGGCTTCAGCCTCGGACCGGAACCGGATTTGTCTGTGACCTACTTTTGGATGGATCGCGGAGATGACAGCGACAGATTCAATCGGCACCTTCTCAGACTCATACACGATGACGGGAGCGCCTATTTCAGCTCGACGCTCATCGAAGGGAATTTCGTGATCCGCTCCGCGATCCTGTCGTTCCGAACCCGCATCAGCTCCGTCGACAAGGCCATCGACTTGATATCCCAATGCTTGAATAAGACCAAAGAACATTTTGAAAAAGGCAGTTGACATATTAATCATCCTCTTCGTGCTTTCTCTTTTTGCTCAAAGGATGATCTCACAGACAGCAAGTGAAAGAGCCATAGATTCTATGGTTCTGGCCGACATGGAAGCAGCACGCGCTCCCGGGGCCATGATTCTCGTAACACGAGATGGAGCTCCCTTGTTCGAAAAAGCCTACGGAATCCGAAACGCAAAGACCAAAGAGCCGGTGACTCCCTCCACCCTCTTCCTGACGGCCTCCGTCACGAAAACCGTTACAACCACCGTTTTGCTCACCTTGTGCCATGAAAAAGGCATCTCAACAGACACCCCGATTGGAAGCATCCTCGATAGCCTGCCTTCTGAAATAGCTACCCTGACCATTCATCGGATCCTGTCGCAGTCTTCGGGAATCCTCGACCATAAACCGACCCGAAAAAAATGGAAAAATGACGCAATGGCTTATTTTTCACATTACGGCAACAAACTTTTTTCCAAACCCCTGGAGGGCGTGTTCAGCTATACGAATTACGGGCATGTACTGGCCGGGCTGCTCATCGAAAAAATAAGTGGCTCTCCTTTTGAAGAAACGGTTCAAAAACGAATATTTGACCCTTTGGACATGACACGAAGCACCTATTCGGTGGTCGATGAAAAATGGAACAATCACGCTTCGGCACATCGCGGAGGGAAGGCGGTCAAGCATGGATACACCTTCCCGATGATAAAATCCTCGGCCAGCCTGTTCTGCACCGCTGAGGACCTGTCCAAATTTGCGACCTGTTTTATGAACCAGGGCCAGCACCAGGGAATACAAGTCATCCCGGAAAGGGTCATACAGCAGATGTCGGGCCCCTACACTCCTGTCGGCGTGCTTCATAATTATTTTGGATATCCCGGTTCTCACTATGGATACGGATTGATGTCCTTTCAATACAAAGAAAGATCCTTCGTTGGTCATCCGGGGGAGACCACCACGCAAAACCTGCTGTTCGCTATGTCGCCCGATACAAAGACTTCCTTCGTGCTTATGAGCAACGCCGGCGCCTTTCCTTTCATTCGAACTTTTGAGCGGCTCGCCGAGACCTTTTTGGACCCTGAGGGGACCATGGATTCTAAAGGGACCATGGATTCCAAAGAGACCTCAATAAATGCTGACTACACCGAGAAGAGTCTCTCCCAGGATGACATTCGGGCCTACAAGGGCTTGTATTTTACACCGGATATCTCGGGGGATCGCAGGGCGGACCTGGAGGTTTACGCCAAGAGCAACCAACTGTACCTGGAATTCTCTGAAGAGGATGTACATAAGCTGACATGGATCGGGGAAGATCTCTTCCGCTATGATTCACCCCAACTGAAATTCCCGGTTGAGGTCCGGTTTTACCGGGATGAAAAAGGAAGGGTCCGCTATCTGAACCACTATTGGAGGACGTCTGTGAAGATCAAACCCTGAATGCTTCCCGTTCAAATCAACAATTGTTTGATCTCCTCATAGATGGTCTCACCCGGATCCATACCATACAAATTCAAATCAAAATTCAGAACCTGAACACACATCTGGTCATAGGTAGCTGGAATTTGTTGAGCATCGGCCCGAACGAGCCTGGCCAATCCATGTTCAATGAGCTCCACCCATTCGGTTTGAGGCCTCACCACGAGGCAGGGTTTTTTGTGAAAATACGCCTCTTTTTGAAGTCCGCCACTGTCCGTGACAACCATTTCACAGAAGTGAAGGAGCTGTTGCATGTCAGCATATCCGACGGGGTCAATCAACAGAACCCGGGTTTCAATGCCAAACTCCTTCATTGCAGCCTTCGTCCGGGGATGGAGCGGCATGACCACGGTTGTCTTCCGCGATATTGCATCCAAACCTTTGAAAATCGCGGCCAGTTGGGATGGGTCATTCGTGTTTTCCTGCCGGTGTATCGTGGCCAGTGTAAATTTCTCGCCTTCAAACCCGTATTTTTCGCGAAGATCCCGGAAGCTCCCCATCCTGTCCTTGAAAAAGGCAACGGAGTCCTTCATGATGTCGCCACTTTGAACAATCCGGATGTCAAATGCCCGAAATCCTTCCTCTTCCAAATTCTTCACAGCCTGCTCGGTTGGACAGAATAAAATATTCGAGATCCGGTCTGTCACAATGCGATTGATCTCCTCGGGCATCTTCATATTTCCCGATCGCAAGCCTGCCTCCACATGGGCCACGGGGATTCCCATTTTTCTGGCTACCAGGGCTCCGGCCATGGTTGAGTTCGTGTCCCCATATACCAGGACCAGGTCCGGTTTTTCCCTTTCAAGGATGGGCTCCAGGAGCTCCATCATCTTACCCGTCATCGCTCCGTGCCCCACTCGGTTGACATCGAGATTGTAAGCCGCAGGCGGGATTCCGAGCTCCCTGAAAAAGATTTCACTCATGTTGTCGTCAAAATGCTGCCCCGTATGGATAATCACTTCCTGAAACTCTTCTCGTTCTCTGATGATACGGCTGAGTACAGCTGCCTTGATGAACTGGGGTCTGGCTCCAAGAACCGTTGCTATTTTCTTCATAAGTCTGCGTTCTTGTTCTCAAAGGACTGCAATTCTTTCAACATTTCAAATAGTTCTCCGGTCAGATTGCGCCTGTGATAGCCCTCTATGTTTCTTGAGTTCACTGTGAGGGAACCGGTTTTATATTGCTGGTAGAATTCGTGAATCACCTTTTCCATCCCATCTTCGTCACCAAAGTCAATAATCACGCCCGACCTTGTCTTGTCAATGATGTCCGCCAGATCACCATCGGTTGGGCCAATGGCCAGAACCGGACGCCTGGCCTGCATGTATTCAAATACCTTACCGGTAACTATGCCTTTTGCAGAGGGTACTTCATTCACGGTCAAAAGCAGTACCTGGGCCGATTGCTGATATCGGGCCACCTGGTTGTGATCCTGGTATCCCAGGTTGTCGAGATTGTCGCTCAACCCATTGTCTTTGAGGCTCTGGAGAACTTCAGGGGAACAACTCCCCACGATGCGAATCTTCAGATCCGCTTTGAAGCCGGGATCGGCGGCAGAGATTTTGCCCAAAACACGCCACAGGCCTTTTGGGTTCCTGTCGGCATTCATCAGCCCGGCATAGGTCAGGGTGAATTCCGGATCCAAATTCACGGTTCCCTGAGGACCATAGGTGTCATATCCGTTTGAAATCACTTGTACATTTTTATTGCAGGCATCGTATTCTTGCTTCATCCTACCACCGACCACAATGACCCGGTCGGCGTTTTTGAGTACTTCTTTTTCGAGATTCTCATGCTTTTTCAGGGAACTGCGGGTCAGCGGCAGGTTGTGAAAATAATCGATTGACGTCCAGGGGTCCCTGAAGTCGGCCACCCATTTCAAACCGAATTTCTTTTTCAGCGCCAATCCGATCAGGTGAACCGAATGTGGGGGGCCGGTCGTGATTATCGCGTCAAAGTCTTTGCCTCTGAGATAATCTGTCAGCAATTTCACTGACGGTTTGATCCAGAATTTTCTGGAGTCCGGAATAAAGTAATTGGCTCGTATGAACCGTAAAATTCGATCTTTAATGCCGGGCCTGGCATCGAGAAAACCCGCGCTCACATTTTTACCTTTCCCACTCCATTTGCCCAACAACTGATTCGGCTCCCAGATCTTTCCCCTAAGCACCTCCACGTCATCAGCAACTTCATTCTGCAGGCTTTTGTCATCAACCGCATACTCCGGATTCTCAACCGTAAAGACGACAGGCGTGACCCCGAATTCAGGAAGGTACTTCACAAACTTGAGCCATCTCTGCACGCCGCTTCCTCCTGCGGGGGGCCAATAATATGTGATGATCAACACTTTCATTTTACAGACTGCTTTTCCAATTTCGAATAACAATCGACCAAAGGGCGCCCCACCTTGGTCAGGTTAAACTCTTCTCGCAAAAAACGTTTCCCACTTTGACCCATTTGATCTCTGAGATTCTCATTTCCGTAGAGTTCCAGGCATTTTTCGGCAAAGTCTCTGGCATCCTGAGCCCGATGCGCCAGGCCACTCCCCGAGCGCCTGAGTATATCCGCCTGGGCCAAAACATCGCTTGCCAGGATCGGTTTGGAAAATCCCATGTACTGAAAAAGCTTGTTCGCCAGGGTCGTGTCGTGATGAGGGTTCTTATACAGGGGAGAAATACAGATGTCGGCACCGACGAGATAGGACGGGAAAAGAGCCTCGTTCTGCCATCCCTCAAAAGACACAAGGTCTTGAATGCCGAGTTCCCTGACTTTCTCTTTGAGCAAGGCATCTGTGCTGTTTGCGCCTACAATGATGAGCTTGAGATCGGGGATTCGGCCTCTCAAAATTCCGACGGCTTCAATGGCAGTCAAAAGTCCCCTCCGAATCCCTGTGTCTCCCAGATACAGAAGGCAGAAGTGATCTTTGAACTTCCTGGCAATCGAATCATCGAAAACCGCTTCACTGAAAAATTCAGGTCGCACGGTGTTGGGCATGACAACCACCTTGTCTTCAGAAACGTCTGCCCTCTCACAAAGCTCTTCGCGTGCCCGGTCGGTCACGACGATCGTCTGATCACAGGACCGCACAAAAGACACTTCTTTTCTCTTCCACTTTTTAATTGAAACAAGGTATTTGCCGGGAAACCTTTGCAGGTGTGGATAATGAGCCATGATCTCCGGTCGATTCTCGTGGAGGTCCAGCACCACAGGGAGTTTCAGGGCACCATTTGCCTGGATTGCGGCATCGGCAATGACCATGTCATGAATGTGCATGACTTCGATTTGATTCTCACTTAGAAACCTTCTGATTCTGCCCTTCAGCATAATAGAATAAATCGGAACCGTATAGGCCAGGGCGGACATCCGGTATTCGAAACTTGAGGAACCGTATCGTCTCACCTCAATACCCCCGTAAGACTCCTTTGAGGTCTTGCCTTTGTAATCGAGACAGAACAAAAACAGCTCGTGACCGGCATCCAAAAGGACGCGAGCCTCATTCTCAACCCTGGGATCGGGAGGAAACGACTTGTCAAGAATCATTCCAATTCGCATGGCAAGGCTTATTTCTCAGCGTATACGGCGTAATAGCGCGGTGTGAATTTTCTAAGCAACGGACGCAATCCCACGGTTGGCACCGGACTGGTCCACTTTTCGGTCTTTAGAATCTCCCATCCCGCCTTCTCCAGGACCCAGTCGAACTGCCAGTCTTCAAATTCGTGGTAGTGGCGGTCCCAGGGGTCCGTGTCACTTCGATAGGCCCGGGCAAACCAAAGATTCAAGGGCACTGTGGCAATGAGCTTTTTACAAGGTATTGCGGCTATCACATTGAAAGGAGACACCAAATGCTCAAAGATCTCAAAGGCAGTAACTGCGTCAACTTCGGCATTTTTCACAAGATCAAGATCTGTGTCCAGGTCCTCCCCCTCGGTGTTGATTACCTTGTACCCGTAAGATTCCATGATCTCGCTCAACTCGTTGCGCACGCCCAGGTCGAGCAGGGTGGCAGGAGCCGGAAGCACCGACTGCAGAAAGTCCATGGTGCGGCTATACCGTTTTTTCGGGGTAATTCTGTACATCTCTCTTTCTATCGATTAAATACCAGGCTCCCGGAATCAACAAGAGCAGGAAGTACGATACCAACGTTACCCGATTGCCTGTCTCAATGACCCCGGGTTCGAACTTGAATACAATCTCGTGTTCACCTCCTTTGATTCGCAGGGCGCGAAGTACGTAATTGACCCGAAAATGAGGGCTGAGCTCTCCATCGACATAGGCATTCCACCCATGCTCGTAGAACATCTCGGAGAAAACCGCCAGCTGCTCCGACTCCGAAATGCTGCGGTATCTCATCTCATTCGGCGCATAACTCGTCAATTCGATCTGTGAGTCAAGTTCTTTTCGCGGTTGAAACCCCTTCAGGAAGGCTTCGTATTCCCTGTTGACTGCGACAGTTCTCTTGGTATCCAAACTGTCGAGGGCCCTTATTTCTTCATCCGCAGTTCCCACCCACTCGATCTCTTCTACAAACCAGGCATTCCCATTGGCATCTTCATTCAATTGCACACTTTCTCGATTCTCCTCTCCGGGATAGATGATGTATCGCGTGTTCAACATATTGAGAACTTCGATATTATTGTTCGCGATCTGAAAATCAAAGAGCTCCTGGTATCTTCTGGGTTTGGCCGCATGATATCCGCCAACCGAATTGAAAAAGAAGGAAGTGCTGCCATCATTCATCGGATTCACCATGAAATTGATGACCCGGTAATGACCTGTGTCTTCCAGGATCGCTTCTTTGACCGGACTCAATTGAAAAGGCTTCTCCAGTCGGGATTTGGTTATGAAGTCGTCATCGTTGACATAGCGCCAGTCAACGGCGGCCAGATCAAGAAGCACCAGGACCAGAAAAGAAGCCAGCACGATGTTCTTTTTTATTTTATCCTCGAGAAAAAGCCAAAGCACAGCGGCTGCGATGGCGACATAGATCAACGATCTGAGACTGTCCTGAAAGAAAATGGTTCTTCTGTCTTCGACCAAAACCGCTGAAAGACCTTCCAGCATCTTCTCAAAACCCGGATCCCGGTAGCTCTCAAAAGCAAAGAGATTCGACCCGAAAGCGGTAAAAAAGAGGGCGAGCCCCCCGATTGCGATGCTCGCATTCTTAAAGGCCTTGAATTTTTCCGTCTTCGAATACTCATCACTCAAATAGGCACTGAGTCCCAGGGTAGCCAGAAGAGGTACGCATAATTCAGCAATGACCTGTATGGAGGAAACGGCCCTGAACTTGTTGTACAGGGGCACGTAATCGATGAATAAATCCGTCAGGAAGCCAAAATTTTTACCCCAGCTGAGAACAATGGAAAATACAGTGGCAGCAATGAGCCATTTTTTCATGGGGCCTTGGATCAAAAATGCCCCCAGGGCAAACAGAAAAAGCAAAACGGCCCCTATATAAGGCGGTGCCGCGACGATGGGTTGGTCACCCCAGTACATCGGTGCATTCTCCGCAAAAGTGAGCGCCTGTCTTCTGCCCGCCTTGTCTTTGAGATATTCATAGGTATACGATTCCTTGCCCAGGTTCTCATTGTTGGAACCACCCATAAAACGCGGAATAAACAGGTCAAAGGTCTCAAGCAGGCCAAAGCTGTATTCGGTAATATACCCTCGTGAAAGACCCGAAGACTTCTCTCGCGGGCTCCCATCCGGATTGATGGTCAGTTCACTGGCGCTTCGGGTGCTTTGTGCCGCATATTCACGGGTTGCCATCAAACTTGTTGAATTCACTCCGATGGAGAGGATGACCGCCCCGAGTAGTATTCCCACCTTTTTGAAAAAGAGGGGCAAACCTTTTTTTCGCCAGGCTTCAATCATCTGAAACACTCCGAAAATCAAAACGCTGAAAAACAGATAATAAGTCATCTGAGGGTGACTGGCATTGATCTCCAGTGCCATGGCGACCGCTGTCAGGGTGAATCCCTGCAGGTATCGCCCCTGAAACACCCAGAGAATGCCTGCCAGAACAAGAGGCATGTAAGCTATGGCATGGGCCTTGGCATTGTGACCCACCCCGAGTATGATAATGAGGTAAGTAGAAAGTCCGAATCCCAGCGCCCCGATCACGGCCGTTTTCCATTCGGTTCGCAACACCCGTAGCAGGATGAAAAACGAAAAGAAGTAGAGGAACAAATAATCCGCCGGGCGGGGTAAAAATCGAAGAAGACCGTCAAGCTTCTTGATGTAGTCATGGGGATAGTAGGTGCTCAGCTGATAGGTGGGCATGCCTCCAAAGGCACGATTGGTCCAGTAGGGCTCTTCCCCGTTTTGTTCACGGAATTCGCGCACCTCACTCGCCATCCCGCGGAATTGGGCGATGTCACTTTGAAAGAGCTCTTTTCCTTCAAGGACAGGATAGAAATAAGCCAGTGAGACAATAACAAAAGAGAGAATCGCAAGCAGATAAGGCAAATACTTCTTTGCTGACATTGAAGAAATTTAGTTTAGAACTTTAGTGGTGACAAACCGTCAATCGATTTCCTCGTAGTCGACGTATTCACCTACATTTTTATTGGTTTCCCGCTGGGGGCCCGGCTTTCTGTCAATCACGGTCTCTCCTTCTTTCACCTGATCCGATGTGTTGGTTTGACCCTGCTCCTGCCTCATCTTGCTTTCAAAGTTCCTGACTGCTTTTTGAAACAGTACCGGGAACAGGATCCGACCCAGCCATTTCAACGCATAATAGACCAGGATCAGTATCAAAATCGTCCTCAAAAACCCCATCACAGATGCCTCCTCCATCTTTTTTTCATTTAAAATCCAAAAATAACAATTTGAGGGCAACTTTGACGTTATTCAAGTAAAAGATATATAAGGCCCTTATACCCGTCATCGCATGAAGCCCTCTTTGAAGACCTTCCTTTTCACCTTATTGGTTCATTTCTGCATGGTTCAATTTGTCACGGCTCAGTACACTGAGGTGATCAATTCCAGGCGCCCGGGCTTCTCCGACAGTCCTTACAGCGTAGGCACCAAGGTATACCAGGTCGAGGGCGGGCTTTTCTATAAGGATGTGGGGAACTACCTGTTTTACGATCAGGACCTTCAGGAATCATTTGCCTACAGCGCCAACAGTTTCGGTACCGACATCATGCTTCGTACCGGCCAATTCTTCGAAAGACTGGAATTCAACCTCGACATGGCCGTTCTAAGTGAAAACCGAGATTATACTTTACCCGCCGATTCTAGTGCTTCGGGCTTTGGCTTCAGCAAACTGACCCTGGGAGCGAAATATCTGCTGTACAAACCCGAATACACCGACAAGACCAAAGAAATTCGCAGCTGGAAGGCCCGGCACAGCTTCGACAAGAGACGGTTGATCCCTGCGGTGGGCGTCTACGCGGGTCTCAATACCAACCTGCTTGTCGACCTGTATAAAAACCGGGATGGCATTAGTCCGAGATTTGCTGTTTTCACACAAAATGATTTGTCTGAACGTCTCATTGTCCTGCTGAATTTCATCATGGATTATGCCTTCACGGATCAAGCCGAAAATTCCTACATAATAACGGTGACCTACGCCTTGAATCAGAAATTCTCCGTTTTTGGCGAGAACCAGGGGTTCTTCAGAAAAAATGTTCCAAACGACTTTCAGTTTGGGGCCGGTGGTGCCTACCTCATCAACAAAGACATGCAGGCCGATCTTTCGGCGCGGATGATCTTTGACGAACGTGGGGACAATACCTATATCATTGGAGGAGGGATTTCCTGGAGGCTCGACCGGCACAAGGACAAAATCATCGTCAACAAAGCCAACAACGACGAGGAGGGTATACAGGAACCCAAAAAAGGATTCTTCAACACGATTACTTTCGGCTTGTTTGCGGGTAAAAACAGCGCGAGCAGCGGAGGAAAAATGCGTGAGGTGAAGACCCGCTCGGCCAAAACGAGATCTTTGGAGCCTCCAGTCAACAAAAAAGCCCAGAAGGCCCGAAAAAAGCAAAACAAGAAGTTGGTCAAAGAGCAAAAGAAAAGAGAGAAAGCCGAAAAAAAATACAACAAGAAATTTGAAAACGATTAATTTTGCCTCATGATTGAGGTAAAAGAAATCACGGGTAAAAAAGAACTAAGGAAGTTCGTCACCTTTCCTTTTAAACTTTACAAGGACAATCCGTATTGGGTCCCTCCAATCATCAAGGAAGAGCTCAATAGCTTCGACCCAAAAATAAATCCGGTTTTTGAGCACGCCCGGGCACGATTCTTCCTCGCCCTGAAAAACGGGGAGATCGTGGGACGTGTCGCAGCGATCACCAATCAGTTTGAAATTCAACAGCAGAAGGTAAAAAAGATGCGCTTCGGTTGGCTCGATTTTATCGACGACAAGGCCGTCAGCAAAGCTCTGCTCGATCAAGTTGCAAAAATAGGAAAGGAAGAAATACTCGAATTCATGGAAGGACCGGTGGGCTTCTCCAACATGGACAAGGTAGGCATACTCACCGAAGGCTACGACCATTTGGGTTCGATGGTTACCTGGTACAATTACCCGTATTACGTCGATCATATGCAGGCACATGGGTTTTGGCCGGAAAAAAAATTCCTGGAATCCTATTTCTTCGTCAAGGATGCTCAAATCGACAAATACCATCGCATGGCGCAGATCATAGCAAAACGTTATGAGCTGACCCCGGTGAGTTTTTCCAGATCCAAAGACGTCATGCCCTATGTAAATGAGATTTTCGAGCTTTTTAACACCTCCTATTCAAAACTTTCTTCTTTTGTTCCGATCTCAGACAAACAGATCGCTTATTTCAAAGAGAAATACATAGGATTCATCAACCCCGACTTTATCAAAGTCGTCCTGGACAAGAATAAGCGGATCATCGCTTTCGGAATCACCATGCCTTCCTTTGCAAGGGCCCTGCAAAAGGCAAAGGGCCGGCTTTTCCCCTTTGGCTTCATCCACTTGCTTCGTGCCAGAAAAAACAGCAAGGAAAGCATCTTCTACCTGATTGGAATTGCGCCTGAATACCAAAAAAAGGGAGTAACCGCCATTATTTTCGACCTCTTCCACAAGGCCTATGAAAGACACGGCATAACCAAGGGCATCATAACCCCTGAACTCGAAGACAACAAGGACATCCAGTTGATCTGGGACAATTTCAATCCGGTGCACTACAAAAGGAGAGCTACCTTCAGAAAGGACCTGAGCTAAGTCGGCGCCAACATCACCCATTATACGCTTGATTTTTATACATTTGACAGGTAAGTTTCTATTATGCAGCTTTTTTATCACCCCGACATTCAACCTCTTTCCTTGCTGGTTGCCTTTTCCAGGGAAGAAAGCCGTCACCTGGTGAAAGTCCTGAGAAAAAAACGGGGAGATCAAATTCATATCACAGATGGCAGGGGTAATTTGTACCTGGCGGAGATCATTGACGACAGTGACAAGAAATGTGAGGTTCAGGTTTTGAACTCAGAGAAAAGACCTGATCAAAAGGGCTACCGCCTGCATGT
>Ga0316191_10000426_pt1 | contig 27400 bp, 23 predicted proteins | sample Eddworburr2cm_MG_FD_204928 | JGI IMG/M metagenome (GOLD analysis project Ga0316191, IMG submission 204928) | Coastal sediment microbial communities from Maine, United States - Eddy worm burrow 2 cm | ecosystem: Environmental > Aquatic > Marine > Coastal > Sediment | place: USA: Maine... | reverse complement strand
GACCGAGAAGAATGGCGGCTGCTTGATGTAGGTGGAATCCTCCCAGGCATAAGTGCCGGCGCTGTCCACCTCAATGGCGCGCCAGGCTTCCGGGCCGGTGAACACGTCCGCGTACTGCCGCTCGAACATCTCCGCCGAGACGGTAGCCGCCGCGGCGTCGATCTCCTGGTTAGAGGGCCAGATATCGGCGAGGAATACGTCCGCACCGGCTTCATCCTGGCCGATCGGCTCACTGGATAGGTCGATGCGCGCCGTGCCGGCGAGCGCATAGGCCACCACCAGGGGTGGCGAGGCAAGCCAGTTGGTGCGGATCTCCTGGTGCACCCGCCCCTCGAAATTGCGGTTGCCGGACAGCACTGAAGCGACAACCAGATCGCCTGCAGCGATGGCTGAGGAGATGTGATCGGGCAAAGGCCCGGAGTTACCGATGCAGGTCGTACAACCGTAGCCCACCAGGTTGAAGCCGAGCGCATCCAGATCATCCTGCAGGCCCGTCTTCTCCAGATACTCCGTCACCACCTTGGAGCCCGGTGCCAGAGAAGTCTTCACCCACGGCTGCACCTGCAGGCCTCGAGCCAGCGCCTTACGCGCGACCAGGCCGGCACCCACCATCACTGCCGGATTGGAGGTGTTGGTGCAGGAGGTGATGGCGGCCAGCACCACATCACCATGACCGAGATCGTAGTCGGTACCCGGAACCGGGACCCGCAGATCCTTGCTCGCTGCACGCCCCTGCAGCTCCAGCGCCTCGTCGAACGCGCGCCGCATGTCTGTCATCGCCACCCGATCCTGAGGCCGCTTGGGGCCGGCCAGGCTCGGCACCACCGTGGCCAGGTCCAGAGCCAGGGTGTCGGTGAAAGTCGCCTCCGGCATACCCGGCTCCCGCCACATACCCTGGGCCCGGGCATAAGCCTCCACCAGATCAATGGTCTCGCTCGGCCGGCCAGACAGCGCCATGTAGCGCAAGGTCTCAGAATCGATAGGGAAGAAGCCGCAGGTGGCACCATACTCCGGCGCCATGTTGGCAATGGTCGCACGATCCGCCAGCGGCAGATGGTTCAAGCCATCGCCGTAGAACTCGACGAACTTACCCACCACCCCTTTCCTGCGCAGCATCTCCACCACGGTGAGCACCAGATCGGTGGCCGTGATCCCCTCGGCAAGGCTGCCGGTGAGCTTGAAGCCCACCACGTCCGGCACCAGCATGGAGATGGGCTGGCCGAGCATGGCCGCTTCCGCCTCGATGCCACCCACGCCCCAACCGAGCACGCCGAGACCATTGATCATGGTGGTGTGGCTGTCCGTGCCGACCAGGGTGTCCGGATAGGCGAGCACCTCATCGTTCTCTTCTCTGGTCCACACCGCCCGGGCCAGATATTCCAGGTTCACCTGGTGGCAGATGCCCGTGCCCGGCGGCACGACGCGGAAATTGTCGAACGCCTGCTGTCCCCAGCGCAGAAAACGATAGCGCTCACCGTTGCGCTGCATTTCAAGGGCGACGTTCTGATCGAAAGCCTGCTCCGTCCCGAACGCATCCACCATGACAGAGTGGTCTATCACCAGGTCCACCGGCGACAGGGGGTTGATGATCGCCGGATCGTAGCCAGCATCCACAACCACGCTGCGCATGGCGGCCAGGTCCGCGACCCCTGGAACACCGGTGAAATCCTGCATCAGCACCCGGGCGGGTCGAAAAGCGATTTCTTCCGCAAGGGCGCCATCGTCCTGGGCCTGATCCTGGGCCCAACCCGCCAGTGCTGAAATGTCTTCCTCCTTGACCGACACACCGTCTTCGAAGCGAAGCAGGTTCTCGAGCAGGATCTTCAGAGACATGGGCAGACGGTCCACATCGCCAAGGCCGGCTGCCTTGGCCGCAGGCAGACTGTAATAGACGTAGGATCTGTCGCCGACGTCGAGGGTGGTTCTGGTGCTGAAGCTGTTCCGGCTCATACGGTCTTCCCTGTTTGCTGATACCGATTTATTTCGGGGTGGGCAAAGAATTCTAGCCCGAACCCATGACGGATTCGTCCTCGGCGATCAAAGGGTGTCAGAGCCCTTCGCCGATCTCCCGTGTTGCAGAATCCAACCCACCCTCTCGGTTCGGGTTCTGCGCGTAGAGATGGGCGCCACAGCGCCAGCAGTAGGTCGCCTCCCGGACGTGCCCTTCCACTGCACAGGCCGGGCAGGTCCGCGTGTTGGCCGCCCGCTTGTGCGCTTCCGAGAGCTCCAGGGTGACGATGCCGGTCGGAACCGCGATGATGCCGTAGCCCATGATCATCACAAGCGTCGCCACGGCCTGGCCGAGCGGGGTAGCTGGAGTGAGATCACCGTAGCCCACGGTCGTCAGCGTGACCACCGCCCAGTAGATGCTGCGCGGGATGCTGGTGAAGCCGTTCGCCTCGCCTTCTATCAGGTACATGAAGGATCCGAATATCACCACCAGCGCCAGCACCGAGGAGATGAAGACGGTGATCTTGCGCCGGCTGGCTATGAGCGCCTGGGTGAGGAGCTCTGCTTCGCCCACGTACCGCACCATGCGCAGCACCCGGAAAACCCGGAGAACGCGCAGAATCCGGATCACCAGCAGGTACTGGGTGTCAGCGAGCAGCAGGCTCAGATAAGTCGGGATGATGCCGAGCAGATCGACAACGCCGTAAAAGCTCCGGGCGTAACGGACCTTGTCCTGTATGCACCAGAGACGGGCTGCGTACTCCAGCGTGAATATGATGGTGAAGAACCACTCGATGGCGAGGAAGTAGTCGCCGTAGGCCTCGTGCAGGGTCACCACTGAATCCAGCAGCACGGCCAGCACGCTGAGCAGTATGCAGATGATGAGGCCCACATCGAACGCTTTGCCGGCGGGCGTGTGGGCCTCGAAGATGATGATGCGGATCCGATCCTTCAGCGGCGTTGGCTGCGGGTCGGCTTCCGTGCTCTCTGTTGCGGAATCCTCGGTCATGCGCTCAATTCTAGCCGACTCGGACTACCCGCGTCGGCCGAGCGCTTGGGATCAGGCGGCGACCACCTCTATGCGTCGAGGCTTGCTTTCTTCACGCTTGCCCACCGTCACTTCCAGGAGGCCATCGGCGATCCGTGCGCTGATGGCTTCAGCATCCGCATCCTCCGGCAGCTTGAACCGGCGGCTGAACCTGCCCGCCCGGCGTTCCAGGCGGTGATTGCGCTCGCCTTCGGCCCGCTCAGTACGGCTGCGTTCGCCGCTCATGATGAGCACTCCCTCTTCCACGGATACATCTACTGCTTCTGCGGGTACGGAAGGGATCTCCAGGTCGATGCGATAGGCCGATCCGGTTTCCCAGACGTCGGCTACCGGCGTCCAGCCTGCCGGGGCGGTTCGACGATCGGCTGCAAAGTAAGGGTTGAATCGAACGATGCTCATGGGTGAGTCTCCTCGGGCAATTTCCATTGTTACCCGATCCTAGATGGGTGCGATCCCCGCCCTCTCAAGGCCTTGAAAAAAAGAAGTTTGTCCCCAGCGACGGCCTCAATTGCGCGGCTCCATCTTTCAGTGCCGGGCAATGAACGCCAGCACGCGCTCTGCGATTAGAGGCGCCAGCGCGTGCGGGATGTTGTGACCCATGCCAGGCACCATGACCAGCTCGGCACCCGGAATGCTTCGCGCCGTATCTTCGCCACCGGCAGGCAGCACGAGCGGGTCGTCTGCCCCATGGATCACCAGCGTAGGTGCGGTGATAGCGCCGAGTCGCTCGACCCGGCTGCCGTCTTCGCGGGCCGCGACCATCTGTCGGGCAACGCCTTCCGGGTAGTGACTGCGATCATAGACCGCCTCGGACATGGCCCGGCGCTCCGCCTCCGTCTCGGGGTACCCTGGCGATCCCCAGACCACCCGATTCTCCACATCCAGCTCGATGAGCCCTGCCCGCGTGCTTGCCGTCATCATCATCCGATCCCAGACCTCCTTCGAGGGTCGAGGCAGGTCCGGATTACCCGTGGAAGACATAACGGAAAAAAGGCATCGAACCGCCTGCGGATGCTGCACAGCCACCAGCTGAGCAATCATGCCGCCCAGGGAGATCCCGAACACGTGAAAGCGCGCCTCACCAAGCGCCTGCATCAGCGCCACCACGTCGTCCGCCATGTCCGAGAGCGCGTAGTCCCGGTCCAGCCTGGCGGAGAGACCCACATCCCGGTTATCGAAGATGACCACCTTGAGCCCGCCAGCCACGAGCGACTCGATCAGCACAGGGCTCCACTCGATGAGCTGGGTGCCCAGCCCGCGGATCAGAACGATGGCCGCATCAGCGGGCTCCGCCGCCGGCGCGTAGACCTGACAGGCAAGCTCCAGACCGTTCGCCGCGACCTTCTGCGTGGCCCTGTCGTCGAGCATGCGCATGTTCAATGGTCCTTGATGAGGTTGTAGACCGTTTCCACGCCCGACTCGAGCCCCGCCTGAACGAAGTGTGGCGGCAGCTTGTCCGTTTCCGTCCGCTCGAGCGACTCGATACGGCAACGCTCACCAAACAAACGCTGCACTTCCGCCTCCGGCACGGAATGGGGCGGACCAGCGACCTGATCCTGGTCGTACTCCAGGGCAATCAGCAGGATGTGTGCGTGTTCGGGTATGACCCGAAGCATGTGATCCGCGTATTGCTCTCTGAGGCCAGGCGGCAAAGCCACCAGCGCACCACGATCATAGACGGCACGAACGCCCAGTATGTCGGGCGCGGCCAGATCGAAGAAATCCCCACAGTAGATCGTGCTGCGCCGGCCCTGGTAGCGAGCGAGATAAAAGTGCTCCGTGCGCTCCGGGGTTTCGCCGCCTTCTTCAAAGTAAGCCTCGATGGCTTTCCGGGACAGTTCAATGCCGGTCACCGCGTGCCCGAGCGATTCCAGATAGCGCATATCCAGGCTCTTGCCGCAAAGTGGCACGAACACCGCCGCGCCCCGCGTGATGCCGAGACCTGGCCAGTGTTTCTCGAGCAGCGGATTGGTCGCAGGCAGGTGCCAGCCAAGCTGGTCCTGCTGCCAGCGCTCCAGCCAGAAGTCATGCTTCATTTTCGACCACCTTCTTTTTGCCCCTCGTCTTGCTCTCGCAATCGAACCCACGGAGTATTATCGAATGGCTCAACCCACGGCAACTGCGGTTCCTGCCGCCAAGCTCCGGCGCATCGCCCTTGATTCCCAGGGCCTGCTCAAGACTGAACCCTTCGGCAGAGGCCGGAACGCCACCCGGAAGGCAATTGAGGCCATCGGTTACGTGCAGATCGACACGATTTCCGTCGTCGCCCGGGCACATCACCACGTGCTGCACAGCCGGGTGCCGAATTACGAGCCTCGACATCTGAACCGGCTTCAGGCCGACGGGGCCATATTCGAGTACTGGTATCACGCCGCCGCCTATCTGCCCATGCGCGACTACCGCTTCGCCCTGCCGCGCATGGAGGCCATGCGTAATCGCACCGAGCGCTGGGTACGCAGCCGGGACGACAAGCTCATGGCGGAAGTGCTTGCCCGCGTCGAGGCGGAAGGTCCGCTGATGGCCCGACAGTTTGAATCCGGCGAAAACGCCGAGTCCGGATGGTGGAACTGGAAACCAGCCAAACGGGCGCTGGAACAGCTCTTCATGCAGGGTGATCTCATGGTTACGGGCAGAGAGGGTTTTCAGAAAACCTACGACCTCCGCGAGCGCGTGCTGCCGGAAGGGGTGGACACCCGCATGCCGGACGATGGCGAGATGGCGGCATACCTGCTGCGCACCATGCTCAACGCACACGGTTTCATCACGCCGAAAGAGGTGACCCACCTGCGGCGCGGCAAGGCGATCCGCGAAGCATTGCAGACCCTGCTCGCTGAGTCATTGTCGGCAGGCACCCTCATCGCCATTCGCCAACCCTGCGGTGCGCTTGCCTACACGGACCCCGCGCAGCTGGCGTCCAGAGCCGCGCCGGCCTCCGCGCGCGCAACCCTGCTCTCGCCGTTCGACAACCTGGTGATTCATCGAGGCCGGCTGCAGTCCGTTTTCGACTTCGACTATCAGATCGAGTGCTATGTTAACGAGAAAAACCGCCGCTACGGCTACTACAGCCTGCCCATTGCCTATCGGGATCGCCTGATCGGCAGGGCAGACTGCAAAGCCCATCGTCAGGAAGGCCGGTTCGAAATCAAACACCTGCATTTCGAAGCGGACGCCGATCCGGATCAGGATCACTTCTACCCCGCCCTGGCGGGCGCCTTCCGCCGCTACGCCAGCTTCAACGATTGCGGCGAAATCACCCTGACCCGGGCCGCACCTGCGGATTTCGGCGTCAACCTCGAAAGGCTGCTGGAAGCCTGACGACCGGGCGCCTTTCGAAGGGAAGACCCGCTACCCGCGTTCAGAAATCGTTCATTCCCGATTCAGAGCCCGTTCAGTGCAGCAACCCTAATCTGGGTCCCACATTGATAAGTCATGGAGGAACCCATGCGTAGAACGAGCACTGACAAGAAAACCAACCAGAAGAAGAAACGGGCCATACAGCTGGCCGCCTCTGCGCTGGCCGTGACAGCCTCACTGGCAGGCGGGAACGCCCTTGCGGATCACAAAGGCTACAACCACGGTCACTACGATCGAGGCTACAAACAGGACCACTATCGCTATGGGCCCATCTACCGCAACTACCAGCAGCAAGTCCGCGTGAAGATTCCTGTCAGAGACCATGGTCCCGAGACGCTGCCCCTGGGCCGGTTGATCATGCAGAACAGCAACGTCGATCTCGACCGCTATCGTCTGGTCGCCGTGGTAACGAAAAACGGCCGCTTCTCAAACGGCTATGCATCCCTGCGCACGGGCAACAGCAAGACCCAGCGATACTTCCTGGGGTCCAGGGAGAAGACGCGCATCCCGGCACCCAGCCGCGCCGACCGTAAGTGGCACCTGCGCCTCGGCCCAGGCACCCAGGTTCGATCCGTTACCGCGGTGCTGGAACCTCGGCAGCACGGTTGGGCGTACCGGAACGGTGCTGGTCGGCGACATGCGACAGAAAATCCCTACAACTATCGGAACCAGGCCAACCATCAGGCCATGCAGAACACACCGCTGCTCGGTCTCGCCTGGCTGATCGCCAACGCGGACGATGATAAAAAGGATCGGAAGCAGGCCAGACGCCTGAAGAAGCTCCGCGCTGAACAGGCGCATACCAGAGCAGAACTGGCCGAAGCCGAGCGCAAACTCGAGCGAACGCGGGAACGCAACAAGCGGCTGAAGGATCAGCGGGCCCGACTGGCGGAAGAGCTGGCCCATGAGCGGGTTGAGGACCGCCGTGGCAAGCGCGACAAGGCTGACGACCATCGCAAAGGGGATCGTAAAAAAGCGCGGAAAGGCGAGCGCGCTGCGGAAAGGGAGGTGAAACGAACCGTCCGCTACGTGGTCAGCGCCAGGTGAGGCGAAGACCTCGCCAGACCGGCACTAGATCTGCCGGTCTCTGCCCTCCCAGAACGGCGCCCTGACCAGGCGCCGTTGTATTTTGCCGCTGGGCAACCTCGGCAGGTCACTGACGAAATCGACGGAACGCGGGCTCTTGAATGCCGCCAGCCGTTCCCGGCCATGAGAGATGATGGCGTCACCGAGCTCCGCTGACGGCTCGAAGCCCTCGGCCAGCAGCACGACGGACTTGACCTCTTCGCCCCACTCATCGTTCGGCACACCCACCGTGCAGACATCCAGCACGGCTTCGTGAGAAAGCAGCGCCTCATCCACTTCCTGAGGGTAGATGTTCACCCCACCGGAGATGATGGTCTCGGCACTCCGACCGTTGAGAAAGAGAAAACCATCCTCATCGAAATAGCCCATGTCACCCAGCGTGAACCAGTCGCCGCGATAGGACTCACCCGTTTTTTCCGGCGATTTGAAGTACTCGAACCGGCCTTCATCCGGCGCTTTGAAGTAGATGGAGCCGGTCTCCCCCTGGGCCACCTCGTTGCCATCATCGTCGACGATCCGCGTGCCTTCCGGATTCGGCGTGTTGCCGACGCTGCCCGGTTTTTTCAGCCAGGTCTCCGAGTCGATGGTGAAGCCGCCGCCGCCTTCGGTCGCCGCGTAGTACTCGTTCACGATCGGGCCGAACCAGTCAATCATCGCGTGCTTGACGTGCACCGGGCAGGGCGCGGCGCCATGGACGATGTACTCCATGCTGCTGATGTCGTACGCCGCTCTGGTGTCCTCCGGCAGCTGCAGCAGACGATGGAACATGGTGGCTACCATGTGCGTATGGGTGACGCCGCGGGCCTGAATGAGGCGCAGCGTTTCTTCCGGGTCCCACTTGTCCATCATGACGATGGCGGCACCCGCAAGCATGGGCAGATTGACGTTGAACATCAGCGGCGCCGCGTGATACGCCGGGCCCGTGCACAGATTCACCTTGCCGGGTCCGTGGCCATTCACCTGCAGCGCTGCGGTGGCGATCACCGGCTGGCTCTTCCGATAGACGCCTTTCGGCCGACCCGTGGTGCCGGAGGTGTAAAGCATCGTCGTGCCACGGGTAGGATCCTCGATGTCGGCAGCATCGAATCCGGCGATGGCCGACTCATAGTCATCAAAATCGTCGATCTGACCGCCGATGGAGAGGCGCACGTCGCAGCTCTTCGCGTGCGCGACCGCATCGACCCCGGTACCGAGATCCGCATCGTAGATCACCGCTTTCGCCTCGCAGTTGTCGATCACGTAACCCGCTTCCTCCCCGGTAAGGTGGAAGTTGACCGGTGTGAAGCGAATGCCACCCCGAAGGGCAGCTGCGAAGCATTCGATGAACTCAGGACGATTTCGCGATACCACGGCGATGGCATCCCCGGCGCCAATGCCTCGATCGCGCAGGAAGCGCAGCAGCTGGTTGGTCCGGCCATTCAGCTGATTGAAAGTGCGATCGCCAAAGTTGGTCGCCAGCGCCAGCGCATCGCCCTGATTGGCCGCGTGATGTGCGTACGCCATGCCTTTCTCGAGCGCGGCGTCCAGTGACTCGTAGATATCCGTCATCTCATCCCCCAATTTCCCCCGGGAGATCGATTTAAGCACTCAGCAGCTAGAAGTAGTAGACCCAGCGCAGATAGCCCTGCAGCGCGCCGCCGGTGGTGAGTTCATCACCCAGCACCGGCACGCCGCCAAATTCTTCTCCTGCCTCACCGAAGGGCACGGTAATGCCCGCTTCGAGCGTTGCATGGTCGCTCGGTACATAGCTCAGCGTGGTCTGCAGCAGAGCGCTGCCATCGTTCAGATTGCCGATCAGGGTCAGCGCCTGAGTCCAGAGGGGATGCCACTGTAAGGATCCACCCAGCGCCAGGTAGTCGCGCATCAGGTTGAACACTTCGCCGCGGAGCAGACGGGCGGTCAACGGGTCCGGCAGCAGCGTGGGATTGGGTGGCAGCGCCTTCACGCCGAAGTCGTTGTGATAGTACTCGGCAAACACGTAGCTGGAGCGACCGGCCAGATCGAAGCTGTAATCCAGGTTCACGATGCCGGAAACATACCAGTCGCCGTCCTCGAGCCGGGTGGCCACCAGATCGGTACGGAGCATGGCGCTTCGAACCGGCACACGCAGGGCGCCGCCATAGACCTGATCCCGATAATGCTTGCCGCCGAACAGCTCCAGCTCGCTGCTGCCGACGAACTTACGCCACTTCAGAGCGGCGCTGGCCACGTCAGAGGTCGCGTCCCCTTCCAGATCGCGGCGCGCAACCCCCAGGAACTGCAGATCGCTGCCGTCGTTGAACAGCTTATCGACGATCAGCAGGTCGTCACCGGTCTTGAAATCCCTGTCCACGGTGGTGGGCGCAAACGGGCTGAACAGGTCCATAGGCTGAAAGACCCGGCCACTGCCCCAGCTGACGGCCTCCCTGCCCACCGTCAGACCCCAGGTCGCACCGCGGTACTGAAGCGCCAGCCGATCAAAGCGATGCACGAGCCGATGCCGGTCGCCATCGTGCAGCTCCCAGGTCAGATCCATGAGCCGGAAGTCGTCGTCCGTTGCGGACTGATCGAAGGTAGCGCCGGGGCTGGTCAGAAAAGCGAAGGAATCGCCGCCGTTGAGAATCGTGTTGTGATGGGCCGTCAGCGTGACCCGCCCCACCTCCTGGGTGAACAGCAGGCGCAGATCTGCCGTGTAGTCATAGGCGGGTGTGCCGCCGATCTGTCGCTGCAGGCTATGCTCGGGCAATGCGGCACCAACGCCGAAAAACTTGGCCCGAACATCCATCTCGAGCCCGAACACCGGCAGGGTAGTCAGCAGCAGGGCGAGCGCGGACCCAGAGCGGAACCGCCGTCGCAGGCGATTACGGGCGCTCGATCTCATGCCGCCTGGAGGGCACTGTCCTCGATGATCTCTCCGTCGCGCAGCCGCACCTGGCGCTTCGCATAGCTCATCACCAGAGGATCGTGGGTAGCGGTGACGATGGTAACGCCATGATCTTCATTGAGCCGCTGCAGCAGTTTCAGCAGTTCTTCAGTGGTTTTGGAATCCAGATTCGCGCTCGGCTCATCGGCCAGCAGCAGCACGGGATGGGTGACGACCGCACGGGCGACAGCGACCCGCTGCTGCTGCCCACCGGACATCTCCCCCGGTCGCCGGTCGGCCATGCCGGTGAGGCCCAGCTCTTCGAGCATGGCGGCGGATCGACTGTGCCGTTCGGCAGAGCTGACACCCTGAAGCTGCATGGTGAACTCCACATTCTCCAAGGCCGAGAGCACGGGAATCAGGTTGTAGGCCTGGAAAACGAATCCCATCTTCTCGAGGCGCAGATCCGAAAGCTCACTTTCGGAAAGATCGTTCAGCAGAACGCCATCCACTTCCACAGAGCCTTCATCCGGACGGTCCAGACCGCCGATCACGTTCAGCAGCGTGGATTTGCCGGAACCGGATGGCCCGGCCAGGCTGACGAATTCGCCTCGGGCAACTTCGAAATCCACGTCGACAAGCGCCCGGACGGGCACGGTATCGTCCTGGTAGGTTCTCGAGATCGACTGACAGCGTACGACCAGATCACTCATCTGCGTAAAGCCTCCAGAGGTTTGATTTTGATTGCCCGCCAGGCGGGATAGAGCGCGGCCAGGACGCCGAAGAAGAGGCTCAGCCCGGTCACCAGAACGATGTCCTCGAGCAGGATGAGTGGCGTCAGCACGCTGCGCATGCCGGCCATCTCCACGCCCTGGGCCCACTGGCTGAGGTCGATGCCGTCACCCAGCCACTGGGTTGCCAGCAACCAGCCAACGGCGACACCGAGCGCGACCCCGACCAGCATGATGACGGTGGACTCGAGCACCACCTGCACGATCACCGAGCTGGACTTCATGCCCACCGCACGCAGCATGCCGAACTCCTTGATCCGCTCCATGACGGCGGTGATCAACGTATTGACCAGACCGAAGATCAGCGCCCCCATGATCACCAGAAACCAGATGAGAATGGCGCTGTCCACATAGATGAACATGGCCGCCGCCTGCGGCTCCAGCTCCTGCCAGTTTTTAACGTCCAGGGTTGAGAAGAAGCCGGACAGGCTGTTCTTCACCTGCCCTTCCTTCAGCTCATCCGTCAGCTTGATGGAAACCTCAGTGACCACCGGCGCCTCCACCATGTTCTGCAGCGCGGTGACGCCGGTGAAGACGAATTGTTTCTCCAGCGCTGTGCCTTCCGCATCGTAGAGACCGGCGATGCGAAAGCCCGCCTCCCGGTTCCGACCATCCAGACCCTGGGTGATCAGCACCAGGCGTCGGCCCACATCGGTCTCGAGCTGCCGGGCAAGCTCCACCCCGATCAGCACCCGGCCATCTTCCGCATCCGAGATGCCTTCCCCAACGATATCCACGTCGCCGAGGAAGGAAATGTTCTCCTGGGTAGGATCGACACCGACGAACTGAACGCCTCTGGTCTCGCGCTCGCTCATGATCACCGCAGGTATGCGGATGCGCGCAGCCCAGCCTTCCAGCTCCGCGTCCGGCACATCAGGCTGCCAGCCCGGAGCGAGCTCAAAGCTCTTCTCGATGTTCGGGTCGTCCAGATAGCCCGGCGCCAGGACCTTGATATGTCCGGTCAGGTTGGCGACGGCCGCCTCCCGCATATCGAACTGCATGCCGCGAATGAGCCCGTTGGTCACCACCACACCCGCCACGGCCACGACGATCGCGATCAGCAACATGAGGTTGCGCCGTTTGTGTCGGAACAGGTTGCGCACGCTGAGCGCTGCCAGCAGTTTCAGTGGCACTTGGACTCCTCGAGCAGTTCGCTATCAAGCGGATTCATGATTCGTTCTTCGCGGCAGCTCACTCGGCCCCCCGTAAGGCTTCGACCGGACGCAGGCGGCGGATTCGCAGAGCCGGGATGAACGCCGCAATCTGGGTCCCGATCACCATGATCGCGCCGGAGATGACTGCCGCCGTCACGGAAAAGCTCGGATACATACGATCCGGCATGTTGTACTGAGCCAGCACCTCGGTCGCCGCCGCCGGCAGGGGCATGCCCACCTGAGCGAGCGGAATCAGGAAGAGCAGGGCCAGGAACACGCCGGCTGCCACACCCAGCAGGGCCAGGAACAGAGCCTCCATGGAAAGCTGCAGCATGATGCTGCCCGGTTTCATGCCGATGGCCATCAGCATGCCGAACTCCGGCGTCCGCTCGAAAACCGTCATCATGAACGTGTTGACGATGCTGAACGTGACGATGATGGCGATCAGCCCGAAAAAGAGTGCGGTGCTCACCTGCTTGATGTCGATCGTCTGGACCAGCTCGGGCATCAGTTCCCGCCAACCCAGGGCCCGCCAGCCGTCTTCATCGTTTGCCGCCAGCTCGGCGACCACCTCGCTGCTGCCCATGACGCTATCGGTCAGGACCACGATAAGATGCGCTTCGTCTGACCCCATATTCCAGGCCGCTCGGAAATCGTCGATCGGAATCATCAGGACGGCTCGATCCAGGGCCGTCTGGCCGCTTTCGATGAGGCCGACCACATCTGCGACGATGGCGGCCACCCCGCCTTCTTTAGCCGTGCCGAGCAGGACGACTTCGTCGCCGACGCTGGCTCCCAGATTGCGCGCCAGCACGGAACCGAGCACTGCCTCTCCGGATCCCTCGAGGTAGCGGCCAGCACCAATCATCGTCGGCAGTGACGACCAGCGCGCCTCTTCATAGGCATCCACACCCATGATCTGGGCCCCGAAGCTGCGCTCTCCTCGGGATACCAGCGCGAAGCTCTGAGCGCGGGGGCTGGCCGCGAGCACGTCCGGATGGCTGGTGATCATCGTCAGCAGCTTCGCGACCTCGTCGATCGTATATTCCATGCGCGGGTCGTCCTGATATGCAGGGTGCTGTATCTGCGCGTGGCCGAGCATCAGCCGGGCGCCGTTGTCCACCATCACTTCAAAGCTGCCGTCCTGCATGGAGATGGAAAAGATCAGCAGCCAGACCGCAAAAGCAATTCCGCCGGAGGTCAGCCAGGTGCGCCGGCGGTTCCGCCACAGGTTGCGCCAGGCAATCAGGGTCAGGCTGCCGCTGCTGCGATCCGGTTGGCTGGCGGCCGTCTCGACCGCAATCGCATCCACTGCCATCATTCGCTCCTGAGCGCTTCCACGGGTTTGAGCGAACGGATCCTGAGCGCGGGCAGCAGCGCCGCCAGCTGCGTGCCGATCAGCATGATGATGGGAGAGATCAGCAGCGCTTCGAGGGACAGGGCGGGATACATGCGGTCGGGCATGTAGAACTGCCGGGCATAGTCCTGCATGGCCTCGCCCAGATAGATCCCCACGTCCATCAGCCAGGCCGTCAGGCCAACAGCAAGCAGCAGGCCGATGCCGACGCCTAACAGGCAGACGAACAGGGCCTCCCATTGCAGCATGAGGATGATGCGCAACGGGCGCATGCCTATGGCGAGCAGCATGCCGAACTCCTTGGTACGTTCGAACACGGTCATGATGAAGCTGTTCACCACGCTGAAGACGACCAGGGCCATGATGATGCCGTACATGATCCGACCGCCGATCTTGTCTACCTCGATACCCTGCTTCAGCTCCGGCAGCACCTGGTCCCAGTTGCGCACTTCCAGCGCTGCAGGCAGGGTACCCTGCAGTTGCTTGACCAGCGTCGGCCCGATCGCCACATCATCCGCGCGAATGATCAGGGAGTGCACCTCGTCCTCGAGGCCGAAACCCGCCTGAACCTGATCGATGGGCGCCAGCATCAGCACCCGATCGAGGTCCGACATGCCGGTTTCCAGCAGCCCGACGACCGTGAGCACCATGGCAGCCACACCGCCTTCCTTGCCGGTACCGAGCACCACCACCTCATCACCAAGCCCGGCGCCGAGATTTCGGGCCAGCACCGTGCCGAGCACCGCATCTTCCGGACCTTCCAGGGTTCGGCCTTCCTTCAGCATCTTCACGAAGCGCACGGTCTCGAGTTCCGCCGCGATGTCGATGCCCAGCACCTGAGCGCCGAAGCTACGCTCGTCAACCGAGGTAAGCGCAAAGGTCTCGACTCTGGGCGCTACCGACACCACCCCATCCGTGGCGCGCACGGCGGCCAGGACCTGACTGGCGTTTTCGATAGTGTCCTCGAACCGGTTGTCTTCCAGATATTCCCGGTTCTGCACCTGCACGTGGCCGGCCATGAGCGCCGTGGCGTTTTCCGTCATCACGTCATACTGACCCAGCTGCAGCGCCATGAAGGAAACCACCAGAAACACGGAGAAAGCGATGCCGCCCGCGGTCAACCAGGTACGACGTCGGTTTCGCCAGAGATTGCGCCAGCCGATCCGGATGCTGAGCGCAGCGTGCCCGGTACCCGCCGGCGCAGGGCTCTGATCGAGGACGGCCTCACTCATCAGCGTCCGCCTGACTGCAACGAGAACACGGTGAAGGTGCGATCTTCGATTTCGATGTCGAACTCGGCCTGCTCATAGATCACTTCCGTGTAGTTTTCCGGCTCATCGAGCTTGCTCATCCGCATCCTGAGCGGCATAACCCGCCCGCCGAGCTCACCAATTGTGAGCGTTTCCAGCTTCTTCAATACCTCCATGGATTGATCGTAGAAAGTCTGGGACATCAGCACGTAGTCATCCCGGAGCACCCACTCTTCCTTGCCCCAGACTACGGGCGCGTCGTCGTGGGGAATGGCTTCCACGGTGTAGATGTTGTGGCCGTCCTCTTCCCGGGACTCGATGATCGTCAACTGATAGTGGCGCAGCAGATCGTCCGTCCGGGAAAGGTCGTTGTACGAGAAATCCGATCCCGCCCAGCTCTGTGACATCAGGCTGTACGGCAGGCGAATGGTCCGGTTCAGCTTGGGCGTGTAGGTCCACATATTGTCGCCCTGCTTCAGCGTAGCGTTACCCGCATCTCTGGCAGGTGCGGTGAACCGGATCAGCGCGTCTTCCCGTCCGCGGGTCCAGGAAACCAGGGAACTGGTTCGCTCCCAGTCGGGCCTGTGGATCACCATGGAGAGCTCAGTGTAGGAAGTCCGGCCGCGGACGAGATCGAGCGCACCCGCCACCAGATCTTCGGCGCTGATTTCTGCCTGGGCAGCGTCGGACGTCGCAACGGGTTCAGACACTTCCACGGCCTCGGCCACAGGATCCGGCCCGACACACTGAGCGGCAGCGGATTGAGCGAACAGGACAAGCCAACCGGTCAGGGCCCACAGAGCAGGTGTCTTCATAATGCGGCTTCCTTGGTGATGGGTGCATCAGCGGTGGGATCAACAGCGGCGTCGATCCGCGGCAGCCACGACGCAGGGATGCGCAGCGGTGTCGATGTCGTGGCTATGCCGCCAACCAGAATACCTGCCAACGTCCAGGCGTACTGCTCGAGCCCGGCGCCCTTCTGAGACAGGGCCCCGGACAGGACCACGCCGCTGATCACATCGATGAGCACCTGGGCCCGCTCCAGCAGAGCCTCCCGGGTCAGCGCCCGGGTCGTAGCCTCATCGATCAGGCCCATCATGAATTCGACTCGCCAGCCGTCGATCCGGGCCAGCACTGAGGCATCCACCTCGCTGAGCGCCAACCCCAGCTCGTGATCTCCCCCGGACAGGCTGGAAAGCAGCGGCATTTCCTGCATCGCCAGCAATCCCACCGCGATCAGTGCCCGCAGGCGTTCGGCCGGATCAACTTCCGCCGCGAGCAGGGGCTGCAGCCGATCCAGATAGCCGGACTTCTCCAGCGCTATGGCATGGAGCACCAGTTCCGCCTTGTTGCGGTAGTAGAGATAAACAGTGCCTTTGGCCACCCCGGCTGCTCTGGCGACCTCGTCGATGCTGGTCTTCCGATATCCGAAGCGCACGAACAGACCCGTGGCCGACGCCAGAATGCGCGCCCGCTTGGCGCGTTGCTTGCCATCCGGTTCCGGCCAGAGGAATTCATCCAGCCAGCCACGGATCTCTATGACGGTTTCAATATCCATAACTGACCAATTTAACCAGTCTGGTCATTTTGTCAATCCGTGCGCCGATTGACAGCCGCCACATCCACCCATAAAAATATATTTACTACATTTTTAGACTGAATCCAATTTTGTTCGATGCAGACGCTGGCGCCGAGCCCCTCAGAGCGGAGGAGTCGCTCCGGGAAAAGAAGAAACGCGCTGCGCGAGCACGGATTCTCGCGGCGGCCGATGAGCTGATCCAGGGGCAAGGCTACGAGCAGACCACCATGCGCGACATCGCCAACCGCGCCGAGATCAGTTATCAGACCCTCTACAACTATTTCCCCGCCAAAGGCGACATCCTCTTTCAGCTGCTGGTCGACCGCATCGAAGATGTCTCCGAGCACTACGCCGAAGTGCTGAGGAGCTTTGACGGCGACCTGCTCGAAGCGCTCGATGAGCTGGCCCGTCTCGCCTGCACCGCCCTGACCAGCAACGACAGATTGCTCTGGCAGACCGCTCTGATTGCTCTGTTGAATCAGGAATCCGGGGCGAGCAAGCTCCTCGACCTCATCGACGCGGTGGCCCATCAATCACTAGAAGCGCTGCTCAGCGCGGCAAGAGCCTCGGGCGAGCTGACACCCAGCGTGCCGGTCGCCGAGCTCGCCAACACCCTCTATGACCTGATGGACTATGCCGTCGTCAGGCTGCTGCTCGATCCGAACGCAGACGTGCTGCTCACACTGCAAAATCTCAGCGCACGCTTCGCAGTTGTGCTATCACCGCAGCTGACACGACACCGCCAGTAACGACGCTCGAAGGGATCAACATGACGCTACGCTGGGGACTCGCCGGTACCGGCAACATTGCCCGGACCTTCGCCAACGCCCTGGGCAGTTCGGCAACCAGCACGCTCGCTGCTGTGGCAAGCCGCACGGCGGACCGGGCTGAGGGATTCGCCGCCGAGTATGCGGATCCGGGGCCCGTTCTGGCGCTCGACTACGACACCCTCGTCGATCATAAGGACATCCAGGCGATCTACGTCGCCACGCCCCATCCACAACATGCGGACTGGGTTCTGCGTGCGCTCAGAGCCGGCAAGCACGTCCTCTGCGAGAAGCCCATGGGGCTCAATTATCCGGAAGTGATGGCGATGGTGGATGCGGCTGCCGATGCCGACCGCTTTCTGATGGAAGCCTTCATGTACCGCTGTCATCCCCAGACACGCGAACTCCAATCCCTGCTCGAAGGCGGCGCCATCGGCACGGTGCGCCAGATCAGAGCGAGCTTCGGATTCAGCACCAGCCCCCGGCCAGAGTCCAGACTGTTCGCACCGGAACTCGGCGGCGGCGGCATCATGGACGTGGGCTGCTACCCGGTCTCGGCTGCCTGCCTGATCGCCGGCGGCGACCCGCTGAGCATCACTGCTGAAGGCCACCTTGGCGACACCGGAGTGGACTACTGGGCCAGCGCCACGCTCACCTTTGCCGGCGGGCTCAGCGCCCAGCTCGCCACCGGCATCACCCTCGAACTCGATAACACCCTGCAGATATTCGGCGACGATGGCCGGATCCAACTGGCCAACCCCTGGATGGGTTCGGATCCGGAGGGCCGCTGGTCCTTCGAGCTCATCCGAACCGGCCAGGCCGCGGAGATCATCGAGGGCGATGCGCCGCCGCTCTACCAGATCGAGATCGACCACGTGGCAGAGTGCATCGCCAGTGGCGCCCGTCAGTCACCGCTGATGAGCCACGCCGAGAGTCTCAGAAACGCCCGCATCCTGGATGACTGGCGCCGGGCCATCGGCCTCCAGTACCCGATGGAGCGCGCAGGTCAGCACCGGCCGCCGCTCGCCACCACCTTCTCCCGGCCGGGTAACCTGGCGAAACCCGGCACCATCCCGCACCTGGACAAACCCCTGTCCCGCCTGGTGATGGGTTGCGACAATCAGCCGGGGATGAGCCACGCGGCGGTAATGTGGGACAACTTCATCGCCCTGGGCGGCAACTGCTTCGACACCGCCCACGTCTATGGCGACGGCCGCATGGAAACCCTGCTTGGCCATTGGCACAGCGCCCGGAACCTGCGTGACGACATCGTTATCATCGGCAAGGGCGCGCACACACCCGACGACCACCCGAGCGCCGTAGCACCACAGCTAGACGAGAGTCTGACAAGACTGCAGACGGATTACGTGGACGTCTACTTCCTGCACAGGGACAACCGGGAGGTACCGGTGGGTGAGTTCGTGGACGCAGTGAACGCTGAGATCGACTCGGGGCGCATCAAGGCCTGGGGTGGCTCCAACTGGACCCTGGCCCGGGTCCAGGCCGCGAACGAGTACGCCGAGAAGCACGGGCGACAGGGCATGAGCGCCGTCTCCAACAACTTCTCCCTGGCACACATGATCAAACCGCTCTGGCCCGGCGTGCAGACCGCCACCGAGCCGGACTTCCGCAGCTACCTCAGTGAGACCGGCATGGCCCTCATGCCCTGGTCTTCTCAGGCGCGGGGCTTCTTCACGCCCTGGGCAGAAGAAGTCATGCAGCAAACCGGTCGGGAGAACCCGGTGATCACCGGGGTGCAGCCCACTATGGCGGAGCTGGCCGAAACCTGGTTCTCGGAGGAGAACTTCGAGCGGCGGAGCCGGGCGGTCAGCCTGGCTGAAGAACGCGGCGTTGCCGTCATCCAGGTCGCCCTCGCCTACGTGATCAACCAGCCCTTCCCCTGCTTCCCGCTGATCGGACCACGCCAGATCAGCGAAACGCGCAGCTCGCTCGCCGCGCTCGACATCGAGCTCAGCCCCGCGGAATGCCGCTGGCTGAACCTGGAGGACTGAAGCAGCGCCCGGCGACAGAGGAGACCGACGATGGCAGACGATCTGGGGATGAACCGGAAGATCAGCCGCCGAGATTTTCTTCAGGCAAGTGCACTGACCACCGCACTGCCTGCCTTCGCGAATGCCGCCCCGGACCCAGCGATATACCCGCCACTGAAGACAGGCTTGAGGGGCTCCCACGAGGGCTCCTTCGAGGCTGCCCATCAGCTGGGTCGCGAGGGCAGAGAAGACTGGCCGGCGCCGGAGCCCGCTGAAGACTATGACCTGGTCGTGGTTGGCGGTGGCGTCAGCGGACTGGCGGCCGCCTACTACTATCGTGCCAGCAAGCCGGATGCCCGGATTCTGATTCTCGACAACCATGACGATTTTGGAGGTCATGCGAAACGGAACGAGTTCCTGGTGAGAGGACGGCATCTCATTGGCTACGGTGGCAGCCAGACGCTCGAAGCCCCCTCAGCCTACTCCGAGACAGCAAAGGAACTGCTGAGCGCGCTGACGGTGGACCTGGAGAGTTTCGAGCAGGCATTCGATCGAGGTTTTTACGATCGACACGACCTCGGCACTCGCCTCTACTTCGACGCCGCCACCTGGGGCAGGGACGCGCTGGTGCCGGCAGGGCCAATGATGCAGGCCAGCATGCTGGAAACAGCGGAAGATCCGATCACGATCGAGGAAACCATCCGTCGAATGCCCCTCTCCGACGAAGAGCGGGCACAGCTCGAGGATCTGGCCACGGTCAGGGAGGACCGGATACCCGAGGTGCCTCTGACCGAGGTGGTCAGCTACCTTTCCAGCCTGAGCTACGAGCAATATCTCAAGGAACATATCGGGGTTCGCTCCCAGCGCTTGCTCGACTACCTTCGCCCCATACCGGCCGGTTACTGGGGCGTCGGTGCCGACGCGGTATCGGCGCTCGAGTGTATGCTGTTCGGGCTGCCTGGTTTGAACAAAACCGGCATCCCGGGTGCAAACTGGCTCGCGCGCCAGGCCGTCGGCCTCTTCTCCGAGCCTTATATCCACCACTTTCCGGATGGCAACTCGAGCATCGCCCGCGGATTGGTGCGGTCACTCATTCCGGAGGGGGCACCGGCAGGCAACGCGGCCGACCTGGTTCTGAGCAGGTTCGACTACGGACAACTCGACCGGCCGTCGCACAACGTGCGCATCCGGCTGTCGAGCACGGCACTCAACGTCCAGAACACGGCCAGTGGCGTGCGGGTTTTCTATACAAGGGGAGGCCGGACCTTTGCGGCCAGCGGCAGGCAGGCAGTGCTAGCCTGCTACAACATTATGATCCCGTACCTGTGCCCCGAGCTGCCCGAACCACAGAAAACCGCGCTGAAAAGCCTCGTGAAAGTACCCCTGGTCTATTCGAACGTGGCGCTGACGAACTGGCGGGCGCTGAAGCGCGCCGGAGCCGGGATGGTGTTCACGCCGAACGCGTTCCACCAGTATTTCATGATCGACTTTCCAGTCAGCATGGGCGGCTATCGCTTCGCAGAGAGCGAAGACGACCCGATCGTGCTGCATTTCGCCACGGCGCTAACGGCGCCCGGCCTGCCGCCAAGGGACCAGCACCGGTTGGGCAGAGCGCGCCTCCTGGCCACCTCATTCCCGGACATCGAGCGTAACCTCCGCGAGACGCTGGCCGGCGCGCTCGGGCCGAGCGGGTTCGATCCCGTCGAGGATATCGCCGCGATAACCGTGAACCGCTGGCCGCATGGCTATGCCTATGGATACAACCGGCTCTTCGATCCGGACTATCCGCCCGGCGAAGCACCCCACGAGGTTGGCAGGGCCCGGTTCGGCAACATTGCCATCGCCAACTCGGACGCCGGTGCTCGAGCCTATCTGGATGAAGCCATCGACCAGGCTCACAGAGCCGTTGGCGAACTTGTCGGCTAGCGCCGGCGCCTGGCCAGGGAAATCACATTGTCACCCTTCACTACTTCCTGCTTGAGAGAAAATGCCACCTCCCAGGTGTAGGTCGTTTCACCGTCGCGGAGAAATCCCCGGCAACCGTAGCCCTCAGAAACGGCAAAGAGCGCGAAGGTGAGGTGCACGGTCTCGGAATCGTTCCACAGCAGGCCGAGATTCGGTGGGCTGTCGAGCTTGGCCGTGCCATGAAAAACCTCCCCTGAGGAGGCCAGCCTCAACGTGTAGGTGCCGACATCGTTGGCGGCGACACGAACGTTCATCGTGCGCCGCTCGTCGTCCTGAAAGGCAAGATCCGCATTCACCACCAGGCCGGTGTCATCCGCCTCTACCCGGGCATCACACTCCACCGTTTTACCGAGGCTCATGCCATCGATTAGGACGCTGCCGCGACCCAGCCAATGTCCGGGTTTCAGAATCACAACAATGCTCCGCCGTCATCCAGCACGATGGGTTTGCCGATCGGATCCATACAGCGGTCATCCTTGTTGCGAGCGTTGTTGACGTAGGTGGACACGGGCACCGCATCCATCTCCACGGGCAGTTTTGAGCTGATCAGGCCCTGGAAGTCCGCGTTCTCAGGATCCATCCAGCTGCGGGCGTCCTCCACTGACAGCATCAGCGGCTGTCGCTTGTGGATCTGCTCCATGGCCGGAGAGGCCGCCACAGTGAGCACCGTGAAGCTCTCGAGCAGCTCGTCCGTCTCCGGGTTGCGCCAGCGATCCCAGAGCCCGGCCAGCAGCAGGCCCGGATCATCGTGGGGCTGCAGAAGGTAGGGGACCTTCTGGTTATTGAGCCGAGTCCACTCGTAGAAGCCGCTGACCGGCACCACGCAGCGGCGTTTCTTGAAGGGATCCCGGAATGCCGGTGATTTTCCCGCCGTTTCCGACTTCGCATTGAACATGGCGTACTTCGTGGTCGGCCCTTTGGACCAGTGCGGGGTCAGCCACCAGCGCATGGGCACGAGCTCAGGCTCACCGGTCTCGTCCAGGCGCAGCACGACGATGGTCTCCGTCGGGGCCGCATTGAAATTGTCCGGCCCTGGATGCGGCAGGCCGACCAGCTCCATGAGCAGCACGGTAAGCGGATCGGACGTGACGTTGAAGCGGCCGCACATGATCGTCAGCCGTGCTTACCGGTCGCCCAGTTGATCATGGCCAGCGCTTTCTCGGCGAAGGCGACCGGCGAGTCCTCCAGCTCCGTGGCCATGGTGTCGTTCCAGCGATTGAGGAAGCCGAACATGGCGATCACGCCAACGATCTGCACGATCTGACGATCGCTGAAGTGAATTTTAAGCGCCTCGAAGTGGGCGGGTGCCGCCTCGTTGGGCACTCGACCCGCTGCCATGGCGAGACCGACCACCGCGCGCTCGGCATCGCTGTAGTCCGGGTGGGTCTCATACTCGAGGATGTGGGCCAGCTTGTCTTCCGTCTCACCCTGCCGGTGGGCATTGTGCGAAGTGTGGGCCTGGCAATACAGGCAGCCGGAAGCGACGCTGGAGGAGAAGGCGATCAGCTGCACCATCGCTGGCGGCAGGTTTTCCTCGACTTTGCCCTGATCCGGCACCGAATCGGCGAAGGCGGCCATCAACCCTTTGAGATCGGCGCCGAACACGACGCTTGTCAGCATCATGAAGGCCATCGGCAACTGCGGCATGTGTGCCATGGTCAGCATGCTGTTCGGCAGGAAGCCCATGTTGGCCTCCACTGCGGCGAACACGCCCTCGAGGCTACCTGCGTCAGCTCGGTCAATCGGTGCCAGATGCGCCATGCGCTCGCTCCAGGTGTGATGAGTTGAGTGGGCCGATGGTAATGGTTTGCCTTTTCCGGGTCATTCACCGAGCATCGCCCGTTTACCCGCTCAGGCTATACCCCCAATGGCAGCGTCCCGTCCCCCTGTCGCCAAGCGCATCGAGCACAGCCGCGTGATCCACGGCGTCAGCCTGGAAGATCCTTACCACTGGCTGAAGGACCCCCGCTATCCCGAGGTGACCGAGCAAGCAGTGCTCGAGTATCTGGACGCCGAGAATGCCTACTTCGAGCAGACCATGGCACCCTACCAGAATCTGATCGGCTCCCTGTTCGAAGAGATCAAAGGTCGTCAGCCGGAGGCGGATGAATCCGTACCTTATCGGGAAGGCGCCTACCTCTATCGCTGGCGGTTCGAGCCGGGCGCTCAGTATCGGCTCTGGGAACGCGCGCCCGTCGACAGGCCGGACGATTGGCAACTGCTGCTCGATGAGCCGGCCCTGGCGGAAGAGCGCGATTACTTCAGCCTGGGCGGCCTCTCGGTGAGTCGGGATGGCCGCTACCTTGCCTGGAGCGCCGATACGGACGGCAGCGAACGGTTCACCCTGTCCATCACCGATCTGAAAACAGGCACCGCACTGGACGAGCCCATCACCAACACCCTGGACGCTCCGGTCTGGACCGCCGACTCCCGCCATTTCTTTTACCTTGAGCTGTCAGGCAACTGGCGCCCCTACCGCGTCCGGCTGCACCGGCTCGGCACTCCGCGGGCTGACGATCCGATCATCTATGAAGAGTCGGACGAGTCGTTCTTCGTGCATCTGGAGGAGACCCAGTCGGAGAAGTACATCCAGATCACCACTGGTGATCACGTCACCTCGGAAGTTCGACTGCTCCCTGCCGATGCGCCCACCGAAGCGCCATTGCTGGTGGCCGAACGCCGCGCCGGCCATGAGTATCACCTGGATCACCGGGAAGGCCGCTTCTACATCCGGACCAACGACCAGCATAAAAACTTCCGCCTGGCAGTAACCGACGAATCCACACCCGGGTCGGCAGGCTGGCAGACGCTGATCGAAGGCTCGGATGAGCGCTACCTGACCGGTCATCTCTGCTTCAGGCGGCAACTGATTCTGGCGGAGCGGATCGACGGTCTCGATCAGGTGCGGATCATTTCCGATCCGGATGGGGCTGAGCCTGATGAGCACTACGTGGCGTTCCCGGAAGCAAGCTACGCGGTGGAGTTTGGCAGCAATGCCGAATACGACCCTGCCTGCCTGAGGCTGGGCTACGAATCCATGGTCACGCCCTACACCGTCTACGATTACGACCTGGGCACCCGGAAGCTGACCACAAGGAAGATCCAGCAGATCCCGAGTGGCTACGACTCGAGCCAGTACGTGACCGAGCGACTCACGATCACCGCCCGGGACGGCGTCGAGGTGCCGGTCAGCCTGGTCAGGCGGGCCGACACTGAGCCCGGGCCGACAACACCCCTGCACCTCTATGGCTATGGCGCTTACGGCATGATCATCGAGCCCGGCTTTTCCGCCAGCCGTCTGTCGCTGCTGGATCGAGGTTTCATCTACGCCATCGCTCACGTTCGCGGCGGCGATGATCTGGGCTACCACTGGTACGAAGACGGCAAGCTCGACAAGCGCACCAACACCTTCAATGACTTCGTGGACGTGGCCCGGGATTTGATCGAGCGCGGCTATACCAGCGCCGGCCGTATCAGCATTTCGGGCGGTAGTGCGGGTGGTGAGCTCATGGGCGCGGTGGTCAATCAGGCGCCGGAGCTTTTCGGGGCCGTTGCCGCGCATGTGCCCTTCGTCGACGTGCTGAACACCATGCTCGACGATGAGCTGCCACTGACGCCCATCGAGTGGCCGGAGTGGGGCAACCCGATCGAGGATCCGGTGGCGTTCGAGCACATCCGCTCCTACTCGCCCTACGATCAGCTCGAGGCGAAGGATTACCCACCCATGCTGGTCACCGCGGGGCTGAACGATCCACGCGTCACCTACTGGGAACCCGCCAAGTACGTGGCCAAACTGCGCCACCTGAAGACGGACGATAATCTGCTGCTGTTGAAAACCAACATGGGTGCTGGCCACCGCGGCCAGTCAGGCCGCTACGACAGCCTCAAGGAAGTAGCGGAAGAGTACGCGTTCCTGCTGTTAGCGCTGGATCGGATCGGGGATGACTGAAGCCTGAGGGGCGGTCGCCGGCCCGTTGGACACAGCCGGCAACCTGGCTCGATGCAATTGAAAGTGGCTCAGCCCGCGTGCTGCGCCTTCACCAGAGGTGCATCGATCTCGGCGACAGCACGGCTCAGCGCCTCTTCATAACAGGCCTTCTTATCGGCTGTGCTGGCAGCGCAGAACACGCTGTAAGATCGCTCGTTGATACCGCAGACCTGCTCCGCCACTTTTTGCAGAAGATCGTAGAGCACCTCGGCGCCCGCGAGACTAGGGTTGTGGAACTAGCATCAGGCCACGCGCCGCTTCCAGGAGGCGGGCGTGCAGCGCGGCCTTTGCATCGGCTTCATCACGCCGAGCCAGCAGCGGCGCCAGCGCCAGGAAGTGTGCGTGCAGCTGAACGGCGAGCAGCGCCAGCTGGGTAGCCGTGCGAGGGAGTTCAGACGCCCCATCGCTCTGCTGAAGATCCACCAGCACGCGGGTACCGGTCTTCAGCAGCTGGTGCAGCGCCCGGCTTTCGTCATCCCGATAGCTGAATCGCCAGCGGCCGGCCCTGGCAGACACATCTGCTTTTTCCGCCGCAGACTCGGCGATACCGGTGGCGGCGAAGATCCGGCAGTCATAGGTACGGCAGGTGTGCGGCCGATCAGCGTAGATCTTGCAGCCAGCCGAATCCAGCATAGGGCAGCGACCCGCTTCGTCATGACCGAGTACCTGATGGCCGGGTGGCATGCCGGGTGCATCAAACAGGAGCGCGGCGGGAATATAACGTCTGGCATCGGTGTCCGATGGCTTCAGATTGATGAAGTAACCGCTGCGACAGCAGGCATCGCAGTCGCCACAGGGCACATCGCTACCACCCTCGCCTTCTCGATCGCCTTCTCGATCGCCTTGAATGGCGCGAATCATGCCGGACAGCCAGTCGGAAAATTCTCCGGCCGGCAGATCGGCATCGTCTGCCGGTTCAAGCAGGATCAGCTCGGGCGTCATGGATGGTCGCCGCTCGGATGATTGAGCGGCGAAGCGTAACAGACCGAATCAGATCGGAATCAGCGAACGCTGGTGAGTTGGCTCGCCTTGCGGGACTTCAGCTCGTTGGCCTGTTCCATCCGCTTCTTGATGATGTTCTGCACCACGGAAACGGTGGTCCAGTCATGGAGCATCAGCCGCTCGCAGGACAGACACTGGGCCTGATCTTCTGCCACCACAAGCGACAACAGCTCGCTGTAAGGCATGCGGGAGATGTGATTGCAGTGGGAGCATTCCAGCCCTACTGCGGGGTCGAGGCCGACGTATTCCATGACGTTCGAGACTCCAATCGATGAGTGAAAATCCTTTTCACCACCATTTAAATGCATGGGCTCGTGAGCGCGAAGAGGCAGGGTCTCAAACTGTGACCGGCCGCACGACCTAAACGGGTGCAAGGTCAAGAAGTTCCTCCCGGAACTCGGGTGCGGCGATCTGGATCAGCCTTCGGGCCCGTTCCGGCACCGGAATACCGTCGAGTTTGGCAACGCCGAATTCGGTGACGACCAGATCCACGTCCGTTCTGAGTGCCGTCACCATCTCCACTTTCGGCACGATCCGGGAGACCGTGCCACCCCGTGCCGTGGCGTTCATGGCAACGATGGAACGGCCGCCCCTGGACGCTCTGGCCGAACGCATGAAGTCAACGGAACCACCCGTCCCGGAAAGCTGCCGACCACCAGCAAACTCAGCATTCACCTGGCCGTAGAGGTCGACCTCTACGGCAGAGTTGATGGAGACGAAGTTCTCCAGCTGTCGGATCACGCCGATCTCGTGGGTGTGATCCGCGCCGCGGAACTGAACGGTCGGCATGTCTGCCAACCAGTCGTAAAGCGAGGTGGATCCAAGCGCCATCCCGGTGATGTGCAGACCCGTATCGATCGCCTTTCGACTGCCGTTCAGATTGCCCGCCTGAATCAGCGCCATACCACCATCGTCGATCAGCCCGCCATGCATGCCCAGATCGTTCAGTCCCCCGAGCTCCTTGAGGATGGCGGCCGGGATGGAACCGATACCCGTCTGGATGCAGTCTCCATCCCGGATCAGGGCGCCCACATTGGCGCCAATGGCCGCGGCCGCCTCGTCGATGACCGGCGGCGCCATCTCGGCAATGGGCCGGTTGCTGGTGATGCTTGCATCAATCTTCGCCTCATCCAGCACCAGGCTGCTGGCAGGGGCGGTGATGCCTTCGTTGATTTCCACCAGGACGGTTCCCGCAGCAGCCAGTGCCGCGGCGGCAAAGTCCACGTTCGGCCCGAGTCGCAGCACACCCTCCGCATCCCTTGCGGCCTGAACCATC
>Ga0316191_10000425_pt1 | contig 27402 bp, 24 predicted proteins | sample Eddworburr2cm_MG_FD_204928 | JGI IMG/M metagenome (GOLD analysis project Ga0316191, IMG submission 204928) | Coastal sediment microbial communities from Maine, United States - Eddy worm burrow 2 cm | ecosystem: Environmental > Aquatic > Marine > Coastal > Sediment | place: USA: Maine... | reverse complement strand
GAACCAGCGGTCACGTTGTTCCTGTGTTTCGTCTGCGGCAAAAGCGGCATATTCCGCCTTACTGACATAGCGCATATCGCCGATCATGTTCATCGATTCATGGTTGCCGTACAGAACATGAACATAGCCGCCGGCCGTGACAGCCTCGCCTTCGAGTCGCATCAGCAAATCCATCACGTCCCGCGAACGCGGTCCACGATCAACCATGTCACCCACGATGACCAGGCGAGTACTGCCAGCCGCCCAGCCAAGGCTGTCGTCGAGAATACCGGCGTTCGTCAGTGTCTCGACCATCGCCTCGTAGGCACCATGAACGTCGGAAATCGCGACAACCCGACCAGCGTCGTCGACGCGCCAATCGTTTGCCAGTACGTTCGGTGACAGGACTACAAGGATCAGGAGAAGTTTTTGAAGCACGGAGATCACTATCTTGGTATCCCTTCTAGCGAGACGGCCAGTTTAGAGGCTATGCTAGAGTTTGACCACCTGAGTAGAGGAAAGACCAATAAAAATGACCTCGCCGCGTCCCACGATTCTATTGGCGCTGTTTTTGGTGTCGCTGTCCCACGCCGCCGATGACAAAAAGAAGACCGCAGCAATATTCGAAAGCAATGACTTGCTTGAGGTAACCATCCGCGGGCCATTTTCGACAATCATGCGCGAACGCTCGCGCGAAGAAGACCTGCCGGGAACGCTGATCTACAGCGACCCTGAGGCCGGGGAAGTCACATTGGAACTCGGCATTCGAACGCGCGGCCGATACCGGCACCAGTCGCGAGTGTGCCCATGGGCTCCGCTGCGCCTGGATTTCAAGAAGTCATCCACGAAAGGTACGGTGTTCAAGGGCTCGAACAAAATGAAGCTTGTGACACACTGCCGCAACGGTGCCTCGCGTTATACCCAATCTCTGCTGACTGAACACCTCGCGTATCGAATCCTCAACCAGATGACGGACAACAGTTTCCGTGTCCGTTTATTGCGCGTGACCTACGTGGATACGGACAAGAAAGATCGCGAGCGCACGGAGCTCGCGTTCCTGATCGAACAGCGCAACCAGGTCGCCAAGCGCATCGGTCTCGATGTGAACAGTGTCGAAACCGTCGAGGTCGAGCAGCTCGATGGTGCTCACCTGAATCTCGTATCGATGTTCCAGTACCTGATCGGCAACACCGATTTCTCACCCATTCGTTCGGCCCCCGGTGAAGCTTGTTGTCACAATAATGTCCTGTTCGGTGAACAGCCTGGAGCCATCGAGGCGATTCCGTACGACTTCGACATGTCCGGAATCGTCGATGCGAAGTACGCCACACCCAACCCGAGGTTCGAGCTGCGCAATGTACGAGAGCGCCTGTATCGCGGTCGGTGCGTGAATAACCAGTACCTTGAAACCTCGCGGCAAGCGTATATCGACCAGAAACAGGCAATCTACGATCTCGTTGCGAACGACGAGTTCTTCAGCAACGGTACACGCAAGCAAACCGTTCGTTACGTCGACCTTTTCTATGACGTGATTGAGAACCCGAAGAAGTTCCAGTCGAAGATAGTCGACGACTGTGTCTAGGTCCCGGCGAACCAGTCCCCGATAATCTTCGTAGTGCGCGGGTGAATGTAGTACCCGATCGAGCTGTGCGGATTGGACTTGCCGTAGCGAACAGCGAGATTGAATATCCGATAATCGTGCACGGCACTTACGCGTCGCTGCAACATCATTTTCTTGAAATCATCGGCCAATGTCGTGTCGTGGCAGGTGTAGTCATCTTCCGCTGACAGGTTGTGCCAGGAAATAACGTTGCTCGGGAACCTGCTGTCGTCGGCTTCATTTGCCCCGAGCAGTCTCTTCTGGACAACCCGGTCTCCGAGCGGCGAGCCGAGGGTCAGCCATTGATCGACTTTAAATTGACCGTACTCGGGGTAAGTCGCAGTGTCGTTTGAAAGTTCCCACAGCACGTCATAGGCCACGACGCTACCGGTACCGTGCGTAATCAGCATGATCTTGTCGCCGCGATCCATCATGGCACAGAGCTTCTCGCGGAGGCGCCTCCTGGCCTCCTCGGCGTACTCTTTGTTGTCGAGGTACGCCGCGAAATCCTTCGCGATCTTGCCGAGCACGGGCATCCGGAATCCGATCGCGCCGAGCAATGGGGCGCCAATATCCATGAAGAATTCCGGCAATGCAGACTTTCCCGGAAGCTGGTCGTAGAGCCGAATGCCGAACTTCTTGCGCGGTGTGAGCAAGCTGAGCGCACTCAGCGCATTGCGCCTGTCACCGACATCCAGCTCCTCGTCGTACGTCTTTCCTGCCGCCTGCAATACTTCTGCAGCAAGGTCGCCATACCACGCGAGATCTTTCGACATTTCATCGAAACAAGAGAGACAATCCGGACAGTCGCGTTCGATGCCTGCACGAATCGCAGCAATTGAAAGTTCCATGTAGGCGTCGGCTGCCGGTTTGAAGTCCCTGCCGTGAATTAGCAACAAACTCCGCTTTTGTTCTTTTTCGTCAGTCATAGATAAGACGTACCTTACTGGTATCGTTAGTACTCATCCTCGCCGCCATCACGTCGAGTCAGCATTGTCAGGAACGGGCCGGACAAGGTTTTACCGTATTCGAGCTTCCAGATAATAAGCGTCGCGAGCACGAATGTAAGCGAAATCACCCCTGACACGCCCACCGCACCGATACCGGAACCGAGCCCGATGGCGATCGCGACAAAAATATACATTGCGTCTGACGGCTGGTTGAGGGAAAAGCGAAAACGAACGGCGGCGACCACTCCCGCCAGGCTGAAGGCGAGAGCAATACTGTTCACGACGATCATCGCGATGCCGGTCACGACGATCGGCAAGATCATGATGGTCTGCAGGAACGACTGATCGATGCGGCGCGACCGGCTCGAAATAAAGTACACCCAGGAGATGGGCACAGTCCAGATCGCCGAGCCGAGTGAGGCCAGGAGCAGCCGCAGAGGACTGGTCGGCGCCAACAAGGTGCGTTCAACGCTCGTGTATACGGGTTCGAATGTGTCTGTGTTCGAAGCGGCGAGATCGCTGACGCCACCTATCGGCAAGTAGTAGTCGAGACCAGGAAACCGCTTCAGCAAATACCAAATAGCCACGACCCAGAATGCGTAGTACATCAGGATTATTGTCAGCGGTATCAGAAGGCTTGCCGATCTTCTCATTGCGGTACTCCAGCTCGGCCTTGCCAGTTCGGGTTGAGCGTCATGAGCGCCAGGATCTCAAAGAGGACCTGGGCACCGACATGGGCCGTGTTCGTTGTCGCATCGTATTGTGGAGCTATTTCGACGACATCTCCACCGATAACATCGAGTCCGGCCAGTCCCTGCAACAGGGCCTGTACTTCGCGCGGCGTCAAACCACCGACCTCGGGCGTTCCGGTGCCCGGCGCGAATGACGGGTCGAGGCCGTCCACATCAAATGACACGTACGCCGGACCGTCGCCAATAACTTCTCGCGCTTTCGCGATGACCTCATCAACTCCCATGCGCTGAAAGTCTTCGATGTGTATGACCGTCATTCCGGCATCATAGGAAAATTCCCACAAGAACTCGGAATTGCCGCGAATGCCGATTTGAATCGTCCGTGCCGGGTCAAGTACGCCATCCAGAACGGCCGTTCGAAACGGACCCCCGTGATGAAATTTCGACCCGTCGTACTCACCGCCCGTATCGCAATGAGCATCAATGTGAATACAGCCAACCGGCTTGTCCGCGCCCAGCGCCTTGAGAATTGGGTAAGTGATCGAATGGTCGCCACCAACCGAAAGTGGTCGAACACCCGCTGCGTGCAATTTCCTGTAATGAGACTCGATGTCTTCCACGCTGCTCGCCAGGTCGAAGCGACTCCGAAATGGGACATCCCCGAGGTCGGCGACCCGAAAGTCCGCGGATGGAACGACCTTGTGCACATGGTGATAAGGACCGACGCGTTCCATCGTACGCACCGCACGGGGGCCAAAACGCGCGCCGTTTCTGTTTGTCACGCCAAGGTCCATCGGCACACCGACGAGGCCGATATCGACGCCCTCTGTCGACTCGGAGAACTTCGCATCAAGCAAGGTCGAAATACCGCCGTACGGCAGCGATCGATTGCCCGGTCCAGTGAACAGCAGGTCGGCGACTTTGCGAAACTCGGGGTCGAATACGTCGTCCCCCCTGGCATCGGCGTACTTCGCTCTGAGCCTTTCTAGATTATCCAGGTCCACCACCTGTTCCTTTTGAGTGTCGGCCGCTGCTGTCCAAACCAAGATACCGGCTATGGCCATGAAGTGGTAGGCTATGCGCCGATTTTTGGCCAGCAGACTTAATAATGACTGATTCAATTCAACTCCTCGGCATCAGCAATGCGATCGTCGACGTTCTCGCCCACGTGGACGAGGAATTCCTCGGCAGCATCGGTGCGGAACTTGGCTCGATGACGCTTATCGACCAGAACCGTGCGCACGAAATCTACAACCAGATGGGGCCTGCGACCGAGATGTCGGGCGGGTCCGTGGCAAACACGGTTGCCGGTTTCGCCAACCTTGGAGGCGCCACAGCCTACATTGGCAAGGTGCGCGACGATCAGCTCGGCAGGATTTTTAATCACGATATGAAGTCTCTGGGCGTCGACATCCGGCTGCCGAAGGCGCTGGACGGTGCCCCGACGGCGCGCAGTCACGTGTTAATTACCGACGATGGCCAGCGCACGATGCAGACCTATCTCGGCGCTTGCCTTGAACTCGGGCTGGCCGATATAAGCGATGAGACGGTCGGAGCGCCCAAGGCAATTCTGCTCGAAGGCTATGTCTGGGACATCGCTGAAGGCCCTGCCCTCGCCCGCAAGGCCATCGAAATTGCCCATCGCAACGGTACGACCGTCGCTTTGTCGCTGTCCGATTCGTTCTGCGTCGAACGGCACCGCGATTCGTTCGAAGAATTCGTGCGCGACGGCGTTGACATCGTAATTGCAGATGAAGACGAGGTGAGTGCGCTGGTTGAAACCAGTGACTTCGACGACACACTCGCTGCGCTCGACGATTTCGACAACCTGTTCGCCATCACGCGATCAGCCAAGGGCTCGGTGATAGTCCATGGCGACGAAAAAATCGTACAACCGGCGGCCGGGGTTTCCGGTGATCAGATTGTCGATACAACAGGCGCCGGCGACGCGTACTGCGCTGGCTTCCTGTTCGGTTGGGCGAATGATTTGCCGCTCAGCCACTGCGCCCAGTACGGCACGTACTGCGCGACCAAAGTCATTCAACAACTGGGTGGGCGTATCGAGCCTGGCCTGCTCGACGATTTTGAGGTTCGCTAACCCAGATCGACCTCATCAACGATGCCGACCACGATTGATCGCACCGGCGCGCTGGCGTCGTCGAGAATTTGCCGCGCGCCGCTGCCCTCATCGAGAATCAGAACGGTCTCACCTCTGCCCGCCCCGATACCATCCATGGCAATAAGGTAGGCGCCCGTAGGCTTGCATCGTTCATCGAGACGTTCAGCAAGCAACAGCTTGCGTCCTTCAACGATTGGGTGATGAATAGTCGACACCACGTTGCCGGTGATTCGGCCAAGTATCATTGGTCCAGTTCCTTACTCGAATAGTGATGCACTTCGTCAACAAGCCCGACGATGGCATCATCGACCGGCACAAACCATGGATCGAGTGCAAGCGCGGCTTCGCGGCTGGCAACCCAGTAGATGACCTGACCGGGCCCGGCCATGCGCGTGCCGTCCGCGCAGACCAGTGGCTCACCATCGGGTTTACCTTGTCTGTCCAGCGGCTGGACCCAAAGCAACGGGGTCGCGGACAACTCGTCCACGAGCATTGCGGGAACGACAGTGCCGATTACGCGTCCCAGGAGCATGCAATTTCCTCCGGATATTCAGCGCCTGATGGCTCCATTGCTGCGCAATGTCCGAAACTCGTTCCCTGGTCGAGGACCGAGCGCAAATCGGAATCGAGTCGTGGCAACAAGGAGCGCGCGAGAAGCTGTTCGCCGGCGAGCTCGCTGCAGATATCGAGTGCCACTTCAACATCGAACAAATCGCCGCTCAACAACGCCAGGGCGTGGCCGCCCAGATCATCGCCAAGCCGAACCTCCGAAAGCACCACGGGCGTGCTTTTGACAGCCGCGTCGACGGCGGCGAGCAACGCGGGGGATGAGTGGGTTTCGACAACTGCCAGCGAATCGCCCTCGACGTCGCGTCGGATACCTAACACGGCGTCGTGCAGAGATGGGTGAACATCACCGAGGAAGACCTTGCCATGCATTGCGCCCTGACTCTCTCCCACCTGCAAACCGGCCGCATAGGCCTCTTCGGTACTGGCGACACTGCCGCCGACAAGAATGAGGAAACGGCCCGGATGAATGGTGCCACAGCGCAGCAATGCGATGGGCGATCGCTTGACCATGACGTCGCTCGCCAGCACGCCGGCAGCAACAGTCTCGAATTCCAGTAGTGCGATCGCTCCGTGTCGCTTTTTGGTTGCCACTTCGACTCTCAGACAATACGGAAGTGATCGACCATGACGCATCGTCGCAGCCGGCTGAAGGCCACCGGCCCGGTAAGGCCTTCCCCGGTTGGGCTGGCGATGGTGAAACTGGTGTGCCCTTCGCCCCCTTCACCGAGTCCGGCAAAGAACGGTCCGTTCTTGGTGAAAATGCTGGTATTGATCGTGCGTGCCATGCGGCTCAGCGCGTCGATGTCGCGTGAGTACATGCCAGCCGAGTGCCCAAAGCCGTGTTCGGCTTCCTTGGCGAGCTCGATTGCCCGGTCGACGTCCGGCACTGCGGTAACCGGCAGGACGGGCATCATCTGCTCGGTCCAGATAAGGGGGTGTCCGTTCGTTACGCGTACGACGAGTAAGCGCGGATCTCCGTATGACGCTACGCCCGCGGCGGCTAAAATTTCGCTCGCGTTCTTGCCGATCAGGTCTTTCTCCAGTGGGGCCCGCTTCCGTCTCCCCGGGTAATCGCTGAACATCACGTTGGTCACTTTATGCAACTCACGCTCGTTCAGGACGCGCGCGCCGTTCTGGCCCATGCGCTCGAGCAGCTCATCTACAATGCTCTCGACCGCGATCACTTCTTTTTCGTCGACGCACACGATGTTGTTGTCGAAGGATGCCCCGGCGACGATATTGCGGGCCGCGTGCTCAAGGTCGGCCGTTGCATCGACCACGACGGGTGGATTGCCGGGCCCCGCGCAAATTGCGCGCTTGCCGCTGGTCATCGCCTGGCGGACCACGCCACTGCCCCCGGTGACCGCAAGAATGCGTACGCCTTCGTGGCCCATGAGTTCCTGCGCGGACTCAATGGTCGGCGTTGCAATCGCCGTAACTAGATTGGCAGGACCCCCGGCGCGAGTTATCGCGTGGTGCAACAGCCGGACGTTGGCCATGGAGCATTCCCGCGCACCCGGGTGCACGTTAAAGACAATACTGTTACCGGCTGACAACATGGCGATGGTATTGCAGATAATCGTGGATGTCGGGTTCGTTGTCGGCGTGATTGCGCCAATAACCCCGTAAGGCGCGTATTCGGTCAACGTCAGACCATTGTCGCCGGTCACCGCCTGGGGCGTAAGCACCTCGGTGCCCGAGGTCTTGCGCGTGACCAGGCGATTCTTCACTACCTTGTCAGCAACCCGTCCGAGGCCGGTTTCGGTGTGCGCGAGGCTTGCGAGTTCCTCAGCGTTCTCAAACATTGACTCACGGATCGACGCGATTATCTTCTGCCGCCCCTCGAGCGACATGCCGTCGAATTCGCGAAACGCTGTAGCCGCCGCGTCGACGGCATCGTCTACGGTTGCGAATACGCCGTCTCCCAGCGCGTTGCCAGGCGTGCGGATCGGAGCATTACGTGGGGCAGTTACGGCTGGCCTTGTCTCGGGGATGGGTGCTGGCTTCGCGGCCGGCGTTCCCGATACTCTCTCGGCCAGGCGAGTGGCAATGACGTCGATCTGTCGATCGCTGAGTGAGCCGGCGATTCCACCCGGTCGGCTCATGCGTCACTGTCCCCCTTGCGGTATTTTTCTTTGCCGTCGATTTCCCAGCTGTCGACAATCGCCATGACGACCGCATCGACAGGTTTGTTGTCGGTCCGTTCGGTCTGACGCGCTGACGACCCGCTGGCAAATAGCACCATCTCACCGACGCCCGCGCCGACCGCGTCCACCGCTACCACCGAGCCGCCGGCCGGTTTGTTGTCGTGGCCCCAGACGCCGAGCATAAGGAACCTGAGACCGCCGAGCTTCGCGTCCTTTTCGGTCGCGACGACACTGCCGAGTACTTTGGCGAGCTTCACAGCAACACCGTGTGCGCGGCCATTACTTCTTCGCCGTACCGGGTTCGCGACCCAGTGGGATAGTGGCATCGACGCCAGAGTGCGGGCGCGCGATTACGTGTACTGCGACAACGTCGCCGATACGGGCTCCCGCCGTGCGGCCGGCATCGCAGGCCGCTCTCACAGCAGCAACGTCGCCGCGGACGACGGCCGTGGTGTAGCCACCACCGGTCTTCTCGTAGCTAACGAGCTCGACCTTGGCCGCCTTTACCATCGCGTCGGCCGCCTCGACCATTGCCGGGAAACTCCGGCATTCAATCATTCCTAGTGCTTCAGACATCGCCTTACTCCTTGCGCATCGGGCCTTCGAACCCGAATTGAACTATGAAACTATTTTTTCGTCACTTTGCCAGTGACCGCTTTAATTGCTTGCGTCGCTGCTTCGTGCGCGACGACGACGTCACGCTCCTCGCCGCCGATATAGACGCGGCCGAAACTACCGACAGCACGAACTTCCAGGATATTGATATCGGCCGCCTTCTCCGCCTCGTTGGCCGCCAGCGCGGCGTACGCCGCAGGCTCGACCTCGAGGACGAACAAGGTTTGCCCGGCAAGAATCATATTGCCGTGGCGGAAGCGGTTGATCAGCATGGTCTGGGTGTCTTCCAGATGGCGTACAACCTGGTTGGCGACGACACGCGGTTTGTGTCGATCCTTTTCCGTAAGACCCAGCTCGTCGAGGATGGCCTGCCCCGCCTGCCGTACATCGGCCTGGCTTTCCGAGTGAAGTTCGAGCATGCCGTAGTGCCGCTCGACGATCTGCATACCGGCTGTTACGTCGGTCGACTTGAGCGCGACGTCGAGAATATGGTTGATCGCCATGCCGGGTGCGATCTCGACAAACAGACTCGCTTGCCCCACCTTGGGCAGGTAACCCTTCGAAATCGTCGCCTGGAAGGACGCGAACTGCGGCTGCAGGGAATCCAGAAAAACGTAAGCTCTCAAATCAACCATTGTTGCAACTCCTCAAGCGCTGACGCTCGTTGCTTTTGCTTCTCGTACGATACCGATGCTGGCACTCGCGCCCAGGCGCGTCGCGCCGGCCTCGATCATTGCCTTCGCATCGTCGTACGAACTGATTCCACCGGACGCCTTGACCTCCATACCGGCACCGCGCACAGCCTCAGCCATCAAGGCCACGTCGCTGACGGTCGCGCCGCCGGTCGAGAATCCCGTCGATGTCTTGACGAAATGGGCACGCGCTTTTCGCGAGAGTTCCGACGCACGCCGTTTCTCGTCATCGGTCAGCAGTGCGGTTTCCAGGATGACTTTGCAGACCGCGCCGCCGTCGACGCAGTCCTCGACCACGGCCTGGATATCTCGCAGCACGAGGGCGTCGTCGCCGCTCTTTAGTGCGCCGATATTCAGGACCATGTCGATTTCGCGTGCACCGTTGCGGATCGCGCGACGCGCCTCCATGGCCTTGATTGCCGGCTCTGTGGCGCCGAGCGGGAAACCGACGACCGTGCAGGTGAGTACCTCACTGCCGCGCAGCAAACTTGCTGCCAGCGATACCCAGGTCGGATTTATGCACACCGAGCGGAAATTGAATTCCAGGGCCTCGGCGCAGAGTTTTCGTATTTGCTCTTCGGTTGCATCGGGCTTGAGCAAGGTGTGGTCAATATATCGAGCGAGATCACCCGGAATGTCACCTGGCCGCTCGACCGGCGCAACGCTCGTCAGGCCGGTCGCACCGAGTCGCACAAACTCACGCGCAGCTTCCGGGTCGTCACCGACCGTCGCGCCATTCGGGCTCGCGCCGGGTACTGTGCCCATGATCTCGTTCAGCCGGCATACGACCCGCTCGATGTCCTGCTCGGACAGGTTCAGGTCCGTAACTTCGTCACCGAACATGGCCACACGATGCAGGTGACGCTTCTCTGTACATTCGGTTGTCAGCCAGACGTCCACAATCTGTTTTGCCAACCCGTCGCCGATAAGCCCGGCGCCAAGCGTCAGGACGTTGGCATCGTTGTGCTCGCGGCTGTTGCGAGCGCTCGACAGGTCATAGGCCATGGCGGCCCGGATACCCGGCACCTTGTTCGCCGCCATGCACGAACCGATACCTGCCCCGTCGATCATGATGCCGACATCGGCCGAGCCACTCGACACAGCCTCGGCAACGGCCCGGGCAAACACCGGGTAGTCCGCAGCTTCACGCGATGAAGTTCCGACGTCCCTGACCTCGTAACCGGCGCCCTGCAGGTGCGCTGCCAGCACGGCCTTTAGTTCGAAGCCCCCGTGGTCGGCGCCCAGTGCGATTTTTCTCGGGCGAGTCATGCCCACACCGCCGCGTCATCCGAGCGCCCTGACCGCCGGGCTGGCCCCTCTGCGCTCGATTCGGCGTCGAGAATCTGCTGTAGCTTCATAACATGAAGTCGAAGCTGTTCGCGGCCCAGATCGGTAATGCTGAATTCGGTCACTGTGCGCCGCCCTTTCGAAGTTTTGTTGATATCGATGTAGCCAACATCGGAGAGTTTCCTGGTTTGGACGTGCAGGTTGCCATCGGACAAACTGGTGGCCTCCTTCATCTCCGTAAAGGTAACCGGGAGCCCGGGAACGAGCGTGGCCAGGATACCGAGGCGACAGGGGGCGCTAATCATTTGGTCGAATTGAAACTTCACGAGGTCATTTACTTTGTTTTACGAAGTATCTGCTCCAGATGATGCCTTGTCAAGCGGTACTCAAGCACCAGCCCGCTATTTACTTTGTTCTATGAAGTCATGTGCAACATAGGCTGGAGCCGGGGCGGGACAGGTAGCCGAACACGCCATGCGACGATTAGAGACGTGCCGGGACAGGTGGCCGAATCCATAGCCGAGCTGGCAGTGCGATGGAATTACGTGGCAGAGAAGGAACACGCGAGGCGTGTTCGGCCACCTGTCCCGGCGCGGCTCTTACCTTGGTATGGGCTGGGAGGGGGGGGGGTTGCTGGCCAGTCAGCCAGCGGTGACAGCTTCGAGCGCTACGGAGATCATCTCGTCAAAGGTCGTCGCCCGGTCTTCGGCGCTCAGGTGCTTGCTGTTCGGAATGTCGTCGCTGACCGTGCAAATGGCCAGCGCCTCGGCATTGTTCTCCGCGGCGATCGGGAAGATACCGGCGGCCTCCATTTCGATGCCGTACACATTATAGGTAGCCATGGTCTCGAACATGTCGGTGTCGGGTGTATAGAAAAGGTCGGCCGAGAAGATGTTCCCGACGTGGTGCCGTACGCCGGCCGCTCTCGCTGCGGCGACCGCTTTTTCGACGAGATCAAAGCTCGCGAGAGCCGCCAGGTCGTAGCCGCCAAAACGCATCCGGTTGACACCCGAATCCGTCGAGGCGCCCATTGCGATGACGATGTCGCGAAGTTGCACATCCGGGTGGGTCGTCCCGCAGCTGCCAACGCGGATAACGCGGCGCACCTCGTAGTGCGTAATGAGTTCGTGGGTGTAGATCGATGCTGACGGAATTCCCATACCGTGGGCCATCACCGACACGGGGTGCTCCTTATAAGTACCCGTGAAGCCCCACATATTCCGGACGTCGGACACGCGTCGTGCATCGTCGAGAAATGTCTCCGCAATGTACTGGGCGCGTAGCGGGTCACCTGGCATCAGCACGGTGTCGGCAAAATCACCGGGTGCCGCATTAATATGAGCAGTCGCCATTCGTCTTATTCACCATTTACCATTTGCTTTGGGCCGACATTCCCCCGTCGACGACCAGGTTGGTGCCGCTGATCCAGCGGGCGGCGGGGCTGAGCAGGAACAATACCGCGTCGGCGACGTCATTGGGAGTCCCGAGCCGACCGAGTGGCGCTCGATCCTGCCAGCGAGCGACACCGTCCGGCCACTCGTCGCTCAGTCCTTCTTTGTCGATCAGGCCGGGCGACACGCAATTAATTCGGATACCGGCAGCACCCAGCTCGAGCGCCGCGGCACGCGACAACATGACCAGGCCCGCTTTGCTCGTCGCGTAGTGTCCATGCCCTACCGCCGGATCCAGCGCCTCGATCGAGGCGATGTTCACAATCGCGCCGCCTTTTCCCGCCCAGGCCCGCGCGGCACGTTGAGTGACCAGGAAAGCGCCATCGAGATTGGCGGCCAGCATCGCCCGCCACTCGTCGTAGCCCATATCTTCGAGGCCTTTTAGCGGCTGCGCGGCAGCATTGTTGACGACCATGCTTGGACAGGACTTCGCGTACATGGCATCGACCTCCGCTTCAATGGCCAGGTTCGCCTGGACCACGGTCGCTCCGCCAAGGCGGCCTGCAAGTTCTGCTGCGGCCGGCTCATTGCGATGGTAGTGCACAACGATGGCCGCGCCGGCTTGTGCGAGGCGCTCGGCGATGCCCTGCCCAATATTGCCGCTGGCACCGGTCACGAGCACGGTCTCGCCCGCAAGGTCGAGCAACTCCTGCACGGACCTGTTCCTCAAGTTGTTCATGCGGTGCTCCGGGGGTTGATTAGGGGTATTGTCCACTGATGGCGAAGAAATCGAAACCCGAGGTCTGGACGGGTGAGCGGTGCTTCATTACCGAGCTCGTCAACGACGAGGCCTGGCCGGAGTTCTCGCTCGCGCGTACCCGTGTGGAACCGGGCGTCACTACGCAGTTGCACGCCCTGTCCGTCCACGAAGTCTATGTCATCGAGTCGGGTACCGGCCGAATGACCGTCGGCGACACGGCTCCGTTTCCCGTTGGCCCGGGCGACACCGTGATCATTCCCCGGGACGTGGCACAGAGCATTGAAAATTCCGGCGCGAATGACCTCATTTTCGTTTGTGTTTGTGCACCAAGATTTTTGCAGGAATGCTACACCTCTCTGGAGTAACGGCGGTATACTGCGCGAACGACTCATCAGGAGATATCCAATGTGTGGTTCAGACACAACAAACAACAAACGCTCCTCCCTTAACCTGGCCTTGAAAGGCGCCGCCGCGATCACCCTCGCGGGCTTGCTTGCAGCGCCCACAATGGCGCAGATGGAAGGGGTTCTGGAAGAAATCGTAGTCACTGCGCAGAAACGCGAACAAGCGTTGCAGGACGTTCCAATTTCCGTTGCCACGATCCAGGGCGAAAATCTGCACGCGCTGTTCTCTGGCAGCGAGGACGTTCTCGCCCTGTCAGGACGCGTCCCCGGTTTATATGCCGAGTCATCGAATGGCCGCGCCGCGCCGAGGTTCTACCTTCGCGGGCTAGGCAACATCGACTTTGATCTCGGGGCGTCCCAGCCCGTGTCGTTCATCATGGACGACGTCGTGCTGGAAAACACTGTCCTGAAGAGTTTCCCGATTTTCGACGTACAGAACATCGAAGTCATTCGCGGTCCCCAGGGCACGCTGTTCGGTCGGAACACGACGGCAGGCATCATTAAGGTCAATACGCGCCGCCCGGCGGACGAAACTTCAGGGTACGCCAGGGTATCCTGGGCCGAGAACAACACCATCAATGTTGACGGTGCGGTCGGCGGCAGTCTCGGCAGTACGTTTGCGGGACGCGCTTCTGTCCTGTACCGCACTCGCGACAACTGGATCACCAACGGCCAGACCGGACTGGAATCTCTCGGCGACTATGAGGACGTAGCCGTTCGCCTCCAGGGGCTCTGGGAGCCAACCGATCGCTTTAGCGCATTGCTCAGTGTCCAGACGCGCAGCCTCGAAGGCACCTCGTCAATCTTCCGCGCGAACGTATTCACGACGGGAAGCAACGACCTGAACCAGAACTACACACGTGACACGGTCTGGTACGACGGCGGTGACAATAACCCACAGGGCTATGATTCGACCGGCGTAACACTGAACCTGACCTGGGACTTCGACGATACCAGTTTGAGTTCTATCACCTCGTTCCAGGATGCCGACGGCTCGAGCCGCGGTGATATCGACGGTGGCGTCGTCAACATCTTTTCCACGCCGACACCGCCCGATGGTCTCACGTGGGCGGATACTAACGTCCTGTGCCCTTTCCCATGCCTCCCGGCAAGGACCTGGCCTGGTGAGATCCTCATCCCATCCGTGACTGAGGATGGCGCCGAGACCGACCAGTTCACGCAGGAATTTCGTCTTGCGAGCGCGAACGATGGCCCATTCAACTGGCAGATTGGCCTCTTCTACTTCGATTCCATGCTCAAAGTCGAAACGGAGAACTTTGCGTCGTTTGATGACAATTTTAATTTAGTACAGAACAATATTGTTCAGTACGACAACACGGCGTGGGCTGTATTTGGCCAGGGCAGCTACGACGTGACCGATCGCCTGACCCTGGCGGCCGGCGTGCGTTACACGGATGATGAAAAAGGTTTCACCGTGCTACAGCAGGCTTACTTGTGGCAAAACCTGGGTATTCCGGTTCCCGAAGACATTCTGGTTGACGACAGCCAATCGAGCTGGGAACTCAGCGCGAACTATGCCCTGACTGACAACTCGAGCCTGTACGGACGTGTCGCCAATGGCTTCCGTGCACAAACGATCCAGGGTCGTGATGTCGCCTTCGGCGAGAGCCCATCGGTTGCCGACCCGGAGACGATCACCTCGTACGAGGCCGGCTACAAAGCCGATCTCGCCAACAATCGCGTGCGCCTGAACATTGGCGTGTTCTCGTACACAGTCGACGATATGCAGCTGTCGATTATCGGCGGCGCATCCAATACCAACCAGGTCGTCAACGCGGACAAAGGCGAGGCCGTCGGTTTCGAAGTCGACGCGCAGTTCCTGATCACCGACAACCTGCTGGTCTCGGGCGGTATCGCATTCAACGATACCGAAATCAATGACCCGAACCTGTTCACGGCACCTTGCGGATCAGGCCTGTGCACAGTGCTCGACCCGGTCAACCCGGACAACACATCACAGGTTTCGGTCGACGGTAACCCGTTCCCGAGAGCGCCGGAGACCACCGCTAACCTGGAGATTCGGTACGGCAGGCCGATCGGCGCCGACTCGGAGCTCTACTTCCTGACCGACTGGGTCTGGTACGGCGATATCAACATGCCTCTGTATGAGGCCGTAGAGTTCCAGACCTCGAATCAGTTCGAGGGCGGACTGCGAATTGGCTACATGAATCACCAAAGCGGTCTCGAGGTCGCACTGTTCGGCCGTAACATTACGGACGAGGACAATGTGCTCGGCTTTATCGATTTCAGCAACAACACGGGCTTCGTCAATGAACCCAGCATCTGGGGCCTTGAAGTCAGCTTAGAGTTCGGCGACTGATTCGCCGCATAGTTCTACTCTTGCTGCTTGCCGGCTGCTCCAATGCGGAGCAGCCGGCAACGTTGGCATTTGAAGTCGCGGGGCGCCTCGAAGACGCCAAGATCCGTGAAGCCAGCGGACTCGCGCGGTCTCAGCGCGAACCCGGCGTCCTTTGGGTTATTAACGACAGTGGCGCCAAGGAAATCCTGTACGCGATTGACCTGACCGGCGCCAGTCTCGGCAGGACCGAACTCAGGAAGTCGAACAACAAGGACTGGGAAGACCTCGCATCGTTTACGCTTGACGGTGAACCCTACCTGGTCGTCGCCGACATCGGCGACAACGACCTTAAGCACAAGACCCGCACTCTCTATGTCCTCAAGGAGCCGAAGGCTGGCGAGGGCAAGACCAAGGTCGACTGGGAAGTCCGGTTCAAGTATCCGAACGGAAGACGCGACGCCGAAGCAGTAGCCGTCGATGTCGAAAATGAGCGCGCGCTGGTCCTGTCGAAGCGCGACATACCTCCGTCGCTTTACGCGGTGCCCCTGCGAACTCCCGATGACGACAAGATAAGCGCCGAATGGCTCGGCACGATCGACAGCCTGCCAAGACCCAGTCGCCGGGATGTCGAGTTCGCCTTGAAGACGAAAGACTGGCACTGGCAACCCGTCGGCATGGACATATCGCAGGACAACCGCGCCGCCGTCATCCTGACGTACCGGGCTGTCTACTATTACCTGCGGCGCCCAAACCAGACCTGGTTCGAGGCACTCAACAACAAACCGATTCGAATCGGGCTGGGCAATTTCAGGAATGCCGAGGCCGTCGCGTTCGCCGACAACCGGCGCACGGTCATGGTGACCGGAGAGAACAAACATTCGCTGTTGTTGCGCATCGATCTCGACATCCCGGTAACAGCGCGAGTCGAGGACGGCGTGACGATCATGTCGTTCAACGTGCAAAACCTGTTCGACAACCTCGACGATCCTGGCAAGGACGACAAAGCCTACCTGCCACTTGCGGCAAAGCAGAATGCCGAGCACATCGACGCCTGCAACGCCATCGAAGTCGAGAGCTGGCGTAACGAGTGCCTGTATCTCGACTGGAGCGATGCGGCGCTGGATCACAAACTCGGTGTGCTCGCGACGACCATTCGCCAGGTCAACGATGGGCAGGGCGCCGACATCATCGCGATGCAGGAAGTCGAGAACGTCGCGGTCCTCGAGCGACTGCGCAATGAACACCTCGACGGACTGGGTTACCTTCCGGCAATCCTCGTCGAAGGAACGGATACGCGGGGCATCGATGTCGCGTTTCTGTCGAAACTGCCACTCGTGGACGAGCCACAACTGCACCCGCTACAAATCCCGGAGTTTCCCGACCGCCAGGGCGACACACGCGGTGTGCTGCAGGCCGACTTCGAAATGCCCGATGGATCCGTCCTGACCGGATTCAGCGTGCATTTTCCCGCCCCGTTTCATCCAACGCCGATGCGCGTCGCTGCCTATGAGCATCTTGCTGCGCTGCGCAACGCCCTGCCCGACGATCACCACGTATTCGCAGCTGGCGACTTCAATACGACGAGCACCGAGGATAACCGTGAGAACATGCTCACCGATTATGCTCGGCCGGATTGGGTGGTGGCGCATGATCTCGGCTGCGGCGATTGTGAAGGCACTTACTATTATGGCCGGGACGATACGTGGTCGTTCCTCGACATGATCCTGTTCTCGCCGGCCCGTGGCGAAAACGCAACAGCAAGAATTCGCGCTGATTCGGTGGCAGTTGCAAACGACAACCCGGCGCAAGTGTCAGAAGACGGCGTACCACAACGCTATCGGAGCGCCGAAAAGACCGGTGTCTCTGACCACTGGCCGATCGTGGCAACGATCGAAGTAACAGAAAAACAATAGCTTGTGAACGGTTCATGACTCCGTTTCTGCCGGCCGCCGGCAGCCCACCAGCTAACCTCTCGATCGTCACGCAGAAACCCGCACAAACCCTTATTGCACAAGCATTTTCCCTGCGCTAGATTAGCCGCAACACCTAAAGATAATGTCCAATTTCGTGCCTTCGGCTCGAAATTGGGGCAAAAAATAACCAGGCGAAACACAGGTGTCATAGTCGGGCACTAGACTTTCGCATTCTTCAAAACCGGGGATTAATAATGAACGACAAATCTCGATTTTCCAGGTCGGTGCTGGCAACGATGAAGCAGTTATCGTTGGTGGCCCTGACCGCAGTCTTTATGGTCGCTCTCCCTGTTGCGTCAAACGCACAGGAAACCACGTCCGCAATACGCGGCAGCATTACGGCTTCGGACGGTAGTGCGGCTGCGGGCGCAACTATTGAAATTACCGATAACCGAACGGGGCGTGTAAGTAGAACGACCTCGTCCGCCTCGGGGCAGTACCAGGTGGGTGACCTCTCTGTTGGCGGCCCGTACACGGTCGTTATTACTATGGCCGATCATGCCAGTCACACGGTTACTGACGTTTTTATCAACCTCGGTGAGACATTTAATTCCGCGATCAGCCTGAGTCCGGAGAGTATCGAGGAAATCGTTGTGACGGCCGCTGTTGTGCAAGTCACACAGGTGGCCCTGGGGCCGGCAACAAGCTTCAGTTTCGACGACCTGCAGAACATGCCGTCGATTAATCGTGACATCAATGACATCGTGCGCGTCGACCCCCGAGTCTATATTGACAGGGCCTTCGTCGATTCCGTGCAGTGTGTCGGTGCGAATCCTCGATTCAACAGCCTGACGGTCGATGGCGTCAAAAAGAACGACAACTTCGGCTTGAACAGCAATGGCTACCCGACGCAACGCATGCCGTTCCCGTTCGATGCGATTGAACAGGTGTCGGTAGAGCTATCACCGTTCGATGTGCAATACGGTGGTTTCACGGCCTGTAACGTCAACGCCGTAACACGCTCGGGCACGAATTCCTGGACTGGCAGAGTCTGGGCGAGCTATGGAGACGACGGCTTCATAGGGGATTCGCTCGAAGGCGACACAATCGACCAGGGCAGTTTCGATGACACGCGCTGGGGATTCTCGGCCGGCGGCCCGATTGTCAAAGACAAATTCTTCTTCCATTTTACGTATGAGAAAAGAGATTCCGCGGACATTTTTGATCGCTGCGCCGGTGATCAGTCCTGCGGCCGGCCGGTAGAGGGTGTCACACAGGCACAGCTCGACAGGATCGCCCAGATTGCTCTGGACGATTACGGCTATGACCCAGGCGCGACTATCCTGAGCAGGCCGAATGAAGACGAGAAGTACTTTCTGCGTTTGGATTGGACCATTAATGACAATCACAATGCGGCGTTCACGTACAACTTCAACGACGGCTTCAATACGTCGCAATCTGACAGTGATTCCGACGAGTATGAATTTTCGAATCACTTTTACGAGCGTGGCGCTGAGTTGAGTGCGTACAACCTGATGGTATTTTCTGACTGGACCGACAGGTTCACGACGGAATTCAAGGTCGGCTACTCGGAACTCGACAACCGGCAGGAAACGATCAACAACGTGGGTTTTGGCGAAGTACAGATAGAAACCTACGCCGACGTCGATGGTGACGGCAGCTTCTCCCGGGCAAACGTCTATCTGGGTGGCGATGACTCCCGTCAGTCAAACGATCTTGATTACAACACATTGAATCTCAAGCTCGCGGGCAACTGGTCCGCCGGGGACCACCTGTGGTCGTTCGGTTATGAGATGGAAGAGGTCGATATCTTTAACCTGTTCCTGCAGCACACGATCGGTGAGTATCGCTTCGATGAGGAGAATACCGTAGACCCCGATGGCATACCTGACAGCGGCGACGAATTCACGGTAGGTTGTAACTTCGGCGGAAATCCGGACGGTTGTATTGATCAGTTCGATGCCCTCAGCCCGGACGATATTTATTACGGCAATGCGGCACCGTCCCTGGACCCGAACGATGCGGCCGCCGAGTTCGCCTATGCGGTTAACACTGTTTACGTCCAGGACGAGATCACGTTCCCGAATAGCGACTTCATCCTGGTCGCCGGCTTGCGATACGACTGGTACACGAGCAGCGACCTGCCGACAGAGAACGATAATTTTATTGCGCGCACGGGCTTCACCAACCGCAAGAATTTTGACGGTCTGGACTTGCTGCAACCTCGACTGGGCTTCAGCTGGGGTATTAACGATGATCTGATCCTGCGCGGTGGCTTCGGTCTTTACAGCGGTGGCAACCCGAATGTGTGGCTGGGTAACAACTACCAGAACGACGGTATCACGCAGGTACAGGCGCGCGAATTCAATGGTGGCGTCTCTGACCTGAATGTTAATCCTGATCGTTTCCTCGGTTCTACGGGTGCGGAGCCGGTTCCTCTTGGCATAGATGGCAATGGCCAGCCGGTTTTCGACGCGCCGCAATCAATGATCGACTACGTTGCCAATGGGACAGCGAACTCCGGTGTGAACGCGATTGATCCCGGCTTCGAAATTCCGTCCAATTGGAAGCTCTCACTGGGTGCGTCCTGGATTTTCGGAGATGGATACGAGCTCAATGGCGACCTGATCTTCTCGAGGTCCGAGAATTCGGCGATCATCCGCGACGACACGTATGTGCAGGTAGACACCGCGCCAGACGGCCGACCCATCTACTACGTGGCCGACAAGAGCATCCCGGGCTGTGATACTGATCCGATCGGCACAGGAATTGACGCAGGTAATTTGGATCTATGCGATCGCCTTTTCAATGGCGACTACATCCTGGACAACGTCCAGGGTAGCGATGGCGAACAGCTGAGTTTCTCAACGACGTTGAGCAAGATCCATGACTTCGGTCTGGACTGGACCCTTGGTTACGCGTACACGGATTCCACCGAAGTCAGCCCGATGACGAGTTCGGTCGCATTCTCCAACTACTTCAACATTTCCGTTGGCGATCCGAACGATCCGGGAGTAGCCAGGGCAAACTACGAGATGGAGCATCGGTTCATCGCGAAGCTCGGCTACCAGGCTGAGTGGTTTGGCAATAACGTGACGCGCTTCACCCTGTTTGGCTCTGCCAACAAGGGCCGCCCTTACAGCGCAACGTTCTCGGAACAGGAAATGTTTGTCTGCGGGGATGAATGGGACCTGCCGGGCGACTGTGCCGATGACGATCGCAGCTTGCTGTACATGCCTGACGGTGCAAACGACCCGAACGTCGTCTTCGATCCGGGCTTCGATCAGGACGCATTCTTCGCATGGGCAGAAGGCAAGGGCCTGACCAAGTACGGTGGCGGCGTTGTTGCTCGCAATTCACTGCAAAGCGACTGGTGGACCAAGTTCGACCTGCGTATCAGTCAGGAAATTCCCGGGTTTCGCGATCATAAAGCCAGCATCTACTTTACGATTGAGAACCTGGGCAACTTGCTGAATGACGAATGGGGCGTGTTGTACGAGCGCAGCTTCCCGCGCGCCGCACCGGTAGTCCAGGCAAGTCTGGTCAATGATCAGTATGTATTCGAGGAGTACATTCCGCAGAGCCAGAGCCGCTCGACACGAGCTTCACTCTGGAAGATGCGCTTCGGCTTCCAGTACAACTTCTAAGAAACAGCTCGATCTGAGCAAGAAGGGCGGCCCCAGGGCCGCCCTTTTTTTTCGGGGACAGTGACCTTAATACCCGAGATAAGGTCACTGTCCCCTAATTGATGAAGCAGCGTTCCTTGCCTTCGCGCAGCGAGTGGTAACGACGATTCTCGGGCGTTATGGGAATGCCGATCGTCTCCCCTTGGCCCTGTGCATGCAGAATAGCTGCGAGGACAAGGTACTTGAGCTCCGAACCCGGGCGTGACGCAAATCGGTCTTTCGGGATCTCGTAGCCATCGCCGCCGCCGTAGAGAAAGTCGGGGATGATAACCGCGTACTCACGCTCTGCCTCGACTTCCTGCCAGCCATTTTCCGTCGGCACCTGCAAACTGACGATGCGATCGAACTCATTGCGGCTGCGATCGACGCAAACACGGAACCCGGATATCTGGGGGAAATATCCCTGGGCTTCAGGGCCGCCGCGGTAGCCGGCCTCCATGACACGCTTGAATTCTGCGCCGGTCAGCGTCGTGTAGCGCAGAAACGAACTGAAGCCGAATGTCCTGCCAATATCATCGAAGAGAATGTCCTCCTCGATGTAGTCGTCGAGTCGCAGCGTGCCGGAATTGATAAACGCGAAGTCGGCTGCAGGCTCGCCAAATGCAGTACGCATCTGGTCGGTAATGAAGTTGCCCCAACTGGTCTCGCTGCTTCTGACGGTCTCCTCTCGGACATCCATCGCGAACGCCGCGGTACCCACGCGCGCGTCGAGGAAAGGAAACTTCCTGAGCAAGCGATCACTCCATTTGTCAGCCAGGACCTGGTACCCGGGATCGAGCGGTATCGACTGGTCCACGTCGATGCGCTTTTCATTGACGATGAAGCCGCCTGTCGCATCGAATTCGACGTCGATCTGCCAGATAACCCGTGCATTCGACGCGCCTTTGAGCACAAGGGCCGAGGTCTCGCTGGCCGCACTGTACTGCGGCTCGTGGTCGTGGCCACCAACAATAAACGCCAGTTTGGGATGCTCCGCCTTGAGGCTCGCGATCTCGACGTCCTTCCACATGAGCAGGTGGGTAACACCGATGATCATGTCGACGCCGCGATTCTCGAGTTCGACAATTGTCCGTTCTGCAGCCGCCTTGTAGTTGCGATCGATTCCCAGGTATTCGCGGTCGTTGCCACCGTCGTAGGCGTGCAGCGTCAGGGCAAAGAAACCGATTGTCTTGCCATCATGCTCGAACGTGAAAGCGGACTGCAGGGCACTGTCCGCAATCTCGTCCCCAGTATTGAATACGTAGTTATCTCCGAGCCATGTAAAGTCGGAGGCCTTGATTGCGTCGACAAGCTGGCGTGGCCCGCGGCGATCGAACTCGTGATTGCCGGCTGTTACGTGCAGCGGCGCGACCGCGTCGAGGAAATTCATGGCATCGACCATCTGCAGGCCGTCCCAGAGGTTGCTCTCCAGCGAGGGATACAGGAAATCGCCACCATGTAATACATGAACGTCGCGGCCCTGCGCCTGTAGTTCACGTACGAGTGTGACTACGCGACTGAGGCCCCCACGCTTGCCATCCTCGACGGCGCCAACCCGGTAGATGTCGTTGAGGTGGATGAATGTCAGCCCGCTGGACGGCGTCTTGTTCTGCGCTGGGATCTGCTCCTGGGACTGCTGGTTCGACGTCGCTGCGCAGGCCGAAAACAGCAGCCCGACAGCGACGATTAGCGGTGTGATTTTGTTCATGCGAGCATGCTAACCTGAAATCATGACTACAACACGTATGACAATGCTTGCGGCTACCCTGTTCGTGCTTTCGGCCTGCGCCACAGAAGTTCCGACCCATGTGCCCGAACAGGATATGGGCCTGCTATGGGTCAAGAACTCAGTGGACTACAAAGCCGTCACAAGACAGATCTACCGCAATGCGGAGGAAGCACTGCCGCGGCTGATCGAAGACAAGTCATGGACCGCGTTGCCTGGCCAAACCGACGCCGGTGACTTACCGGCTGCCGTCATTCTCGATGTCGATGAAACGGTCGTCAGCAACATCGACTTTCAGATCTCTTTTGAGCGGCCGTTCACGAACCGCAAGCTCGACATGTGGGACCGCGAGCACGAAGCGCAGCCTGTACCGGGCGTGGTCGAGTTCGTGGAAGCGGCTCGCGACGCCGGGGTCACGGTCTTCTTTGTCACCAATCGGCCTTGTGAGAGGTACGCAGACGAGGAAGACGTCTGCCCGCAGAAGAAAACGGTCATCGACGACCTCAGCGAACTGGGTATCGATGTCGCGCCCGAACTTGTCTCGCTGTCCAACGAGCGGCCAGACTGGACCCGCGAGAAACTGGTTCGCCGCCAGCTGATCGGCAGGGACTACCGCATCATCATGTTGATTGGCGATGACTTCGCAGATTTCGTGCCCTGTACCCGCAAGAAAGTTGTCGCCCCGTGTACCGAGTCGGGGACGCGTGTCAGCCGAGAAGCAGCGCTTGAAGAATACGCGGATTACTGGGGCAATGGCTGGTATATCCTGCCCGGCCCCACCCACGGATCCTGGACCTCCGTGCGCTAAATCCCTGCCTTTCGCTGGTATGATAGGCGTATAGAAAACAAGAACATCCGAAGGGGAACCCATGTCCAAGGTTAAGTGTGGCCTGATCCAGATGGCGCTAAAGGGCGACGGCTCGATGCAACCCGATGAGATCCGGGAACGCATGATCGAGGCGCATATTCCGTTCATCGAAGATGCCGGCAAGCAGGGAGTCCAGGTCCTGTGCTTCCAGGAAGTCTTTACCCAGCCCTATTTCTGCCCCGGCCAGGACCGCAAGTGGTACGCCGCCGCCGAGAAGATCCCGGACGGGCCCACGACGCAACTCATGCAGGAGTACGCGAAGAAGTACAACATGGTCATTGTCGTTCCGATCTACGAGGAACACATGACGGGTGTGTACTACAACACGGCCGCGGTCATCGACGCCGATGGCAAATACCTCGGCAAGTATCGCAAGACGCACATTCCCCAGGTCGATCCTGGCTTCTACGAGAAGTTCTTCTTCAAGCCCGGCGATTTGGGCTATCCCGTCTTCGAAACCGCCTACCTGAATCTCGGCGTCTACATTTGCTACGACCGGCACTTCCCCGAGGGTTGGCGCGCGCTGGCACTGAATGGTGCCGAGTACATCGTCAATCCATCCGCGACCGTTGCGGGACTATCGAAGTACCTGTGGGAACTCGAACAGCCGGCATCGGCTGCAGCGAACGGCGTATTCATCGGCGCAATCAATCGCATCGGTAGCGAAGAACCCTGGGCCTCGACGCACAATATGGGTGAGTTCTACGGATCCAGCTATATCGTCAATCCTCGCGGTGCAATCGAAGCGCAAGCCAGTTACGGCGATGATGAGCTGTTGGTGCATGAGATCGACCTCGACATGGTGCGCGAGGTGCGCGACACCTGGCAGTTCTTCCGCGATCGACGCCCGGAGACCTACGGGCCATTAACTGATGACTGAACTACGGACGGTCAGCACGCTACGGACAGTCGGTGAACACATCGAGCTCGACCTCGGCACCGACCTCCTCGAAAGCCCGCGCTACAACGACGACATCGCGCCAACGAGAGCATCGCAGCGCACCTGGTCGCGCTGGAATGTGGCGTCGCTCTGGGTCGGCATGGCGATCTGCGTACCCACCTACACACTGGGCGGTGTCCTGACAGCCTATTTTGGCTTGTCCGTGTCGGAGGCATTGTGGACGATCCTGATAGCCAACATCATTGTCCTGATCCCGCTGACGCTCAACGCGTTCCCCGGCACACGCTACGGCATACCCTGCCCCGTCGTATTGCGCGCCTCGTTTGGCATCATCGGCTCGAATGTCCCCTCGCTGATTCGCGCCCTCGTGGCGTGTGGCTGGTTTGGCGTACAGACGCTATTCGGCGGCATCGCCATACACCTGTTGCTGTCCGCGATCTTCGATGGCTGGGCGGCACTGGGTGGCACCGGCGAAGTACTGGGTTTTTTCATCTTCTGGGTCGCCAACCTGACTGTCGTTATTCGTGGCTCTGAGTCGATCAAATTTCTCGAAGCCCTTGCCGCCCCATTGCTGCTCATTGTCGCATTCGGCCTCCTTGTCTGGGCCCTCCCAAAGATTTCGCTAAGCGAGGTCCTTGCAACTCCGGCAACGCGTCCCGAAGGAGAACCCGTCACAAGGTACTTCCTGTCCGGGCTCACCGCGATGGTCGGCTTCTGGGCAACCTTGTCTTTGAATATTCCGGATTTCAGCCGATATGCCCGCAGGCAGCGCAGCCAGGTCATTGGGCAGATTATGGGTCTGCCGCTTACGATGCTGCTGTTCGCAGGACTCGGCGTTGTTCTGACGGCTGCCTCGGTGGAACTCACTGGCGAGAGCATCTCCGATCCAATCAACCTGATTGGCCGCATCGATAGCGATATCGGCGTTGTCATTGCCATGATCATGATTATTCTCGCGACGATCTCGACAAACACGGCTGCAAACATAGTATCGCCAACCAATGTCTTCCAGAATGTCGCGCCCAGGATCATCAATGAAAAACGCGGCGTGATCATCACCGGCCTTATTGGCCTGGCCCTCATGAGCTGGGAGCTGTTGAAGAAGCTCGGCTGGCTGGAAACCGATGTCAGCGTCGAAAGCCTGTATTCCAACTGGTTGCTGGGGTATTCGAGCCTACTCGGGCCGATCGCGGGCATCATGGTGGTCGACTACTTCCTGATCAAGAATCAGGAGTACGATTTGCTGGCGCTTTACCAGGATGGCGCCGGCTACCCAGCCTGGAACAAGGCCGGCTTCATCGCTTTCCTGGTACCGGTCGCACTGACACTCATTGCTGTAACGACCGGCGCACTCTCATGGTTCTATGATTTCGGCTGGTTTACGGGTTCTATCCTGGGTGGCCTGATTTATTACTTCGTTGCGAAAAACGAACGGGGAGTTTCATCATGACGGTTCTGATCAAAGGTGGCGCGGTCGTCAATGCTGATCGCACGTTTAACGCTGACGTCCTGTGCAGCGACGGCAAGATCATCGACATCGGAGACAATCTCGACGCTCCGTCCGGAGCCACGATTGTTGACGCAGGTGGTCAATACGTTATGCCAGGTGGCATCGACCCGCACACGCACATGCAATTGCCATTCATGGGCACGGTTACGACCGAGGACTTCTACTCGGGGACGGCGGCTGGCCTCGCGGGCGGCACCACCATGATTATCGATTTCGCGATACCCAACCCACAGCAAAATCTCATTGAGACCTACATGCAGTGGCGCGAATGGGCGGAGAAATCAGTCGCGGACTACAGCTTCCACGTCGCCGTAACCTGGTGGGACGAAAGTGTGTACGAAGACATGGGCACGCTCGTACGTGACCATGGCGTCAATAGCTTCAAGCATTTCATGGCCTACAAGGGCGCGATCATGGCCGACGACGAGATTCTCGTTAACAGCTTTTCGCGTGCACTCGAACTGGGTGCAATTCCGACGGTGCATGCCGAAAACGGCGAGCTTGTGTTTCGCCTGCAGAAAGAGCTTTTTGAAAGCGGCATGACGGGGCCAGAGGCACACCCGCTCTCCCGTCCGCCCGAGTGCGAAGGTGAAGCGGCGAACCGGGCCATTCGGATCGCAGAGGTGCTCAAGGTACCGCTCTACATCGTGCACAATTCCTGCAAGCAGTCACTCGAGGCAATCACGCGCGCGCGCAATGAGGGTCAACGCGTGTTCGGCGAGGTCCTCGCGGGACACTTGCTGGTCGACGACTCGGTCTACCGGCATCCGGACTTTGATACCGCCGCGGCCCATGTTATGAGCCCGCCATTTCGCAGCCAGGAGCACCAGGGAGCGCTTTGGCACGGCCTGCAATCCGGTAACCTGCAAACCACGGCGACCGACCATTGCTGCTTCTGTGCAGACCAGAAAGCCATGGGCAAGGATGATTTCCGCCTGATCCCCAACGGCACTGGTGGCGTCGAGAACCGCATGGAGGTGTTGTGGCACCACGGCGTTGGCACAGGTCGACTGACGATGAACGAGTTCGTCGCTGTCACATCCACAAATGCTGCGCAGATCTTCAACGTGTACCCGCGCAAGGGCAGTGTGTCTGTCGGTGCGGACGCGGACATCGTCGTTTGGGACCCCGAAGCGACCAAGACTATTTCCGCGAAGACGCATCACCAGAAGGTCGACTACAACATTTTCGAAGGCATGGAAGTCAAGGGCGGTGCGTCACATACGATAAGCCATGGCAAGGTCGTGTGGGCAGGCGGCAAACTCGACGTCG